>Ga0256406_1000705_pt1 | contig 58997 bp, 49 predicted proteins | sample RumenRJG_03DNA_FD_185986 | JGI IMG/M metagenome (GOLD analysis project Ga0256406, IMG submission 185986) | Bovine rumen microbial communities from Lethbridge, Alberta, Canada - RJG_03 | ecosystem: Host-associated > Mammals > Digestive system > Stomach > Rumen | place: Canada: Alberta | collected... | reverse complement strand
GAGCGGGGAGGGGCACCGGGATCCTGAGCCCGGGGCGCCCCGCCAGACGCTCGCCCATATCTTGCCGACAAGGTGGGGTTCGTCCCTTCGGGGGTGAGCTCCACTTGTCATATGTCGGCGTCGTACATCGCGCGCCCCTCCCGCAGGAGGGTGCGCCGAAGGGCGCGTCCCTGGGCTGCGAGCGGGCATCGGTGCCTCAGAGGAGCGCGCGATATGCGTCGTAGCCCTCCTCGGTGTGGCAGACGAGCACCACCTTCGGCCTCGGGGCGGCCGGCGCGGCGACGTCCTTCTCCGCACCGCCCCAGTCTCGCAGCGTCGAGCGGATTGCGTCGAGGGCCACTTGGGCGGCGTCCGCCGCGGGAAAGCCTCCGTGCCCCGTCGAGATGCAGGGGAAGGCGACGCTCGCGAGCCGGTGGCGCCCCGCCAGGCGGAGGCTCGAGCGGTAGCACGAGGCGAGGAGCTCGCGGTCGCGCGCCGTGGGGGCCCCGTCGACGCACGGCCCCACGGTGTGGATCACGTAGCGCGCGGGGAGGTTGTAGGCGTAGGTGATCTTGGCCCGGCCGGCGGGCTCCGCGTGGCCCTGCTCCATCATGAAGTGGTAGCAGTCCGCGCGCAGCTGCAGGCCAGCCTGGGTGTGGATCGCGCTGTCGACGCAGCCGCAGAGGGGCTCAAAGCAGCCCATCATCTGGTCGTTCGCGGAGTTCACCACCGCGTCCGCGGCGAGCCTGGTGATGTCTCCCCGCCAGACGCAGATCCCCTCGTCGGAGAAGGGCAGGTCGTCCGGACGGATGACCCCGCGCTCCTCGGCGAGGTGGGAGAGGTAGTCGTCCTGCGCGGCGAGCAGCTCCTCGCTGGCGGGTGCGGGGGGCCTCACGTTGAGCAGGACGCGGACCTGGTCGCGCTGGCGCCGCTCGTCTGTGGGCACGACGATGCCCGCGTACTCCTCCCGCTCCGCCTTGAGCGCCTCGATGAGACGGCGGCGACGCTCCTCCTGGTTCATGGGACCACCTTTCCGCCGGGTCGGACCGGCCGCGTGCCAGGCCGGCTACAGCTCGACGTAGTCCCTGCCCGCCTCCGCCATGCGACGGCGGAGCTCCTCGACGATGGGGATGGACTTGGAGCAGCCGACGCGGGTGGCGCCGGCGGCGACCATGGCGAGGAAGTCATTGGCGGTGCGGATGCCGCCCGCGGCCTTGACCTGGACCTTCTCGCCCACGTTGGCGCGCATGAGGCGGACGTCGGCCACCGTGGCGCCACCGGTGGAGAAGCCCGTCGAGGTCTTCACGAAGGTGGGACCCACCTCGCGTGCGATCCGGCAGAGCGCGAGCTTCTCCTCCTGCGTGAGCAGGCAGCACTCGAAGATGACCTTGGAGGGGACGCGTGCCTCCCTGCAGACGGCCACCACCTCGCGCATCTCCCGCTCCACGTAGTCCCACCTGCCCGCCTTGACCTCGGTGAGGTTGACCACGTAGTCAATCTCGTTCGCGCCCTGGGAGAGGGCGTCTTTGGTGTCGAAGACCTTAGAGGCGATGCTCGTCTGGCCGAGGGGGAAGCTGATTGCGGCACCGGTGTGGACGTCGGTGCCCGCGAGCCGGGCGGCGCAGAACGCAGACTGCACCTGGTTGACCGCCACCATCCTGAAGTGGTAGCGCACGGCCTCGTCGCAGAGGCGTGCCAGGTCCTCGTGCGTGGCGTCGGGGTGCAGGTTGGTGTGGTCGATCAGGCGGCAGAGCTCGTCGAGCGTGTAGCGCATGGGTCCTCCTCGGGTCCGCGGGCTCCTCGCGCGGGACTGGCGCGGCTGGCGCCCTCCCGCCCTGCGCGGGGCTTCTCCCGCCCCATTGTGCGCCATCCCGGCGCGGGGGCGCGGTTCGAAGATTGTTTCGTTTGCTGGCTAAGAGCCGGTTGCCTGGCATGGGCGGCCAAGAGTTATGCAAGAATCGACGGGTCAGGGTAGGTGCGTCCCGGGAGGTGCGGATGCGGTTCTCGAAGAGGTTGGACCTGTTTGGCGACGAGGTGTTCGCTGCGCTCAACGCGAAGCGCCGCGAGCTCGAGGCCGAGGGCCGCACGGTGTACGACCTGTCGGTCGGCACACCGGACTTCGCGCCTCCCCAGCACGTGGTCGACGCCCTCGTGGAGAGCGCGCGCGACCCCGAGAACTGGAAGTACTCCCTGCACGACAAGGATGAGCTGCTCCAGGCGGTGTGCGACTACTACGCGAGCCGCTACGGCGTCGACGGCATCACGCCCGACATGGTGATGAGCGTGGCCGGCACGCAGGAGGGCATGGGCTACGTCTGCCAGGCGCTGGCAGACCCCGGCGACACCGTCCTCGTGCCCGACCCCTGCTACCCTGTCTTCCGCGCTGGCAGCCTCCTCGCCGGCGCCAAGCTGGCCTACTATCCGCTGACGGCCGACCACGACTTCCTGCCCTACGTCGCCGGCATCCCCGACGAGGTGGCGGACGCGGCCAGGTACATGGTGGTCTCGCTGCCAGCCAACCCCGTGGGCTCGGTCGGCACGCCCGAGGTCTACGAGCAGGTCATCGACTTTGCCAGGCGCCACGACATCGTCGTGATCCACGACAACGCCTACTCCGACATCGTCTTCGACGGGCCGGCGGGCGGCTCCTTCCTGAGCTATCCCGGCGCGCTCGACGTGGGCGTGGAGTTCCTCTCGCTCTCCAAGTCCTACAACGTGACCGGCTGCCGCCTGAGCTTCCTCGTGGGGCGCCCGGACATCGTGGCGGCCACGCGCAAGCTCCGCAGCCAGGTCAACTTCGGCATGTTCTACCCCGAGCAGGACGCCGCCATCGCGGCGCTGAGGGGCCCGCGCGAGCAGGTGGAGGAGCAGCGCCTGCGCTACCAGGAGCGTCGCGACGCCCTCGCAGACGGCCTCGAGGCCATCGGCTGGGAGCGTCCCAACGCGCACGGCACCCTCTTCGTCTGGGCGCGCATCCCCCACGGGCGCATGGACTCCATGGACTTCGTGGTGGAGCTGATGGAGCGCTCGGGCGTCATCGTCACCCCCGGCAGGAGCTTCGGCCCGGCGGGGGAGGGCTACGTGCGCTTCGCGCTCGTCTCGCCCGTGGAGACGATCAAGGAGGCCGTCGCGGCCATCGGAGCGGCGGGCATCTAGGCGATATGGGAGGCGGTAGCCACATGTACGAGGGCACGAGCGGGGCCGGCAAGGGCGAGGCGGCGGAGAGGGCCGCGGAGGCGGAGAAGGACGCGGCGGCCGAGGGGGCCACGGGAGGCTCGCCCGCAGGACCCGCCTCCTACGAGGGCTTCCACGAGCTCGTGCGCGCCTCGCGCACCTACCGCAGGTTCAGCGGCGAGCAGGTGGGCGAGGAGGTCCTGCGCGAACTCGTAGACGCGGCCCGCCTCGCGCCCTCGGGCAACAACCTGCAGGTCCTGCGCCTCGCCGTTACCAACGACCCCGAGACGGTCGCGCTCCTTGCGCGCCACCACGGCTGGGCCGGGGCGCTCAAGGACTTCGAAGGCCCGGCCGAGGGCGAGCTTCCCGGCGCCTACATGGGGATCCTCTGTCCCGAGGCCTCGGCCGCCTCGCCCCTGCGCAACGTCGACGCGGGCATCATGGCGCAGACGCTCTGCCTCGCGGCCTGCGCGAAGGGGCTGGGCACCTGCATGATCAAGAGCTACGACAAGGAGGCCGCGGGCATCCTGGGCGTCCCCGACGGCTACCAGCTCGTCCTCCTCGTCGCCCTCGGCAGGCCCGCGGCCGACGAGCGGGTGGTCCTGGAGCCCGCGACGACCGAGCACGGCCTGCGCTACTGGCGCACCGCGCCCAACGTGCACCACGTGCCCAAGCTCGGGGTGGACGACCTGCTCGTCTAGGAGGTGCCGGCAGCGGGCGCCGCGCGGCGGCACCGTTGCGAGCAAGGGCGCCGGTCCCCCGACGGGACCGGCGCCCTTGTCGTGCGTCTGTCGTGCGGCCTAGGCGAGCGACTCGAGCCCGAGCAGGGCCGCGCCGATCGCACCGCAGAGCTGGGAGTCCGGGTGGGTCGCCACGGGCGCCCCGAGCACCGCCTCCAGGGCCTTGACCACGCCCTCGTTGTTGGCGACGCCGCCGGTCATGAGGTAGGGCGGCTCCGCGCTCACGCGCTTGGCGAGGGTCGCCGTCTTCCTCGCCACGGACTCGTCGAGGCCGTGGATGATGTCGGGGGTGGGGGTGTCGTTGGCCACGAGGGAGACGACCTCGCTCTCCGCGAACACGGTGCACATGCTGGAGATCTTGACGTCGTGCTTCCACTCGAGCCCCTTGGCGCAGAAGTCCGCCAGCGGCATCTCGAGGGTGCGCGCCATCATCTCCAGGAAGCGCCCGGTGCCCGCCGCGCACTTGTCGTTCATCACGAAGTTGATGACGTCACCGGCCTCGTCGAGGTGAATGACCTTGGAGTCCTGCCCGCCGATGTCGATGACCGTCTTGACCTCGGGCATGAGGTAGTGGGCGCCGCGGGCGTGGCAGGTGATCTCCGTGATGGAGGCGTCCATGCCGGGGATGGCCTCGCGGCCGTAGCCCGTGGAGACCTCCAGCGCGAGGTCCTCCTCGCCTAGGTGCGCCCGTTCGAGCACCTCTTGCCTGGCACGGGCGGCGGCCTCGGTGGCCTTGGCGCCCGTGGGCAGGATGACCGTGGCCACGAGGTTCCTCTCGGCGTCCATCACGACGGCGTCGGTGGAGGTGGATCCGGAGTCGATCCCCAGCACGTAGCTGGCGCCCTCCTTGGCGCCCCCGCGCTCCCGGCGCTCGCCCGCCGCGCTCCTGGCGCGCGACACGCCGCGCAGGGTCTCGCCGAACGCGGCCAGGCGGGTCTTGAGCTGCCCGGCGCTCTGCGAGGTTCCGTCCGTCTCGATCTTGACCATGGGGGTCCCTCCGTCTTGGGTGGCCTCGGCGTACTCGAAGCCGTAGTAGTCGCAGAACTTCATCGTGTGATAGACGACGCCCAGCTCGCCCCTCTCGTCGCGCAGCGCCTTGCGCTGGGAGACGTCGTCCATGCGCATGCAGGGCATCTGGTCGAGAAGGGCCTCGGCGTACCAGTCCAGGAACGTGTCGAGCGTGCCGCCGGCGCGACCGACGTCCACCTGGCCCGGCGCGGCGGGCGCCTCGCAGGCCTCGCAGTCGCCCGCGGCCGCCACGCGCGCGAGCTGCGGCGGCGGGGAGACGAGCAGCTGGCGGTTGGTGCAGGTCGCGTTCTCCACCGCGATGCCCACGTCGTGCGAGACGGTCCTGAGCAGCGCCGAGGTCGCGTGGGCTCCGAGCAGCGTGACGCGCTCGTCCGTGCGGGGCACGGGCGGCTTGCAGGCCGCGAGCGCCCGGCCGACGTCGAAGGTCTCGCCGGAGTAGGCCGCATAGGCCTCCGCGAGGCCGGCCAGGCGTGCCCGGAAGAGCCTGCGCTCGGCCTCGCCGCGCTTGTGTGGCAGGTCGAGGAGGTAGACGAAGTCGAGTTTGCCCTGTCGCCTGAGCACGTCGTAGCAGCGCTTGATCACGTCGCAGCAGGTCACGAGCACCACCTCGTGCACGTCCGGCGCGAGCAGGCGCTCGATGAGGCCCTTGCCGTAGCCGCACAGGTTGGGGTGGGCCAGGGCGTCGGCGTGGTCGAAGGAGGCCACGTCCGCCTCGGCGAGCCTGGCCTGGGAGCCGAAGCCCGCCAGGAGCTCGACCGGCGTGTACTTGCAGGCGTAGAAGACGGTACGCGGCTCGGCGCCGGCCGTCGTGGTGGTGCTCGTCGTGGAAGTGCTAGGAGTCATCTCGCTCCTCCCTGCGCGTGCGCAGAAGCTCGAGGAAGGCCTCGAAGCGCGTGCGCATCTGTCCGTCCATGTTGTTCTGGCGCTCTCCGCCGTCGCCGTCGAGCACCAGGGTCGGGAAGCCCGCCTCCTCGAGCTCGGCGCGGATGATCTGGGAGGCGCCCGCCGTGTGCTTGCAGCCCCAGTGGCTGAAGACCACCACGCCGTCCGCCCCAGAGCGCCGGGCCAGCTCGCGCACGCGCGCCACGCGCCGCTCCGCCGGGCCGTTGTAGCAGTTGCGTACGATGCGCTCGGCCATCGCCTCGAAGGGCTCGTCCGGCCCGAACCAGGGCGCCTCGCCGCCCGGGCAGCACAGCTCCATGTCGGTGGCGATGACCTGCGCATCTGGGTTGCGGTCGAGGTGGGAGGTCAGCGGCGCCAGGAAGAAGGGGGCCGTGTGCACCCATACGAGGTCGAGTCCGCGCGAGGCGGGCGCCGCCTTGAGGTCGCAGCAGAGCTGCGTGGCCACGAGCTGCTCGGCCGTGGTGCCCAGGGCCAGCTGCGCGTTGACCGCGCCCATGAGGTGGCCCATGAGGTCGCCCGCGAGGTAGCGCCCGCGCCTGAGGTCGACCGACCGGTCGAAGAGGGCGAGCGTGCGCTGGGAGCGCGCCACGCAGGCCGAGAGCTCCGCCTCGTCGAGCCTGTGCCCGAAGCACTCCTCGGCGGCCCGCGCGAGCCCGCGGAACTGCTCGGCCACGTAGAGCGCCGAGTCGCGCGTGACCTCATAGGGGACGTCCACGTAGAAGTGGGGGACCCCCCAGAGGTCGGCGAGGGTCTTGAAGGTGAGGTTGTTGGCGTCGCAGGCGACCGAGCAGCTCGCGAGCATGCGCGGCGGCGGCAGCACGCCCGAGGTCGCCATCCCCATGAGGACCTTGTGGTAGGAGCAGTACGTCTCGGGGATGCCCGCCCCCTCGGCCGCCGTCACGAAGGGCACCTCGGCGTGGGCGCCCGCGCAGGTTCCGGCGAGGGCCTCGGCGCACACCGGGGAGGCCCCCAGTGCCTGGAAGACCTCGGTCGGCAGGAAGAGGCTGGTCACGGCCGTCGACTCGGGGTGGTCGAGCGCACCGGTGAGCCGGGTGAAGAAGAGCTCGGCCGCGTGCTGGGAGGAGAGCGGCGCTTCCTTGTCGGGGAGGTGCGAGACGCGCCACGCCGTGAAGTCGAACCCCGCCCTGAGCGCGTCGCGCGCGAGGGAGGGCCTCCGGGCGAGGGCGGCGCCCACGACGTCGCCGTAGAGGTCCAGCGGCTCCCTCCCCCGGGCGCCCCGGCTAGCGCGCCTGGCCATGGCCTGCCCCCTCGGCGGCGAGCTCGGCGCGCCGCGCTCGGAGCATCTCGAGGAAGGCGGTGAGCCTGGTGGACATCTGGCCCTCCATGTCGTTGGAGCGGTCGCAGCCGTCACCGTCGAGCACGAGGGTCGGGAAGCCCGCCTCCTCCAGGGTGGAGGAGATGAGCTGGGCCGCGCCGGCCGTCTCCTTGCAGCCCCAGTGGCAGAAGACCACGGCGCCGTCGGCCGCCGTGGCGCGCGCGAGCTCGAGCAGCCGGGCGGCGCGCCGGTCGGCGGGGCCGTTGAAGCAGCAGCGCACGAGCCGCTCGGCCATGGACTCGAAGGGCTGGTCGGCCCCGAAGGCGCGCCCCTCGGGCAGGACCTGGTCGTAGAGCATGTCGGAGGCCACGATCTGCGCCTCCTGGCTCTGGTTGAGGAGGCGCTTGAGCGAGTCGAGGAAGAACGGCGGCGTGTGTGCCCACACCAGGTTGAGCCCCTGGTAGGAATCGGCATGCGCGAAGTCGTCCAGCTGCTGCTCGCTCATGGCGAGCGTATCGGGCGTGCCCAGCCACAGGTGCTCGGCCAGCGCCTCCTGCATCTCCAGGCCCATGTCGCTCGCGAGGTAGCGCCCGCGGCGAAGGGGGAGCGCCCGTTGGAGGTTGTCGAGCGTCCGGTTGGTCCTGTCCACGCAGGCCCTGAGGGCCTCCTCGTCGAGCCTCCTGCCGAAGACCTCCTCGGCCTGGTGGGTCATCTCGCGCAGCTGGTCGGCCACGTAGCGGATCGAGGCCTCGTCGGTCTCGTAGGGGACGTCCACGTAGAAGTGGGGGGTCCCCCAGTAGCGCGACAGCGCCTTGAAGGTGAGGTTGTTGGCGTCGCAGGCCACCGAGCAGCTCGCGAGCATGCGCGGCGACTCGAGCACGTTGGAGGCCGCCATGCCGAGAAGGACGCGGTGGTAGGAGCAGTACGTCGGCGGGATGCCGCAGGCCTCGGCCTCGGCGGCGAAGCCCGCCTCGGACTTGGCGGCCGCCACGAACCCGGCGAGCGCCTCGGCGCACACCGGGTTGGTGCCGAGGGCCAGGAAGGGCTCGCTCGGCAGCCAGATGCTCGTGACCACCGCGTCGCCGAAGTCGTCGAGGGCGCGCGTGACGCTCTCGAGCGCGATCCTGGACGCCGTCTGGCCGGAGGGGAGCTTCCTGCGGTTGGGCAGGTGCCTGGTGCCCCACCTCACCGCGTCGAAGCCCCGGTTGAGCACCCAGCGGACCGTGTCCGGGGCGTTGGTGGAGTACTCGCTGAGGAGGTTACCGCCCCAGTCGAGGATTCCGCCGACCCAGGACTCTCCCGCCATCAGCGCTCGCCCCCGTCGTGGTCGTGGCAGCAGTCGCCATCGCAGCACCCGTCGCCGTGGCCGCAGCGGCAGCCGTCCTCGTGGGCGTCGTCGCCGAAGGGGCCGGCGGAGGGCACGGCCTCCATGAGGTCGCGCACGTTGAGGTCGGCCTTGGAGGCCTCGATCTTCTCGCGTGAGCCGAAGACGCAGACGGCGCCGGACTCCGAGACGTCCGCGAGGGAGGGCGCGAGGGCGCGGACGGCGTCCGGCGTGGCGTGCAGGACCTGGTCGCGCATCTCGATGCGCCAGCCGTCGGGCCTGTGGCAGAAGAGGTCGGCGTCCTGCCTGCGGGCGAGCTGGCGCGGCTTCAGCGGCGCGTCGATGGCGGCGACGACGGAGATGACGTAGCCCTCGAGCTCGGCCTCGCTCGGTCGCCAGGCGGCGAGCCAGTCGGCCGCCCGGGCGTAGCGCTCGAGCGTCGCGTCGACCGAGGGGTCGCGGTAGGACCAGAACTCGCGCAGGCCCGCCTGCGTGCGCCTGAAGCCCACGCCGTAGGCGCCGCCCTTCACGCGGACCTCGTTCCAGAGGTAGTCGAAGGAGAGGGCGCGCGCCGCCACCTGCCAGGTGCCCCAGCCGCCGGCGTCGCTCGCCCGGCGCGGGGCGCCCAGCGCGACGAAGGCGACGTTGGAGGGGGTGACGAAGGCCTCGTTGGCGGGCTTGGGGGCGGGGACCTCGAGGTAGTGGCCGCGCGGCGCGTCCGAGAGGCCGAGCGAGCCGGCCGCCTCCCAGAAGCGGGCGCGGTCGGCGGCCGGGCCCACGAAGCTCACGGTCAGGTTGCCCCTGGAGAAGACGCGGCGCGCCACGTCCAGGAGGCGGTCCGCCAGGTAGCCCCCGAGCTCGTCGAAGTTGGCGAGGAGCCGCTTCAGGAAGAGGTAGTAGTCCACGCCGCCGACCTTCTCGACGAAGGCGGCGGAGGGGGAGAAGTAGGAGTCGAGGCGCGAGAGCGCCACCGCGTGGCCGGCGTTGGTGAAGGTCTGCTCCATGGCGACGCGGCGCTGCTGCAGGATGTCGCGGATGCGGTCGAGGGAGCCGGCGTAGTCCGTCTCGGACCAGGTCTCGGCGGGCAGCTTCGCGAGCCAGCCCACGTTCTCCGAGAGGGCGCTCGCCGCCACGACGAAGTGGGCGGAGAACCTCGTGGGGTCCGCGTGGTCGTCGTAGGCCTCGACGAAGTAGGCGAGGTCGCCCAGGCGGCGCTCCGAGAGGGTGTCGAACTCGGCGGCGGTGTGCTCGGCGGTGTCCAGCTTGCCGAGGACGTCGGCGAGGACGGCCGCGTAGGGCAGCTCCTCGAAGCCGATGCCGTCGAGGTCGAAGTAGTGGTAGACGTAGTCGATCCCGCGGGTGTCGAGCTCGTGGGCGATGCAGGGGGCGGGGGCCTCCACGATGGGGCAGGCCGGCCGCTCGCGCGCGGGGCCGATGTCGGCGAGCGAGAGCTGCGGCAGGGTCGCGAGGGCCTCCGGCGAGTCCGGCGCCTCCTGCTCCTCGCGCAGGGCCGAGACCTCCTCCGCGATCCGTGCGAGCTCGGCGTCGGAGAGCGACTCCCTCCTGCGGGCGAGCTCGGCCGCCTCCTCGTCGTCGGCACCGCCCTCGCAGGGCACGAGCTCCACCTGGGCCGAGTGCGCGCTCCGGCAGACGACCTCGTCGAGCAGCCGCTCGAAGGCGCCCTCGGCCACGCCCTCCTTGAGGTGGGCGATCGCGTCCTCGTAGCGCAGGTAGTCCACGGGGCGTGCGTCGTCGTAGAGCCAGCTCGCCATCACCCGGATCGAGTGGACGACGCCGTCGGGGCAGTCGCCCGTGTCGCCCTCGCGCAGGTTGAACTCCGCCTGGGCGAGCGAGGCCTCGAGGCGCTCGCGGCCGATCCCCTCGCGCGCCAGCCTGGCGCAGGTGGCCTCCACGAGCTCGCGGAACTTCTCCGCCACGTGGGGCCTGGCGCCCTTGAGCGCGAGGACGACGCGCGGCTGGAGCTCGCCGGTGACGAGGACGGCCTCCAGGTCGTCGCCCAGGCCGGCGTCGAGCACGGCGCGCTTGAGCGGGGCCTCGTTGGAGCCGGCGAGGGCGTCCACCAGGACGTCGGCCGCGAGGACCCGCTCGCGGTCGGCCGCCGTGCCCACGACGTAGGCGAGGGCGACCTGCGCGTTCTCCGGCGCGGTCGCCATCTCCACGGTGCGGGGCGCGGCCACGACGGGCGGCTGCAGCGGCAGCGGGTTGGGGGCGCCCGCCCCGCGGCGGCAGGCGCCGTCGAAGCGCTCGCCGATGAAGGCGAGCTCGCGCTCGATGTCGAGGTCTCCGTAGAGGACCGTGTAGCTGTTGGCGAGGTCGTAGTGGCGCGCGTGGTTGTCGAGGAAGGCCTCGTAGGTCAGGGTCGGGATCTCGCGCGGGTCCCCGCCCGACTCGAAGCGGTAGGGGCTCTCGGGGAAGAGGGCGGCGTCCAGGCCGTTCTCCACCACGGCGTCCGGGTCCGAGAGGGCGCCCTTCATCTCGTTCAGCACGACGCCGTTGAGCGCGAGGCGCGCGTCCGCGTCCGCGGGCGCGGCGGGCCTGCCGTCCTCGCCGACGAGCTCCAGGTGCCAGCCCTCCTGCTCGAAGATCCGCCGGCGCCTGTAGATAGCCGGGTGCAGCACCGCGTCGAGGTAGACGTCCATGAGGTTCTCGAGGTCGGCCACGTTGGTGGAGGCCACGGGGTACATGGTCTTGTCCGAGAAGGTCAGCGCGTTGAGGAAGGTCTGCATGCTCGTCTTGAGCAGGTTGACGAAGGGCTCCTTCACCGGGAAGCGGTCCGAGCCGCACAGGACCGAGTGCTCCAGGATGTGGAAGGTGCCCGTGGAGTCGGCCGGCGGCGTCTTGAAGGCGATCGAGAAGGACCTGTCGTCGTCGGCGCAGGCGAGCCAGAGCAGGCGGGCGCCCGTGGCGTCGTGGCGCATGACGTAGGCGTAGCCGGAAATCTCCCGCAGGGGGATCTGGTCGGTGACGGTGAAGCCGGCGTGGCGGCTGCCCCTGGCGAGCGTCTCCAGGGGCTGGGTGTAGTCGATGGGCATGAGGCGGACCTCCTCGGACGGCGCCGCGCGGGCGCCTGGGTTTTGGTGCCACATTCTAGCATGGGCATCCGAGGGGGCCTGGGGCCTGGGGAGCGAGCCCCGAGAAAGTACAAGCCCCGGGGCTGCCCTCGACGGGCGCCCCGGGGCCTTCCCGGAACTCGTCTCGCGACGTGTGCGCGGCGCGCGGCCGGGCGTGCGGCGCGCCGCAGGTCCCTAGATCCGGCTCATCTCCGCGAGGACGCTCGCGTACCACTCGCCTGCGGTGGGCGGGCAGTACTTGCGGGCGACCGCCATGGACATGGTCGAGCCGTAGCCGGAGGCGAAGCCGGAGACGTGGGCGTAGATGGCCTCCTCCCAGCTCGACCAGCTGCTCGAGCCCCAGCCCCAGGCGTTGTGCGGGCGGAAGCAGACGGCGCCCTTGGAGCTCTCGACCGCCGAGATGGCCGGCGAGATGCGCGGGTCCACGCCGTAGCGGGCGGCCGCGGCCGCGAAGGTCGCGCCCTGGCCCGCGAGCGGGGAGCCGGCCAGGTAGGCGTCGATGCGCGCGGCCCAGCCGTCCTGCTCGGAGGTGGTGGTGTTCTCGGAGACGGCCGCGTTGTCCGCGCTCGGGGCGGAGGGCACCTCGACGGCGGCGGTGTTGCCGGAGCTCGTGGTGAAGGTCGCCTGGGAGGGGGCGGCGTCGGAGGAGGACGTGCCCTCCGGGCTCGCCTCTGCGGCGCCGGCCGCCGCGTCCACGGCCTGCTGCGCCTCGGCGATTGCGGCCTGGCGCTCGGCCTCCTCCTGGCGGGCGAGCTCGTCGGCCTGCGCCTGGACGCTGGCCTGGGCGGTGCGCACGGAGGAGAGGGCCTGCTCGGCCGTCTGCTGCCGCTGGAGCGCCTCGTCCCTCTGGCTCGTGAGCTCGGCGCGCTTCTGCGCGAGCTCGTCGGAGAGGGTGGCCAGCTCGGTCACCTGCTCGGTGCTGCGCTGGTGGATGGCGTCGATGTAGGTGACGGTGGAGATGAAGTCGTTGAAGTCCTCGGAGGAGAGGATGAGCTCGATCAGCCCCGGGGTGCCCTGCTGGAACTTGTAGAGCGTGCGGATGGACTCCGCGGCCCTGGCGCGCTTCTCGGGGAGTTCCGCCTCGAGGGCGGCGACGTCCCCCTCGTTCTGGTCGATCGAGGACTGGATGCCCTCCACCTCGGCCTGCGCGGACGCGTAGTCCTGCGTGGCCTGCTGCAGCTGCTGGTTGAGGCTCGCCGCCTCGCTCGCGAGCTCGTCGGCCGTCGCGGCCTGGGCGACTGCCGGCGCGAGGGCGAAGCCGGTGAGGGCGAGCGTCGAGCATGCGATCGTCGCGGCGCGTCCGATCGCGCCGCGCGCGCGGCGGCCCTCCCCCTGGGTCTTGCGGTCTCTCATGGGCATACCTCCGGGTCTCGTCCGTCCTGACCCCTGCGAGCGGCATGCGAGCAAGCGGGGGCGCCGCCGGTGCCTACGCCGACAGCGCCCCCCATCATACAATATGTAGTGGACAGCCAGAAAAACACCACGTCGGGACCGCCGGGCCGGGCGCCGCCGCCGGGCCGGGGCTACTTGATGACGAGCGTGTCGCAGCGGGCGCTGCGGACGAGGAAGGTGGAGATGGAGCCGAGCAGCGCGTACTTGATCGAGGAGAGCCCGCGCGCGCCGCAGATGATGAGGTCGGGCTCGATCTCGTCGATCATCTCGTCCTTCAGGGTCTCGCGGATGCGGCCGAACTTCACTAGGACCTCGACGCCCCTGATAGAGGGGATCTGCCGCGCCCGCTCGACCTCCTCCGCGATGCTCGCGCGGAAGCTCTGCTCCTGCTCCTTGACGAGCTCCGCGGGGAACGACCCCGTGGTCTCCAGGGCCGACGAGTCGATCACGTGCCCGATGTAGAGCTCCGAGCCGTTGTTTGCCGCCGTGACGATGGCGCGCTCAAGCACCTTGCCCTGCTGCTCGGAGCCGTCGAGGGAGACGAAGACCTTGTCGTAGCCGAGCTCGCTCAGACTGGGGCATGCCCTTTTTTCGTCCGCCATGTGCTACCTGCCTCTCGATCGGACCTGCCGTACGCCTCGAGTCTAGCAACCGCGCCCGTACGCGCGCGCCCGCTCGTGGGCGCGCGGTGCCGGTGGGCGGGCGTGCGGGGCGCCCGGGCGAAGGCAGGGAGAAGGACGCGCGCCCCGGACCCCGCCGGGCGCGCGCCGGCATTGTCCCCTTTTTATGTTGATGGGGCCCGGGCGCCCCGAGGGGTGGATTATGTACAGGCACATCCGCGCCGGCGCGCCGGGAGCGCGTCCTGCAACGTTCTAGGAGGGGCTCGTGAATCTGGTGGAACTCTTGAAGGCGGCCTTGTTCGGCCTGGTGGAGGGCATAACCGAGTGGCTGCCGGTCTCGTCCACGGGGCACATGCTCCTTCTCGGGCAGTTCGTGAAGCTCGACGTCACCGAGCAGTTCTGGAACATGTTCCTCGTCGTGATCCAGCTCGGCGCCATCCTCGCGGTCCTCGTGCTGTTCTTCCACGAGCTCAATCCCTTCTCGCGCGCCAAGACGCCCGAGGAGCGCCGCGGCACCTGGACGCTGTGGGGCAAGATCGTCCTGGCGTGCGTGCCGGCCGCCGTGGTGGGGCTGCCGCTGGACGACTGGATGACCGAGCACCTCGAGGGCCCCTTCGTCGTGGCTGCCGCCCTCGTCGCCTACGGCGTCGCCTTCATCGTGATCGAGCGCGTCCGCGCCGGCAGGGCCCGCGCGCTGACCTCCTCGGGCGGCGCCCACTTCGCCCTGCCCGAGGTCGCGGAGGGCGCCTCCGCCACCGTGCTCGCCGACGAGGAGGCCCCCGTCCAGGACATCTCGGAGCTCGGCTGGGGCAGGGCGCTCGGAATCGGCCTCTTCCAGGTCCTCTCGCTGGTGCCCGGCACCTCGCGCTCCGGCTCGACCATCATCGGCGGCCTCCTGCTCGGCTGCTCGCGCACCGTGGCGTCCGAGTTCACCTTCTACCTGGCCATCCCCGTGATGTTCGGCGCGAGCGCGCTCAAGCTCGTCAAGTACCTCCTCGCGGGCGGCGTCCCCACCGCGACGGAGGGCATGACCCTGCTCGTGGGCTGCGTCGTGGCCTTCCTCGTCTCGATCGCCGCCATCAGGTTCCTGATGGGCTTCGTGCGCAAGCACAGCTTCGAGTCCTTCGGCTGGTACCGCATCGTGCTCGGCGCCCTGGTCGTCGCCTACTTCGCCCTGCTGGCCTAGGGCGGGGTGCCTGCCGCGCTTTTGCATAGACGCCCCCGCGTTTGCCCGCATCCGTCCGCGGCGCTACTATAGGATGGTTCGAGCAACCTCGTGAGCTGCGCCTTTGGGCTCCGTGTATGCAAAGGATGGTGGAACATGCCAGGAGGGGGAGAAGGTCTCGGGACCGTCGCGGAGAGGCGCCTCAAGCTTCCCTCCGGCATCGACCTCGTCGGCAGGCACGACGAGCGCCCCCGGCTGCGCCACGCGCTCGCCTTCGCCGCCCTCGTGCTCGCCGTCCTCCTGTGGGGCATCGCCCGCCTCGCCTCGGGCAGCGTCGCCGACGGCGCCTTCTTCCTGGTCGTGGCAATCGCCCTGGTCGTCGTGACCGTGGCGACGGCCTCGGTCCTCGTGGGCTATCTCCTCCGCCCGCACCGGGCGCCCCAGCTCACGCCCGCGGAGCGCCACGCGCTCAGGGCCGACCCCGAGGGTGCCCTCGCCCAGCAGGCGCAGCGGGTCCGCCGCCTCGGCGCGCCCCTCGGCCGCCCGGCCGCCGACCAGCCCTTCGCCGAGCGGTCGCACCGCGGCGACGCCGAGACCCTCTCGCTGATCGAGACCAACCGCGTCGCGGAGGCGCACCTGACGGAGGAGTGGCTCGACGCGATCGTCGCCCCGCGCGAGGTCACCCTCACGGCGGAGGACGGCTGCGAGCTGGCCGCCCACGTCTTCGAGTGCGCCCTCGACAGCTCCCGGTGGGCGGTGCTCGTCCACGGCTACGGCGGCGGCTGGACCGACGTGATGCTCTACGCGCGCCACTACGCCGCGCTCGGCTTCAACCTCCTCGTCCCCGACCTGCGCGCCCACGGCGCGAGCGGCGGCAGGAGGCCAGGCCTCGGCTGGCTCGACCGCACCGACCTCGTGGAGTGGTGCCGCTGGATCGTGCGCAACGAGGACGAGGGCGCCCGGATCGTGCTGCACGGCCAGGGCGCTGGAGGGGCGGCGGCCTGCATCGCCGCGGGCGAGAAGACCCTGCCGTCCGGCGTCGTCGCCTGCGTGTGCGACTCGGCTTACTCCGACGCCTGGAACGGCCTGGCGCGCCTGCTTCGCGCCAAGGGCGCGCCGGTCCACCCGACCCTGGACGCGATCCGTGCGGTCTACCTGCTCATGCCCGGCGGCTTCGACCTGGCCCTGGCCTCTGCCGCCGACGCCGCCGCGCACGCGCAGGTGCCCCTGCTGCTCTTCCAGGGCGAGCGCGACGCCATCGTGCCGCCCTACATGGCCAAGAAGATCTACGACGCGGCGAGCGGCGCCGCGGCGGGCGACAACAGGCGCCTCAGGATGTTCAGGGGCGCGGGGCACCTCGAGTCCGCGCTCGTCGACCCCGCGACCTACTACCACGAGCTGCGCGACTTCCTGAAGCCGCTCGTGTAGGCGCGCCCCGCGCGAGCCGCCCAGGCCCCCGCGCTCCCGCGCCCCGCGCGCGGCCCGGCCCCCCGCGGCCGCGTGGTGGCCGTGTGCAGACCCCCTCGAAGGACACCTGCGCCCCGCGCGGCGGCTACACTCAGACTCTGTAACCCGGGCTGGCAGCTGGCTGCGCGCCGCCGCCGGCCCTTCGACGCTCGAGGCAACGGGGGGACCATGACGCAGGACGCACGGACGGCAGGCCAGGCAGGCGCGAGCGTGGACATAGACGGGCTCAACCCCGCGCAGCGCGAGGCCGTCCTCTGCACGAGGGGGCCGCTGCTGGTGCTCGCCGGCGCGGGCTCGGGCAAGACGCGCGTCCTGACCTACCGCATCGCCCACATGATCCAGGACGAGGGCGTCCGCCCCTGGCAGGTCCTCGCGATCACCTTCACCAACAAGGCCGCCGCGGAGATGCGCGAGAGGCTCGGCTCCCTCGTCGCCAACACGCGCGGCATGTGGATCTGCACCTTCCACGCCATGTGCGTGCGCATGCTGCGCGAGGACGCGGACCGCATCGGCTACAAGCCCAACTTCACGATCTACGACGACGACGACTCCAAGCGCCTGGTCCGCCAGATCATGCAGGACCTGGACATAGACCAGAAGAAGTTCCCGATAAACGCCGTCCGCTCGAGGATCTCTGCGGCCAAGAACGCGCTCGTCTACCCCGACGAGATGGAGGGTTCGGCCGAGGCCCCGCTCGACACCGTCTCCGCCCGCGTCTACCACGAGCTCTCGCGCCGCCTCGAGCGCGCCAACGCCATGGACTTCGACGACCTTCTCGTCAAGGCCTTCGAGCTCTTGTCCAAGTGCCCGGACGTGCTGGAGTCCTACCAGGACAGGTTCCTGCAGATCAGCGTGGACGAGTACCAGGACACCAACGGCGTGCAGTACGCGATCACCAACCTGCTTGCGCGCAAGTACCAGAACCTCATGGTCGTGGGCGACGACGACCAGTCGATCTACTCCTGGCGCGGCGCGGACATCAAGAACATCCTCTCCTTCCAGAAGGACTACCCCCAGGCGCACGTGGTCAAGCTGGAGGAGAACTACCGCTCGTACGGCCACATCCTGAACGCGGCCAACGCCGTGGTGGCGCACAACTCGCGTCGCACCCCCAAGCGCCTGTACACCTCACGCGGGGAGGGCGACAAGGTCCGCGTCTTCCAGGCGTCCGACGAGCGCGACGAGGGCCGCTGGATCGGCGCGGAGATCGAGAAGCTCCACGACCGTGGCAGGAGCTACGACGACATGGCGGTCTTCTACCGCACCAACGCGCAGTCGCGCATCCTCGAGGACATGTTCCTGCGCGCCGGTGTGCCCTACAAGCTCGTGGGCGGCACGCGCTTCTACGACCGCGCGGAGATCCGCGACGTGATGGCCTACCTCAAGCTCGTCGTCAACCCCGACGACGACGTCTCGGCGCAGCGCGTGATCAACACGCCGAGGCGCGGCGTGGGCACGACGAGCGTCAACAAGATCGCGGCGTACGCGGCGAGCCACAACCTCTCGTTCTTCTCGGCCGCCGAGGCCTGCACCATGGAGTCCGGGCTGCTCAGCGCCAAGGTCAGGGGTGCCGTGGCGCAGTGGACCAACGCGATCGAGCGCGCGCGCCACGTGGACGGGGAGCTGGCCGACGTGGTGCGCACCATCGTCGAGGAGGCCGGCCTCGTCCGCGCGCTCGAGGCGGAGCACACCGACGAGGCGGACGGCCGCATCGAGAACATCCAGGAGTTCTACGGCGTCGCGGCGGACTTCGACGAGTCCCACGACGACGTGCAGGAGACGCTCGAGAGCCTGCGCCAGCTGCGCGAGGCCGGGGCGCTCGACGCGGCGCCGGGCGCCGCTGCCGTGGGCGCTGCGGGCGCAGGCGCGGACGCCGCGGGCTTCTCCGCCGCCGGCGCCGCCCTGGCTGCAGACCCCGCGGCGAGCCTGAGGCCGCCCGTCGCCGCCGAGAAGCTGCCCGCCTTCATGGAGTGGCTGGCCCTGCGCTCGGACCTCGACACGATGGGCGGCGACAGCCACGCGATCACGATGATGACCATCCACGCCGCCAAGGGCCTGGAGTTCCCCGTGGTGTTCGTGGCCGGCATGGAGGAGGGCATCTTCCCGCACGCGGCCGGCGAGACGGAGCCCGGGCGCATCGAGGAGGAGCGGCGCCTGGCCTATGTCGCCATCACCCGCGCCGAGGAGCGCCTCTACCTCACGTACGCGGCCACGCGCCGCATGTACGGCTCGGTGCAGGCCTACCCGCGCAGCCGCTTCGTGAACGAGATCCCCGAGCAGGACGTCGAGGCCATCGGCGTGGGCTCCTCGGGCTTCTCGGGCGTGGGCTGGGAGAAGCGCGGCGACCGCAGGGGGACCTTCGGCTCCGGCAGGGGCTCGGAGGTCTACGGCGGCCACGTCTTCGGCTCGCGCACGCGCTCCACGGGCGGCGCGCCTGCCTCGCAGCACCAGCAGCCGCAGCCGCGGCGCGAGGCGCCCAAGCCGCAGGAGGCGCTGCGCGCGGGCGACCACGTCTCGCACAAGACCTTCGGGCCGGGCGTGGTGCTGTCCGTCTCCGGCGACGTGATCGAGGTACAGTTCAGCCGGACGGGCAAGCGCAAGAAGCTCATGCGCGGGTTCGCGCCGATCGTGAAGGTCGAGGGGTAGGCGGGCATGCTGGGAGAGCTCTCCGAGGTCACCGTCCTGGGCATGAGCGGCACCGACCTTCTCGGCCGGGTGCTCTACCTCGCTGTGGTCGTCGCGATCGCGGCCGTGGTGGAGCGCCTCGTCGCGCGGGTCTCCCGCCGACTGCTCGACGCCTCGAGCGTGCCCTCGGCCTCGATCTTCGTGAACATCCTGCGCGGGATGGTGTGGGTGTTCGCGCTGGTCACGGTCCTGAAGCCAGTCTTCGGGATCGACCCGACGAGCCTGGTCGCCGCCTTGGGGATCACCTCCGTGGTCATCTCCTTCGGCCTGCAGGACACGGTCTCCAACATCTTCTCGGGGCTGGGGCTCATGGTCGGGCGGGTGGTCGCGCCGGGCGACTGCGTCGAGGTCTCCGGCTTCCGCGGCATGGTGCGCGATGTCAACTGGCGCCACACCACGGTGGAGGACCGCTTCGGCAACGTGCAGATAATCCCCAACTCGGTGCTCAACAAGACGTCGTTCAAGCGCTTCAGCGACGCGCAGCGCGGGTCGTGCGGCCTCGCGTTCGACGTCGCGCCCGGCTGGGATCTCTCCGAGGTCGCGCGCGAGGCGTCCGCCGCCGTCAGGGAGGCGACGGCGCCGCTGCTGAGGCCCGGCACGGAGCCGTCGGTGAGCTACGCCTCCATCGACGCCTGGGGCGCGCACGGCACGGTGTGGCTCAACGTCCGCGACGACGTGACCTTCTCGTCCGCGCTGGACGCGGCCGCACGCGCGCTCGGCGGCAGGGAGTGGCTCGCCTGCGCCGTGCGCCCGCTGGCCGAGCCGCGCCGCGACGTCGCAGAGGGCGTGCGCGGCTGACGCGCGGCTGAGGCGGCACCGCCAGCGGTGACGGGGGCGTCGCTGGCCCGGCACCGGGGGCGTCGCTGGCCCGGCGCCGGCATCATCACAGACCACTAGAAACGAGGAACCATGGAGAAGATCGCAAGCTTCACCGTCAACCATCTGCTGCTCGAGCCCGGTGTCTACCTCTCTAGGAAGGATCGCGACCCCGAGAGCGGCTGCGTGGTCTCGACCTTCGACGTGCGCCTGACGGCGCCCAACCGCGAGCCGGTCATGGACACCGACGCGGTCCACGCGGTCGAGCACCTGGGCGCCACCTTCCTTCGCAATGACCCCGAGCTGGCGCCGCGCACCATCTACTTTGGGCCGATGGGCTGCCGCACGGGCTTCTACCTGGTGCTCTTCGGCGACCTGACAAGCGCGGACGCGGTTGGACCCGTCACGAGGATGTTCGAGTTCGTGCGCGACTTCGAGGGCGAGATCCCCGGCGCCGCTCCGCGCGACTGTGGCAACTGGCACGACGCGAGCCTCCCCATGGCGCAGTGGTGGGCGCGTCGCTTCCTGGAGGGGACCCTCTACGGGATCGACGAGGCACACCTCAACTACCCGGAGGCGTAAGCGCGCCGCGAGGCGGCGAGAAGGGACGTATGGCATGAAGGTCGGGATCATCGGCGCGATGGAAGTCGAGGTCAGGCATCTTATTGCCGAGCTCGGCGCGACGGCGGGCGAGCCAGTGCGCACGGCTGGCATGGAGTTCTTCGAGGGCCGGCTGGGCGGCGTGGACGTGGTCGTCGTGCGCTCCGGCGTGGGCAAGGTCGACGCGGCCGTGTGCGCAGAGGTCCTTATCGGCCGCTTCGGCGTGACGCACGTGATCAACACGGGCGTGGCGGGCAGCCTCAACAACGGGCTCGACATCTGCGACGTCCTCGTCTCCACCGACGCCGTCCACCACGACGTGGACGCCACGAACTTCGGGTACGAGCCCGGCGAGGTCCCGGGGCTGGGGCGGGTCGCCTTCCCGGCCGACCCCGGGCTGCGCCGCGCGGCCGTCGAAGCGGTCCGTGCGGTAGCCCCCGAGGCGGGGGTGCTCGAGGGGCGCGTGGCGTCGGGCGACCAGTTCGTGCGGGACGACGCGGTGAAGGCGCGGATCCGCGCGACCTTCTCGGCAGACTGCTGCGAGATGGAGGGGGCCAGCATCGCCCAGGCCTGCTGGCTCAACGACGTGCCGTTCGTGATCGTGCGCGCCATCTCCGACAAGGCTGACGGGTCGGACGCCATGGACTACCCGGCCTTCGAGCGTCGTGCCGCCGACCTGTGCGCACGCATCGTGGACCACATGGTGGCCTCGCTCGCCGTGGGGGAGTAGGGCGGCGCGGGGCTGCGGCTGCAATACCCTGAGGCGCCTGCTGCAGAATTGGGAGATAGGTACGAGTTCGGTACCCCGTGGGCGCTCCGGGGAAGGCGCGCGGTCGCATGCGGACCGTGTCTCCCGCAGGATCCTCGAGCGACCCGTGCATTATCGAGGGTTATGGACGGGTCCCGACCTCCGCCGGCTTGCCTGGGGAAGGGCGCGGGTGCGGCCGCGGGGATGGCCAAGTCCCCATCCTCCTCGGTTGCCCAGGAAAGACGTGCGTGGTGCCGTTGGAGCGAGGGCGCCCGGGCATCGTCTCCACGGCCAGGTCGTCCACAACTCGGAAAACTGCACGTCTGAGGTGCGGGAGTTGCGCCGGCGGCCCGCCGCGTCCCCCATGCCGTCGCCCGGGGGTGCGACGGGCTCGCAAAAGGGGAGAGGCCCCTTGGTGGGGCCTCTCGACGTGCGGATATGCGGGCGTCCTGGATCATTCGGCGCTGGGCGCCCATTCGGTGCCGGGCGCCGCCGGACCGGCTAGGCGTAGTTAAGCGCGGTCTCGAGCGAGACCTCCATCATGTCGGTGAAGCTCTTCTCGCGCTCGTCCGCGGAGAGGGCCTCGCCGGTGAAGAAGGTGTCGGAGACGGAGAGGATGGAGACGGCCTTCTTGTGGCTGGTCTGGGCCTCGATGTAGAGACCGGCGGTCTCCATCTCGACGCAGAGCAGGCCGAGCTCCTTGTAGCGCACGGGCGCGTCCTCGCGCGGGTTGTAGAAGACGTCGGAGGAGACGACCTGGCCGACGTGGTAGCCGACGCCGAGCCGCTCGCAGCTCCTGACCGCGTCGATCAGCATGTCCCAGCTAGCGGTGGGCGCGAGCTTGACGGGGGAGTCGTAGAGGCTCGCGATGGCGGAGTTGGTCGCGGCGCTCTGGGCGATCACGATCTCGCCGGTGTGGATGTCCTCGGGCAGGGAGCCGGTGGTGCCCACGCGGATGATCGCGTCGACGCCGATCTGGGTGTAGAGCTCGTGGGCGTACAGGCACATGCTGGGGATGCCCATCCCGGAGCCCATGACGGAGATGCGCTTGCCCTTGTAGGTCCCCGTGTAGCCGAGCATGTTGCGCACGTCGTTGAAGAGGATGGGGTCCTCGAGGTACTTCTCTGCGATGAACTTGGCGCGCAGGGGGTCACCGGGCATGAGGACGACCTTTGCGACGTCCTCCTTGTTGCAGCGGATACAGGCGGATCCGGTCTCGAACATGGTGCTTCCTTTCTCGCATGACTACTCGCTGGGCCGCCTTCGGGGTGCGGTTTGGTTGCGGTGCCAGCGCCGCGCTGGCGCTACTCCCGCTGGCGCTACTCCTCGAAGAGGGTGGCGAGGCTCTCGGTGTAGGGCGCACGACAGATGCCCTTCTCCGTGACTATGGCGCTCACGAGCTCGTGGTCGGTCACGTCGAAGGAGGGGTTGTAGCACTTGACCTCGGGCAGCGCCTTGGGCTCTGCGTACCACATGGTCTTGATCTCGTCGGGGTCGCGCAGCTCGATGGTGATGTCGTCGCCCGTGGCGCAGGCGCGGTCGATCGTGGAAGTGGGGCCGAGCACGTAGAAGGGGATGCCGTAGTGCTTGGCGAGGATGGCGACGCCGGACGTGCCGATCTTGTTCGCGACGTCGCCGTTCATCGCGACGCGGTCGCAGCCCACCATGCAGGCCTGCACCCAGCCGTTGCGCATGACGATGGAGGCCATGTTGTCGCAGATGAGCGTCACGTCGACGCCGGCGCGCGAGAGCTCGTAGCTCGTGAGGCGCGCGCCCTGCAGCAGCGGCCTGGTCTCGTCGGCGAAGACGTGGATCTCCTTGCCGTGGTCGTGCGCAAAGAACAGCGGACCCTGGCCGGTGCCGTAGCCGAGGCAGGCGAGGGGACCGGCGTTGCAGTGGGTGAGAACGCCGTCGCCGTCGTGCAGGAGGCTCGCGCCGAGCTCGCTGATGGCTGCGCTCATGCGCACGTCCTCCTCGTGGATGGCTCGGCACTTGCGCCCGAGGGCGGCGAGGACGTCGGCCACGGGCTCGCTGGCGTGCGCCTCGGCGCAGGCCTCCATGCGGTCGAGCGCCCAGGAGAGGTTCACGGCCGTCGGACGGGAGCCGTTGAGGTACTCCTTGTGCGCCCGGAGCGGTTCGCGCACGTCTGCCCAGCTCTTGGCGCCCGCGCTGTCCTGCCGGGCGCACACGTAGTAGCAGTAGCCCGCGCACACGCCGATCGCCGGCGCGCCGCGCACCTTGAGGTGCAGGATCGCGTCGTACATCTGCTCGGGCGTCTCCAGGCGGATGTGCTCGAGCGAGTTGGGGAGCTTCGTCTGGTCGATGATGACCACGGCCCCCTCGTCCTTTGCGAGCTCGACCGCGTCGATGCCCACGACGCCCTTGCTTCCCTCTTGCTCCACGCTCTTCTCCTCTCTCGCCGGGACCTCCCGGCGCTCTTGCTGGCAACTGGCCCCGGGTTGGCGCCGCGCTGCCGCGGGCCTGGCGCCCAGCCTACCCCTTCCTGGCCGCGCGCTCGCGGTAGAACGCGCGGAGCCCCTCGAGGTGGGCGACCTGCCCGTCGGTGAGCTCCACCCCGCCGCCGAGGTCGTGGACGGCCTTGTAGATCTTCGCCGAGTGCTCGATCGTCTCCATGAGGTCGAAGGCGGCCCAGACGTCCTTGCCCCAGGCGAGCGCGCCGTGGTTGGCGAGGAGCAGCCCGTTGTAGTCCGCGAGGTAGGGCCGGATGCTCAGCGGCACCTCGTCGGTGGAGAGCATCGCGAACGGAGCGACCGGGATCTTGCCGAAGTTGAGCACGAGTTCGGGGAGGTAGGCCTCGTCGAGGTCCTTCCTGAGGATTGCGAAGGCAGTCGCGAAGACGGGGTGGGCGTGCACCACGGCGCGCACATCCGGGCGGGCGCGGTAGACCTCGAGGTGCATCTTGATCTCCGAGGAGGGGAAGCGTCCGGACTCGTCGCAGGTCAGGGGCCGTCCCGAGAGGTCGCAGCGCACGAGCATCCGCGGCTCCATGCGCCCCTTGCTCACGCCGGAGGGGGTGATAAGGACCTCGTCCTCCCCGCATCTCACGCTGATGTTGCCGTCGTTGGAGGCCACGTAGCCGCGCTCGTAGAGGAGCCTCCCCACGGCGCAGACGTCCTCCCTGGCCTCGGCGACGTCGGGCTATGCGACCCCCGGCGCCGCGCCCGTGCGCCCCGCGGCCTGCGGCGTCGCGCCCTCGGGCTGTGCGCTTGCTGCCATGGTGCCTCCCCGCTCTCGTGCCCCGCCGCGCGTACGAGCCGACATTTTTGGTCGATTTGTGGGCGGGGGTAGTTATGGGACAGGAGAGAGTCTACTATCTTGACGACGGACCGGGCGGCACGCTGCGCCATCCGGGCCTCTTGCCGGCCGCGTCCGCTCGCGGCCGTGGCGCAAGGACGGGCGGCGCCCCAGGCGGGGCCCGCGTCCGACGTGCGGTGCCTCGCGTCCCAACCGGCGCCTCGCACCTGACAGGCGGGTGCTCGGCACCCCAAAGCAGAGAAGGGCAATCGATGAAGGATCGACCACACAGTCGATAGCCCCGTGGCGCCTCCTTCCGGAGCCGTCAGGGGCTCGGAACACGACGGCGCGCGACCGTCGCCCGGCAGCTCCGGGCTCACGCGCCCGTGCGGAAGGAAGCACACATGATCTACCTCTCTCAGATCCTGGGCAAGCCCGTCATCGACGTCGACGGCGAGCGCCTGGGGACCATCGACGACCTCGGCATCGCGACGGGCGAGGTCTTCCCGCGCGTGACCTCGCTGGCGTTCCGCGACCGCGGGCACGACCCGCTGATGATCTCGTGGGGCAAGTACGTCGGCAGCTACGACGAGAACGAGGTGCGCCTGCGCGTCAAGGCGGTTGACATCCGCTTCTCGTACCTGCAGCCCGACGAGGTCCTTCTCGCCCGCGACATCCTGAACAAGCAGATCGTCGACACCCACGGCATGCGCGTCGTGCGCGTGAACGACCTCAAGCTCTCCGACACGAGCTCCACCCAGCTGCGCCTCCTCGGCGCCGAGGTGGGCGTCCGTGGCATCCTGCGCTCGCTCTCGCCCGGGCTCGAGCGCATGGTGCTGAGCATGGGCCGCGCGCTCGGCCACCCCATCCCGGAGCGCATCATCGCCTGGTCCTACATGGACCTCGTCGAGCGCGACCTCTCCAACGTGAAGCTCTCGGTCTCGCACAAGACCCTCGACGAGCTGCACCCCGCCGACATCGCCGACATCATCGAGCAGCTGGACCCGCGCCTGCGCGGCCAGGTCTTCGCCCAGCTCGACGACGAGCAGCGCGCCGGCGCCATCGCCGAGCTCGAGGGCGACGACGCGGCCGAGCTCGTGGGCAGCATGAGCGAGCAGGAGGCGAGCCGCATGCTGCAGGAGATGGACCCGGACGACGCGGCGGAGCTCGTCGGCGAGCTCGACTACGAGCGCGCCGAGAAGCTCCTCAAGCTCATGGGCGTCAAGGAGGAGACGGCCATCCGCCAGCTCCTCGGCTACCCCGACGACACGGCGGGCCGCATCATGACCCAGGAGGTCGTGCTCCTGCCGGAGGACGCCTGCGTGAGCGACGCGATCGAGAAGATGCGCGGGCTCGACGAGGACTTCGAGGCCGTCCGCTACGTCTACACCGCCGACGACGAGGACCGCCTCTCCGGCGTCGTCTCGCTCGACCGGCTCATCGTCGCCGACCCGGAGACCAAGCTGTCCGACCTTGCGACCCACGAGCTCGTCACCGCGAGCCCGGACGAGGACCAGGAGGACGTGGCCAACGACATCGCAAAGTACAACCTGCTCGCGATGCCCGTCGTGGACGACAACGGCCACCTGCTCGGCGCCGTCACCGTCGACGACGCCCTCGACGTCATGGAGGACGAGCACGAGGAGGACCTGCAGATCGCGGGCGCCGGTCGCTCGAGCGAGGGCACCGAGGAGCTACCCCTGCGCGACCTGCGCTGGGCGCTCAGGCGCGAGCTGTGGTTCTTCTTCTGGATGGTCGGCGTCGCCGTGCTGTGGGCGGTCCTCCAGGGGGCCCGCGGGGGTACCTTCGCGCTCGTGGACGCCCTTCTCATGGCCGCCGCCCTGCCCGTCGCGCTCATCGTGGCGGACGACTCGGTGGACTACGTCACCAACTTCTACCTGGAGCATGACCCCAACGCGGAGAATACCCCATCCTACCTGGGCTTTGGCATCAAGAGCGCAGGCATCGGCCTGGTGCTCGGCGTCCTCATCCTCGCCTTCGCTGCGGCCGTGGTCTCCATGGTCTCCTCGGGCCAGGCCCTCGGCGAGATCACGAGCTCGATCATGTCCGGCTTCGTCGCCTCCGCGGCCTCCGTGCTCGTCTCCTTCCTGCTCTGCGTAGCCTACCTGAGGGTCCTGCGTCGGCGTGACGAACGCAACAAGGAGACCTCCGGCATCGTCCTCGCGTGCGTGGCGATGGCGGTCGCGCTCTTCCTCTTCGTCCTCGTGGCGTGCCTCGCGCCCGCTCTGGTGTAGCCATGCGCCGCTCCAACAGGTCGAAGATCCTCTCGATCCTCGCGGTGATGGGGCCGGGCCTCCTGACCTCGCTCGCGGGCAACGACGCCGGCGGGATCGCGACCTACTCCAACGCCGGCGCCACCTACGGCTACGGCCAGCTCTGGACCGTGCCGCTCATGTGCCTGCTGCTCGTCGTGGTACAGGAGACCTCCGCACGCATGGGCTGCGCCACGGGCAAGGGCTTCGCCTCGCTGATCCGCGAGCGCTTCGGCATCCGCGTCTCCGCCCTCGCCATGCTCGCCCTCGTCGTGTCCAACTTCGCGGTCACCCTCTCCGAGTTCGCTGGCATCGCCTCCGGCCTCGGCATCTTCGGCGTCCCGGTGGTCTACTCGGTGCCGGTCGCGGCCCTGCTCACCTGGATCCTCGTCATGAGCGGCTCCTACCGCCGGGTGGAGATGATCCTGCTCGCCATCAGCTGCATCTTCGTGACCTACATCGTCGCCGGCGTGCTCGCCAAGCCCGACTGGGGCAGCGCCCTCACGGCCACGGTGGTCCCGCAGATGTCGTTCGACCCGGGCTACGTGTCGCTTCTCGTCGCCAACGTCGGCACCACCATCTCGCCCTACATGATCTTCATGGTCGCGAGCAACGTGGTGGAGAAGAAGCTCGATGCCGGCGACATCGCCGGCCAGCGTGCGGACAACGTCTCGGGCGCCGTGGTGGCTGAGGTCATCACCTGGTTCATCATGCTCGCGACGGGCACCGTGCTCTTCCCGGCCGGCATAGTCGTGAACGACGCGGCCGACGCGGCGCGAGCCCTGGAGCCGCTCGCCGGTGCCTACGCCGGCGCGATGTTCGCCGTCGGCCTGGTGGGCGCCTCGTTCCTGGCGGCCTGCGTGCTGCCCGGCATCACCGCGAGCGCGGTCTGCGAGGCCTTCGGCTGGGAGCGCGGCAACGACTGCACCTGGCAGGAGGCTCCCGTCTACAAGGGCCTGATCACCGGCATCACGCTCGTCTCCGCGGCGATCATCCTGGTCCCGGGCATGGACCTGTTCGGAATCATGATGGCGGCGCAGGTCATCAACGGCATCCTGCTGCCGGTCCTTCTCGTCTGCCTGGTGCTCATCGCGAGCGACCGCCACATCATGGGGGAGCACGCCAACGGGCGCGTCTGGAACGCACTGACCTGGTTCACCGTCGTGGCGGTGATCGTCCTCACGGTCGTGATGTTCGCCTTCCAGCTCATGGGGGCCTAGGGTTCCTGCTCGCTCACGGCACCGGTTGGCGCCGGTTGGAGCCGCATGGGCGAGGCGCCCGCCCAGCGTCCCCATTGGCCGGCCGTCGGCTAGCCCGGCTACTCCAGGGGCTGGACGCCCATGCCGACCAGGTCGGGGCCGGTGTGCACGATGAGGTCGGGGGAGAGCCCGGAGCGGATGACCTCGACCACGTTGGGGACCTCGCGCCGCACGCGCTCCTCGAGCTCGTCCAGGCAGTCGTCGGCCTCCGAGCAGCAGATGCCGACGCGCACGCGGACGAACTTGGCGGCGCGCGAGGCGACGAGCTTGACGAGAGAGGCGAGGGCCTTGTCCCAGCCGCGTGCCTTCTTGATGACGGCGTAGTAGCCCTCGGCGTCGCAGTAGAGGACCGGCTTGATGTTGAGGACGCTGCCCAGGCGGTAGACCGCCTCGGAGATGCGGCCGCCTTGACGCAGGTAGTAGAGGTCCTTCACGGTGAAGAAGACGTCGCTCCTCTCCGAGAGGTCGCAGAGGCGTCGCTCCAGGTCCTCGAAGGGCACGCCGGACTCCACCAGGCGCACGGCCTCCATGACCTGAAGGCCCGCGATCACGCCGATGCTCTTGGTGTCGACGACCGCGAGCGGGAAGTCCTCGATCTGCTCCCTCACCAGGCGCACGGTCTGGTTGGTGGCCGAGAGCGCGGAGCTGATCGTGACGAAGACGCCTCGCTCGTAGCCATCCGCCTTGGCCTGCTCGCACAGGTCGAGGATCTCCTGGGGGGAGGGGAGGGAGGTCTTGGGGATTTCCTCGGAGAAGCGCTCGATGACCTCCCGCTCCGTGATGTCCACGCCGGAGCGGTAGCTCGTGCCGTCGGAGTAGTTGATGTGGAGGGGGACCACCCGAACGTCGTGGGCGCGGACGAAGTCCGCGGGCGTGTCGGTGCCGGAGTCGGTGAGGATGGCGATGCGCTGGTCGTTCATGGGGCCCCCTAATCGGATGTCGATGACCCTAGCATATCCATCCACCCCCGGCTTACACGCTCGTTCCGCAACGAACGGCAAAACCGCATGCCCGCGCGGGCATGCGGGAGTGCGGCGGAGATGGGCCCGGCGGCGTGCGGGCGCCTACGAGACGGTGCCGAGGAGGTACGCCCAGCCGTGGGCGGTCACGATGGAGTTGAGCTGGTCGCAGAGTCGGGCCCTGTGGTAGGTCCCGGCCGGCAGCAGGTCCACGACCTCCATGACCTCATCGGAGAGGTCGTTGACCTCCGCGCGCACGACGAGGTCGACGCGCTTGACCGTACCGGTTGCGCTCTCCCGGAAGAGGTCGTCCACGAGCTTCTGCAGCTCGCCGAAGTCCTGGGAGGGGGAGGAGGGGGAGATGCGTGCCATAGGGCCTCCTTGGTGGGGCGCGGGTCGGCCGCGCGGTCTCGGACCTCCCATGGTAGCAGGCTAGCTGGCGACGGGCCTCGTGCTCGTGACACCCGCCGGGAGTCGACGTCCTTCTCCGCGCCGCTCCGGCCAGCGTCCCACGTCACCCGGGCGGCGCCCCTCGTCACCCCCAGGTAAAAACTGGGGAGCGGTCTCGCCGACGGGGCGAGCGCGGGGGAGCGCGTGGGGTATCGTGAGACGTACCCGCCCCTGGCCCAGGCGTCCGCGCCGGCGGGTGAGGCCAGCCAACCAAGCGACAAGGAGGCTCCAGGCTATGGCAAACGTCTTCGAGGACATGGCTCCCGAGGAGCTCGACAGGACCATCGTGGAACTCGAGAGGCAGGCGGACGAGGTCCGCGCCCGCCACCTCAGGCTCGACATGGCGCGTGGGAAGCCCTCGCCCGAGCAGACCGCGCTCTCCAAGCCCATGCTCGACCTCATCGGCTCCACGACGGAGCTCGTGGACGGCGACGGCGTGGTGGACAACTACGGCTCGCCGGACGGCCTGCCCTCCGCGCGCGCCCTCGCCGCCGAGATCTTGGGCGTCGATGCAGAGAACGTGCTGGTCAACGGCTCGTCGAGCCTCTCTCTCATGCATGCCCTGGTCACCTCCGGCTTCACCAACGGCGTCGCGGGCAACAAGCCCTGGTACCAGCAGGGCAAGGTCAAGTGGCTCTGCCCGGCTCCCGGCTACGACCGCCACTTCGGCATCACGGCGCACCTCGGCATCGAGAACGTCCCCGTGCCGATGGGCGAAGAGGGTCCGGACATGGACATGGTCCAGCGACTCGTGGAGAGCGACCCCTCGGTCAAGGGCATCTGGTGCGTCCCCAAGTACTCCAACCCCACGGGGGTCGTGTACTCCGACCGCGTCGTCCGCCGCTTCGCGATGCTCAAGCCTGCGGCTCCCGACTTCAGGGTCTACTGGGACAACGCCTACGTCGTCCACGGCTTCATGGACGAGGAGGACCCGCTGCTCAACATCTTCGACGCGCTCGAGGAGGCAGGCGCCACCGACCTCGTCTACGAGTTCGGTTCCACCGCCAAGGTCACCTTCCCTGGCTCCGGCATCGCCTTCGTCACCGCCAGCCCCCAGGACATGGCCGAGATCCGCAAGAGCTTCCAGGTCGCACGCGTCTCGCCCGAGAAGTTCTCGCAGTTCGCGCACGCGCGCTACCTCAAGGACCTCGACGGCGTGAAGGCGCACATGCGCAGGCACGCCGCCATCGTGCGCCCGCGCTTCGAGCTCGTCGAGTCGAAGCTCTCCGAGGGCCTGGGTGGGCTGGGCATCGCCAGCTGGACGCACCCCCGCGGCGGCTACTTCGTCTCCTTCGAGGGTCCCGAGGGCTCGGCGCGCCGCATCGTGAAGCTCATGGCTGACCTCGGCGTGAAGCTCACCTCCGCCGGTGCCACCTGGCCCTATGGCAGGGACCCCAAGGACACGAACATCCGCATCGCGCCGACCTACCCCTCCCTCGAGGACCTCGGCGCCGCGCTCGACGTCTTCGTCGTGGCTGTCAAGCTCGTCTCGGCCAAGCTTGTGAGGGAGCAGCGCTAGCGGTTATCACTGAGGCATCTTGAACGCACAGGCTCAGATTTGGATGTGGGTTCTGTAGAATGAACGGGCGTGCCGGCGGAAAGCTTTGCCGGTGCGCCCTTTTCACTCTATATATATGTGTGCCCGGCACGCCCGTGCCACGCCCGCGTAGGAGCTCCCGCGCGAGCTCGTGCTCGATCGAGGGAGGTCCCCATGGCCAGCAAGTCAAAGAAGCGTCCCGGCGGCCCCCGCGGCGCCTCGCGCGCGCACGGCGAGGTCAAGCCCTCGCAGATGAAGACCTCGACGAAGGTCATCGTCATCGTCTTCGCGGTGATCATGGCGGCGAGCATGATGCTGCCCTCCTTCGTGAGCATCTTCGCAAACCAGGCGCAGGGCACGGATGACTCCTCCGCGGACACGGACGCCTCCACGAGCGACTCCGGCTCGACGGACGCCTCCTCGAGCGCGGACGCGGGCGCGGACGAGAGCTCCGACGCGATCCTCGACGGCGTCCCCGAGAACCTGCGGTCGACGGCGGGCAAGTACGCCACGACCGTCTCCTCCCTGGAGGCCAAGCTCTCCTCGGACCCCAACAACCTCGCGGCCCTGCTGAACCTCGCCCAGGACTACATGAGCTGGGGCTACGCCTCGCTCAGGTCGAGCACCACGGACGAGGAGACCTCCTACAGCACGGGCCTGCTCCAGAAGGCCGTCGGATACTACGACCGCTACCTCGCCCTCAACGACTCCTCGGCCGCCAAGGTCGACCGCGCCCTCTGCGAGTTCTACGCGGGTTCCGCCGACGCGGCCCGGGCGGACCTCGAGAAGGTCACGGCCGAGGACGCGGGCTACGGTCCCGCCTGGGCGAACCTCGGCATGCTCTACGAGTACGCCGGCGACACGGACAAGGCGTCCGAGGCCTACCAGAAGGCGGTCGACGCCGACCCGGACGACGAGTACGGAGCCAAGACCTTCGCCAACCAGCGCCTGATCCAGATCAAGGCGTCCTCCACGGCCTCCTCGGGCTCGACCGGCAGCGACTCCGCCTCCGTCCCCTCGACCAACGAGCAGGGGCTGAGCGACGCGCTGAGCAGCAAGTCGGGCATCGGCTTCTAGCCAGGAAGGGAACATCATGCCACTGAGCATCACTACGTCGGACAAGGACAACGAGCGCGTCGTGAGCGTCGCGGGCGAGGTGGACGTCTCCAACGCGCCCGAGCTCAGGGAGGCCCTCGACCGGGCCTTCGAGGGCGGCGCCACCGCCGTCGAGGTGGACCTCACCGAGGTCCCCTACATCGACTCGACCGGCATCGGCGTGCTCGTGGGGGCTGCGCACCGCGCGCACGACAAGGGCGTGGGCCTCAGCGTCTCGCACCCCCAGCACAACGTGGCGCGCGTGCTCGGCCTGCTCGGGGTCGGGCGCGAGCTCGACGTCAAGGCCGACTAGGCCCATGCGGGTATAAGATGGGACCCCTCGGCCGCGCGACCGAGGGGTCCCGAGGTTCAAGGACACATCCCGGAAGGGGAGGTACACGCTCGTGTTTGGAATTGGTGAGACGGAGCTGGTCCTCATCCTGCTCTTCGCGTTCCTGCTCTTCGGCCCGGACAAGCTGCCGGGCATGGGCAGGACCATCGGCAGGATGCTGCGCCAGTTCAGGGACGCGTCGGACAGCTTCACCGAGGTCATGCAGACCAACATCATGGACCCTGCGGCCGAGGAGCTGAAGAAGTCGCCCAAGCAGCGCAGGGCCGAGGAGGGCGCCGACACCGACTCCGACATCGAGGGGGCGGGCGAGAGGCGCGAGACGTTCGCGGAGCGCAAGGCCCGCCTGAAGGCCGAGCGCGAGGCCGCCGCCGAGGCGGGCGCCGCCTCCGCCGCGACCGTCGCCGCCGGCGCGGACATCGACGACGCGGACTCGGACGCCGACGCGGACTCCGTCGTCGACCTGCGCACCGTGGCCGACGCGGACTCCGACGACGACCTCGAGCCCGAGGCGGCGCCGGCGGACGACGCGAGCGCGCGTCTCGCCTCGCTCTACTCCACGGCGGGCCGCCGCTCCACGCGCGCCCAGGCGAAGGCCGCCGCGCAGGCCGCCGAGGAGGAGGCTGCCGAGGCCCCTGCCGGCAAGGCCGCCGATTCCACTCGAGACTCCGGGGAGGGGGACGGGAAGGCCGAAGCCTAGGCCTCCCTCACACGAATGGCTAAGGACAACAAACACATGAGCCCGATCGGGCCCGCACGCATGCCCCTGATGGACCACCTCCAGGAGCTCAGGCGACGCCTGACCATCATCGTGGTCTCGGTCGTCGTGACCGCCCTCGTGATCTACTTCGCCACGCCCACGCTCATCGAGTTCATGATCGACCCGATCCGCGAGTCGCTCCAGGGCAACGGCCTCGCGATCCTGGGCGTTCTCGACGGCTTCACGATCCGCTTCAAGGTCGCCATGTTCTGGGGCGTGATCATCTGCACCCCGATCATCATCTGGGAGGTCATGGCCTTCTTCCTGCCTGCGCTCAACGAGCACGAGCGCAAGTGGGTCGTGCCGACGGTCGCGGCGATGGTCGCCCTGTTCTTCCTCGGCATGGTCTTCTGCTACATCGTGATCCAGCAGGCCGCCTTCGGCTGGCTGATCGACCAGTCGCTCGAGTTCGCCACCATCGTCCCCAACGCGGACGACTACCTCAACATCATGATGCTGCTCGAGGTCGGCTTTGGCTTCGCCTTCCAGCTGCCGCTCATCATCTTCTACCTGTCCATCCTTCACATCGTGCCCTACAGCGTCTTCCGCAGCCAGTGGCGCTACATCTACGTGGGCCTCATGGTCGTCTGCGCCATCGTGACGCCCGACGCCTCGCCCATCACGATGATCCTCATGTACGTGGTCCTTCTCGCCCTCTACGAGGTCTCCCTCGGCATCGCCCGCTACGTGATCACCCAGAGGGACGGCAAGGCGGCCCTCAAGTGGAGCCGCGAGGAGTACGCCGAGCACGAGGCGGAGTCTGATTCCAAGTAGGGGGTTCGGGGTTTGAAGCTCGTTGTCACGGAGAAGAACGACGCCGCCCAGCAGATAGCGCGCCTGCTCGGCACGGGGAGGCCCAAGGCGGACAAGGTCTACGACACGCCGGTCTACCGCTTTGCGGTGGACGGCGAGGAGTGGGTCACGATCGGCCTGCGCGGCCACATCCTCGCGCCGGACTTCCCGACCGAGCTCAAGTTCGACGAGAGCCAGGGGTGGTACGCCGTCTCGGACGAGGGCGAGGTCATGCCCGCCGACGTCCCCGACGGCCTCGCCCGGCCGCCCTTCCCGACCAAGCGCAAGCCCTTCCTCGCCGACGGCGTGGACATCAAGGGCTGGAAGGTCCCGAGCCTGCCGTACCTGGTCTGGGCGCCGATCGAGAAGAGGCCCGCCGAGAAGGGCATCATCCGCGCGCTCAAGAACCTCGCCAAGAAGGCCGACAGCATCGTGATCGGCACGGACTTCGACCGCGAGGGCGAGCTGATCGGCTCCGACGCCCTGAACCAGATCCGCCAGGTCGCGCCGGACACGCCCGTCTCGCGCGCCCGCTACTCCGCCTTCACCAAGGCGGAGATCGACCACGCCTTCGCCAACCTCGTCGACCTCGACCAGGACCTGGCCGACGCCGGCGAGAGCCGCCAGTACATCGACCTCGTCTGGGGCGCCGTGCTCACGCGCTACCTCACGCTCGCCCGCCAGGGCGGCTTCGGCAACGTTCGCTCCGCCGGCCGCGTCCAGACGCCCACCCTCGCCCTCGTGGTGGAGAAGGAGCTGGAGCGCGAGCGCTTCGTCCCGGAGGACTATTGGGTCATCTCCGGCCACCTCTCCCACGACGGCTCGGAGCCCTTCCGCTGCGCCCACGCGACCGCGCGCTTCAAGGACAAGGCCGCAGCGGACGCGGCCTTCTCGCACGTCCAGGGCGCGAGGCGGGCGACGGTGACCGAGGTCGCCAAGAAGGCCCGCACCCAGCGCCCGCCCGCACCCTTCAACACGACCTCCCTGCAGGCGGCCGCCGCCTCCGAGGGCCTCTCTCCCGCGCGCACCATGCGCCTCGCGGAGTCGCTCTACATGAAGGGCCTCACGTCTTACCCCCGCGTGGACAACACGGTCTACCCGCGCTCGCTCGACCTGAGGGAGTGCGTGCGGACCCTCTCCCACGTGCCGCAGTACGCAAAGGTCTGCGGCGAGATCCTGGGGCAGGAGAAGATCGTGGCCACCCGCGGCAAGCAGGAGACGACCGACCACCCGCCCATCTACCCCACGGCGGCGGCCGACCCCCACGACCTGCAGCCTGCCGAGTGGAAGCTCTACAACCTGATCGCGCGCCGCTTCCTGGCGACTCTCATGGGCCCCTCGACCTCCGAGGGCACCAAGCTCACCTTCGACGTGGCGGGCGAGCCCTTCCAGACGACCGGCAGCGTCCTCACCAAGCCGGGCTTCCGCGCCATCTACCCCTTCGGCCTCAAGAAGGACGACCAGCTCCCCGCCCTCGAGGAGGGCGACGTCTGCGACGTCGTGGACATGGCGCTCGACGCCAAGCAGACAGAGCCGCCCGCGCGCTACAGCCAGGGCAGGCTCATCCAGGAGATGGAGCGCCAGGGGCTCGGTACCAAGTCCACGCGCGCCAACATCATCCAGCGCCTCTACGACGTCAAGTACCTCAAGGGCGACCCGGTCGAGCCCTCCCAGCTCGGCATCGCCGTCATCTCGGCCCTGCACGAGTTCGCGCCGCCCATCACCACGCCGCACATGACGGCGGAGCTCGAGGAGGACATGAACAAGGTCGCCGAGGGCACCGACACCCAGGACGAGGTCGTCGAGCGCTCCCGCGCGATCCTCGCGGGGCTGATCGACAACCTCATCGAGCACAAGGACGACCTCGGCGAGGAGATCGCCGACGCCGTGACCGCCGACGCCAAGGTGGGCGTGTGCCCCAAGTGCGGCAAGGACCTCGTCATGAAGACCTCGGCCAAGAACCACTCGAGCTTCATCGGCTGCATGGGCTGGCCGGACTGCGACGTGACCTACCCCGTCCCCAAGGGGCGCATCGAGCCCCTGCCGGACCCGTGCCCGGTGTGCGGCGCCCCGCGCGTCAAGGTGACGCCGTTCCGCCAGCGTCCGTACGAGATCTGCGTCAACCCCGCCTGCGAGACCAACTACGAGCCCGACGTGGTCGTGGGCACCTGCGCCGCCTGCGCCGCCAAGGGCAAGGAGGCCAAGCTCGTCGCCCACAAGAGCGAGCGGACGGGCAAGCGCTTCATCCGCTGCGAGAACTACGACGAGTGCGGCACGAGCTACCCGCTTCCGCAGCGCGGCGAGCTGCACGCCCTGGGCGAGACCTGCCCGGAGTGCGGCGCGCCCATGGTGGAGGTCGTGACCCAGCGCGGCCCGTGGCGCATCTGCGTCAACATGGACTGCCCATCCAAGGAGAAGGCCAAGGCCACGCGTGGCGCTGCCGCCGGCAAGGGCAGGGCTGCCGGGAAGGGCAAGGCGTCCGGGAGCAAGGCTGCCGGCAAGGGCAAGGCGGGCGCGAGCAAAGCGGGCGCCAGCAAGTCCAAGGCGGCCGCGAGCAGGGCCAAGTCGACCTCGAGCAAGGCGGCCACGAAGGCCGGGGCGACCGCCGGCAAGGCCAGGCGCACGTCCACCAAGGCGAAGCCGGCCGCGGAAGGCGACGCCTCCGCCGCCGAGCAGGGCTAGGGCGGGGAGCATGGACAGGGTCCAACCAGCCGAGGGCGCCCGCGGCGTCTTCGTCTCGCTCGAGGGGGTGGACGGCTCCGGCAAGTCGACGCAGGCCGCCATCCTGCGCGACCTTCTCGCCCAGGGAGGCGTCGACGTCGTCTCCCTGCGCGAGCCCGGCGGCACGGCCATCTCCGAGAAGGTCCGCGCCCTCGTGCTCGACCCGGCGAACGCCGAGATGTGCGACGAGTGCGAGCTGCTCCTCTACGAGGCGTCGCGCGCCCAGCTCGTGCGCCAGGTGGTCGAGCCCGCCCTCGCCGCCGGCGACGTCGTGGTCTGCGACCGCTTCCTCGACTCGACCTTCGCCTACCAGGCGGCTGGCCGCGGCCTCGACGCCGGCCTCGTCCGGCGCGCCAACGAGCTCGGGAGCTGCGGCTTCCTGCCCGACCGCACCGTCGTCTTCGACATCGACCCCGCCCGCGCCCTCGCGCGCGCCACGAGGGGCGGCGCCGACCGCCTCGAGCGCTCCGGCCTCGCGCTCCAGGAGCGCGTGCGCGCCGCCTACCTCGAGTTGGCCCGCGAGCAGCCCGGCCGCGTGCGCGTCGTCGACGCCGCGGGCACGGTCGGGGAGGTCACGGGGCGCCTCGTCGCGTGCCTCGCCGACCTCCTCCCCGGGCTCGGGGGGTGAGCCGATGGCAGCTCCGTCCAAGGTCCCGCACGTGCCGCCGGCGCTCGGGGTCCTCGACATCCAGCCGCGGGTGCGCGACTTTATCGCCGCCGCCTGGATGGAGGGGCGCCTCAGCCACGCCTACCTGTTCTGCGGCGCGCCCGGGTCCGGCATGCTCGAGGCGGCCCTCGCCCTCGCCCAGCTCGTCGTCTGCCCCAACGGTGGCGACGCGACCTGCGACGAGTGCATCCGCGTGCGCCACCGCACCCACCCCGACGTGCACCTCCTCGCGCCCGCGAGCGTGACGGGCTACCTCGTCTCGCAGGTCCGCGAGCTCATCGCCGACGTCCCGCTCGCCCCCGTGCGCGCCAGGGCCAAGGTCTACGTCCTCGAGGACGCGGGCCTGCTGCGCGGCGCGGCCGCGAACGCCCTGCTCAAGACCATCGAGGAGCCGGTCGAGGGGGTCATCTTCGTGCTCCTGGCGCGCAGCGCCGAGCAGGTGCTCCCCACGATCGCCTCGCGCTGCCAGCAGGTGCCCTTCCGACCGGTGCCCCCGCGGCTCGCCGAGGGGGCCGTCGCCGAGGCGTCGGGCCTCGCCGGCCCCGAGGTCGCCATCGCCCTGTCCGTCGCCGGCACGCCCGAGCGGGCGGAGGAGTTCCTCTCCTCGCCCGGCCGCCGGAAGGTGCGCCGCCTCGTGGTCGGCACCCTGGGCGAGCTCGCCCGCGACGACTCGTGGGACGTGCTCTGCTCCGCGCGCGACATCGTCGCCGCCGTGCGCTCGCCGCTCGACGACTACCGCAGGCAGCAGTCGGAGGGCGCCAAGGAGAGCGCGGACTTCCTCTCCGCGAAGGCCCTCAAGCAGATCGAGGACGCCAACAAGCGCGAGCTCACCGCCCGGGAGCGTTCGGGTATGATGGAGGCTCTGGCCGCGGCCGACTCCCTCCTGCGCGACGTCCTCATGCGCTGCGAGGACGTGGCCAAAGAGCCCGTCAACGCCGACGTGGCGGACGTGGTCGACCGCATCGCGGCGCTCACGGACACCCGGGGCGCCCTCGCGGCCATAGGCGCCGTCCGGCGCGCCGCGGACGACCTCTCGCACAACGTCTCTCCCCAGCTGGCCTTCGAGGCCATGCTCCTCTGTGTCAAGGAGGCACTCACATGCCCACCGTCATCCCGGTGAAGTTCAGGTACTCCGCCCGCGACCTGTGGTTCAACCCCAAGAAGTCGGGCGCCGTCTGCGGCGACCACGTGATCTGCGCCACCGAGCGCGGCACGGAGATCGGCCTCGCCACGGCCGACCCCTTCGAGGTCTCCGAGGCGGAGCTGGGCGACACCGTCGGCCACTCCCGCCTGGCCGGCGTCCTGCGCGTCGCCACGGACTCCGACCTCGCCCTCGCCGAGACCCTCGCGGAGAAGGGCGAGCGCGCCATGCCCGTCTTCCGCGACCTCGTGAAGCAGAGCGGGCTCGAGATGAAGCCCGTGGGCGTGGAGTACCTCTTCGGCGGCGAGAAGGCCGTGTGCTACTTCGCCGCGGAGGACCGCGTTGACTTCCGCCAGCTCGTGCGCGACCTCTCGCACGCGCTGCGCCAGCGCATCGACATGCGCCAGATCGGCGTGCGCGAGGAGGCGGCCATCGTCGGCGGCTACGGCCACTGCGGCCAGGAGCTGTGCTGCCGCAGGTTCGGCCTGCAGTTCGAGCCGGTCTCCATCCGCATGGCGAAGGAGCAGGACCTCCCGCTCAACTCCAACAAGATCTCCGGCGCCTGCGGCAGGCTCATGTGCTGCCTGCGCTACGAGTTCGAGGCCTACCGCGACTTCAAGGGCCGCGCCCCCAAGCGCAACGCCGTCATCGACACGCCGCTCGGCAAGGCCAAGATCGTGGAGTACGACACCCCCAAGGAGGAGATCTGCCTGCGCATAGAGAACGGCAAGCAGGTCAGGATCCCGCTGGCGGAGATGGTCCCCTCCGAGGCGGCCAAGAAGAAGTCCGAGGAGCTCGGCTGCGCCTGCCGCCCGGACACGGTGCTGCGCTCCTCCCTCGACAAGCTCAACTCGCCCGACGTGCAGATGGCCCTGGCGGAGCTCGACCGCAAGCACGGCGTCGTCCCGCCCGAGGATGCCTTCGACGAGAGCGACATCTTCGTGGAACCCAAGCGCTCGCGCCGCGGCGGCCGCAAGCGCTCGGGCGGCGACGAGGGGCGCCAGGAGGGCGAGCAGCGCAGGGCGCGCCGTCGCCGCGGTGACGAGGGGCGCGAGGAGGACGCGCAGCGCCAGGCGTCAGACGCCTCCCAGACGCGCACGAGGCGCCACCACCGCAAGGCCGCCGGCGCCGCCGGCGAGGAGGCGCCCCAGCAGGGCAAGGGCCAGCAGGGGCAGGCCGGCCAGGACGAGCGTGCCGAGAAGGGCGCGCAGGGCGAGGGGGGCCGTCCCCGCGGCGGCGGCATGCGCCGGCGCCACCACCGCTCCGGCGACGCCCCGCAGGCCCAGGGCCAGGGGGCCGCGGGCGAGCGGGGCGGCCAGCGCCGCCAGGGCAAGGGCCAGGGCAGGCAGGGCGCCGAGGGCGGCGCGCAGCAGCCCCGCCACCTGCGCCACCCGGGCGACAGGGGCGGCCAGGCCGGCCAGGGCCAGGGCGGACAGCCGCAGCCCAGGGGCCAGCAGGGCGCCCCGCGCGCGGACCAGGGCCCGGCGTCCGGCGACCCCGAGAGGCCGGCGCGCCGCCGGCGCCACCGCGGTGGTCGCGGCCGCGGGCGCGGCAACGGCGCCCCCGGCGGCAACGGCTCCGGCAACGACGGCGCCCCCGGCGGCAACGGCAGCGCCGGCGGCCCCAAGGAGTAGCCGGCCGCCCGCCCCGCCGGCGGGGGCCCGGCCGTCCGGCCCCTCGCCCGGCGCGCGCGTCCTTCTCGCCCGGCCCGCCCGCACGTCCATTGTTGTCCCGTTCCTCGGTCATGATACGAACAGAAGTTCTGCTATCGTGGTGTCGAGGGGGAGAGGACCATGGACGTCTCGAGGGTCATCATTCACAGCGACATGAACGCGTTCTACGCGAGCGTCGAGCAGGCGGAGCGGCCGGAGCTGCGCGGGCGGCCCGTGATCGTGGGCGGGGACGAGCAGTCCCGCCACGGTATCGTGCTCACGGCGAGCTACGAGGCCAAGCGCCGCGGCGTCAAGACCGCGATGGTGCTCTGGGAGGCGCGCCGCGCCTGCCCGGAGGCCGTCGTCGTGCCGCCGCACTATGGCCTCTACCAGCGCTACTCCCGCCTGGCGCGCAAGATCTACTACGACTACACGGACCTCGTGGAGCCCTTCGGGCCGGACGAGGCCTGGCTGGACGTCACCCACTCCGTCGGGCTCGCCGGCGGCGACCCCGCCCTCGTGGCGCAGGAGATATCGGAGCGCGTCCGCACCGAGCTGGGGCTCTCGGTCTCGGTGGGCCTCTCCTGGAACAAGGTCTTCGCCAAGTTCGGCAGCGACCACGACAAGCCGGACGGCTTCATGCGCATCACGCCGGGCAACGCCGCCCGCCTCGTCTGGCCCAGGCCCGTGGACGAGCTGCTCTACGTGGGCCCGGCGACCGCGCGCAAGCTGCGCCGGCTCGGCATCCGCACCGTCGGCGAGCTCGCCTGCGCGGACCCCGAGCTCGTCCACCAGCGCCTCGGCAGGATGGGCGACGTGGTGCAGGCCTTCGCCCAGGGGCGCGACACGAGCCCGGTCAGGCCCCTCGACGCCTCCGCCCTGGACGTCCGCCGCGAGGTCAAGAGCGTGGGCAACGGCGTCACCTGCCCCTTCGACGTGGACGATGCCACCTGCGCCCGGCAGGTCGTGTGGCTCATGGGGGAGTCCGTGGCCCAGCGCCTGCGCGCCCTGGGGCTCCGCGCGCGCTGCGTCTCCGTCACGGGGAGGGACTTCGAGACCCTGGCCTGCCGCTCCCGCCAGCGCCAGCTCGCCCGCCCGAGCGACCTGACGGGGGAGATCTGCTCCGCCGCGTGCGAGCTGCTCCTCGGCGACTGGGACTTCCGCCACGAGAAGCTGCGCGGCATCGGCGTGCGGGCCTCGCAGCTCGTCCCGGCCGAGCTCCCCGTCCAGCTCGACCTCGAGGGCGTCGAGGCCGCCCGCCTCGAGCGCGCCCGGCTCGACGCCACGGTCGACGACCTGCGCTCGCGTTTCGGCAACCACGCCGTGCGGCGCCTCTCCGAGCTGGGCGACCCCCGGCTCGCCGCGCTCGACCCCGAGCGCGACCACAACGTCCACCCCGTCTCCTACTTCGCCTGATGGGGAGGGAGGCCGGCATGCGTGGGATAGCCGCGCGCGAGAAGCGCTACGTGGAGGTCATCTCCCGGACGGACGAGGAGGGCAGGGTCACGCCGCTCGTGGTGGTCTGGTCGGACGGGCGCCGCTACGACATAGACCGCGTGCTCGACCGGCGCCGCGCCTGCTCGCTCAAGACGGGCGGCACGGGCGTGCGCTACACCGTCAGCGTGGGAGGGCGCTCCACCTACCTCTTCTTCGAGGGCCCGCGCTGGTTCGTGGAGGCGAAGGTGGCGGACTTGCCCGACTGACGCGCGGCGCCCTCGGCATATACTTGATTCGTTGTCCCGCTCGGCCCCGTCGTCGCCCGAGCGGACGGGCTTGGAGGTGGTCAGATGGCACGAGAGGGCGGAGAGGTCCTGCACGGCGTCAACCTGAGCGGCTGGCTCGTGCTGGAGCCCTGGGTCACGCCGGAGCTCTTCGCGGGCACGGGCTCGCTCGGCGAGGCGACCCTCGTCGCGGCCCTCGGCGACGAGCTCTACGCCGACCTCGTCTGCGAGCACCGCGAGGCCTTCGTCACCGAGCGCGACTTCGAGCAGATCGCCAGCCGCGGCCACAACGCGGTGCGCCTCCCCGTGCCCTGGTACGCCTTCGGCGGGCAGGGCCCCAACCCGGGCCCCTACGTCGGCTGCATCATGCACGTGGACGACGCGCTCGTGTGGGCGGAGCGCCACGGCGTAAAGGTCCTGCTCAGCCTGGCCATCAGCCCCGGCGCCCAGGGCGAGGAGGACGTGCTCTCGACGGGGGAGTCCGGCCACAGGGAGGACGTCCTGACGGTGCTCGCCGCCCTCGCCAACAGGTACGCGGACTGGCCCGCCTTCTTCGGCATCGAGGTCGCCGACGAGCCGGTGGCCCAGCGCCGCCACGGCCTCTCCATCACGGACGGCGTGCCCCTGCACGTGCTGCGGAACTACTACCGCGACGCCTACGAGGCCATCCGCGACCGGGCGGGGGAGGCCCCGGTCATCGTCTTCCCGGACGCCGGCGTGCCTTCGGCCTGGCGCGGCTTCATGGCGCCCAAACGCTACCAGAACGTCTGGCTCGACTGCCACCTCTACCACTACGCCGACCGCGTCGACGCCACGGGGCCGGCCGGCACCCGCGGCCTCGTCGCCTCGTCGGCGCGCTCGCTCAGGGAGGCGGCCAGGAGCGGCCTGCCCGTGATGGTGGGCGCCTGGTCGGCGGCGCTGCCCTTCGCGGACTCCGCGATGACCCCCGAGGGCCGCATCGCGCTCGAGCGCATGTACGTGGCGGACCAGATCGCGACCTTCCGCGACCACCCCGCGTGGTTCTTCCAGACGTGGAAGACCTCCGGGCGCATCTCCGCCTGGGACTCCCGCATCGCCCTCTCCAGCTTCGAGCGAAGGATGCTCGGGTGACGGCGGCCGGCAAGGGGCGCGGCGAGGCGGCGCCCGGCCCCTCGCGGCCCGGCGCGCGCGAGGGGGAGGGCCTGCTCTCCATGGTGGGCACCCCGATCGGCAACCTCCGCGACGCCTCGCCGCGCGTGGTCGAGACCCTCGCCGCCGCCGACGTCGTCCTGTGCGAGGACACGCGCGTGACGGGCAGGCTCCTGTCCTGCCTGGGCGTCCGCGCGCCGCTCCGCCGCTGCGACGAGAACGTGATCTTGGAGCGCGTCCCCGAGGTGCTCGAGGAGCTCGAGGACGGCCGGCGCGTGGCCTTCGTCTCCGACGCGGGCATGCCGGGCGTCTCGGACCCGGGCCAGCGCCTCGTCGACGCGGCCCTCGACCGCGGCCTCAGGGTGGAGGTCGTCCCCGGCCCCTCGGCCGTGACCTGCGCGCTCGTGGCGTCGGGCCTGCCCATGGACCACTTCTTCTTCGAGGGGTTCCTGCCCCGCAAGGCGGGCGAGAGGGACCGCAGGCTCCGGACCCTCTCGCGCGTGCCCGGCGCCGTGGTGCTCTACGAGTCGCCCCACCGCGTCCAGGCCACGCTCGAGGCCGTCGCGAGCGCCCTGCCCGCGCGTCGGGTCGCCCTGGTGCGCGAGCTGACCAAGGTGCACGAGGAGTGCCTGCGCGCCCCGGCCGCCGAGCTCGCGCGCGCGGTCGCCGAGCGCGGCGAGGTGCGCGGCGAGTGCGTCATCGTGGTCGGCGGCCCCGACGAGCGCGAGCAGGAGGCCTGGCGCCGCGAGGAGGCCCTGGCCGAGGTGGCCGGCGCCGTGCGGCCCGCCGTCGCGCCCGGCGTCCCCGCGGGAGCCGCCGCCGAGGGCGCCTGCGCGCCCGCCGCGCCGAGCCTCGACGAGGCCATCGCGGCCGGCCTCGCCGCCGGCGAGTCCAAGACGCGCCTCGCGAAGCGCCTCGCCCGCGCCTTCGGCGTCCCGCGCCCCGAGGTCTACGACCGTGTCGTCGCCCTCTCGCAGGGCCCGGGCCCCGCGGGCGCGTAGCGCCCGGCCGCGCCCGGGCAGCGCGTCCTTCTCGCCCGCGCCGCCCGCGCCCGCGCCCTCCGGCCGAGGGGGCCTGCGCGCTGGCTGTTTGGACCCCCGCCCGCGGCGCCCCGCTTGCCATACTGTCTGGGGGCCTCCCGCCCGGCCCGGCACAGCCGGCGCGCCCCGGGGCGGGACTAGATTCCAGGACGGTGATACCTTGCCCACGATGTCCTTCAGGTCCGAAGGCGACCTCAAGTACCTGCGCCTCCTCGCAGAGAAGTTCCCGACCAGGCAGTCGGTCTTCACGGAGATAATCAACCTGCAGGCGATCCTCAACCTCCCCAAGGCGACCGAGCACTTCATGAGCGACGTCCACGGGGAGGACGAGGCCTTCAACCACATCCTCAACAACTGCTCCGGCGTGATCCGCGACCGCGTGCGCGCCACCTACGACGGGGAGCTCACGGACGCCGAGCAGGCCGAGCTCTGCACCCTGATCTATTACCCCAAGCAGAAGCTCGCCCGCATCCGCGCCCAGAGGCGCGACACGCCAGAGTGGTACGAGACGACCCTGCACCGCATGGTGCGCATCGCCCGCTACCTCTCCAACAGCTACACGCGCTCCAAGGTCCGCAAGGCCATGCCGGTCGAGTACGCCTACATCATCGAGGAGCTCCTCCACGAGGCGGGCATCAGGAACCTCTCGCGCCACGAGTACCACCGCAGGATCCTGACCTCGATCGTCGAGACGGGCTCGGCCGAGGACTTCTTCATCTCGCTCGCCTCGCTGATCAAGCGGCTGGCCGTCGACCGGCTGCACCTCGTGGGCGACGTCTTCGACCGGGGCCCGCACGCCGACCGCATCCTCGACGGGCTCATGGCGCACCCCTCGGTGGACGTCCAGTGGGGCAACCACGACATCCTCTGGATGGGCGCCGCCGCCGGCTCGGCCGCCTGCGTCGCCACGGCAGTGCGCAACAACGTGCGCTACGACTCCTACTCCATCCTCGAGAGCTCCTACGGTATCCCCCTGCGCAAGCTCGCCCTCTTCGCCGAGCACACCTACGCGGCGGGATCGGAGGGCGGCGGGCGCACGCCGGAGGAGCGGGCCATCTCGGTCATCCTGCTCAAGCTCGAGGGCCAGCTGATCCGCCGCCACCCCGAGTTCGACATGGCGGACCGGCTGCTGCTCGACAAGGTCGACCTCTCGCGCGGCTGCGTGCGCATCGACGGCGTCGACTACGAGCTCTCCACGCGCGACCTGCCCACCATCGACCCGGACGACCCCTACGCGCTCACTCGCGAGGAGGAGGCCGTGATCGACGACCTCGTCGCGAGCTTCCGCTCCTCGCAGAAGCTGCAGGACCACGTGAACTTCCTCTTCGAGAAGGGCTCGATCTACCTGGTCCGCAACGACAACCTGATCTTCCACGGCTGCGTCCCCATGAACGAGGACGGCACCCTGCACATGGTCGACTGCGGCTCCAGGAGGCTGTCCGGCAGGGCCTACTTCGACTTCTGCGACCAGGTGGCCCGCCGCGCCTGGCGCGAGGGCGACCAGGACGCCCTCGACTGGATGTGGTACCTGTGGTGCGGCCGCAACTCGCCCCTGTCCGGCAGGGTGGTCAAGACCTTCGAGCGCGCCCTGGTCAAGGACAGGTCGACCTGGCAGGAGCCGCGCGACGCCTACTGGACCCTCACGCAGGACGAGCGCGCCTGCCGCGAGATCCTGCGCGAGTTCGGCGTCAGCCCCGAGCGCGGCCACATCATCAACGGCCACACCCCGGTCAAGGTGAGCAGCGGCGAGAGTGCCATCCGCGGCGGCGGCAGGCTCCTCGTGATCGACGGCGGCTTCTGCAAGGCCTACCACGCGGCGACCGGCATCGCGGGCTTCACGCTCGTCTCGGACCAGAACGCCATGACCCTGCGCTCGCACGCGCCCTTCGAGAGCGTGGAGGCCGCGCTGGACGACGACGCGGACATCGAGAGCGAGACCACCGTGGTGCAGACCTACGACCGGCCCCAGCTCGTCTCTGACTCCGACACCGGCGCCGAGGTGCGCGAGCAGATCGAGGACCTGAAGGCCCTGCTCGAGGCCTACGACACCGGCGTCTCCCTCAGGCGCTAGCCAGGGGCGGCTGCGCTACAATAAGCGGTCGTGCCCGGGCGTACGCCCACGCGGGGCGCGCGGGCTGCCCGCGCGCCCAGACGTGCGGCAGCGCCCGGCCCGCCGCCGCACAGCCGTACCACACGAGGAGCCGCCAGATGGCAGACAAGAGGTCCTACTTCATCACCACCCCCATCTACTACGTCAACGCCCGCCCGCACCTCGGGACCGCCTACTCCACGATCCTGTGCGACGTCCAGGCGCGCTTCCGCAGGGCCGAGGGCTACGACGTCAAGTTCCTGACCGGCATGGACGAGCACGGCGAGAAGGTCGAGGAGGCCGCGCGCGCCCACGGCATGGAGCCGCAGGAGTGGTGCGACAGCCAGGCCCCGTACTTCAAGGACCTCTGGCGGAGGCTCGAGGTCTCCAACGACGACTTCATCCGCACGACCGAGCCGCGCCAGGTGCGCGCCGTCCAGTACCTCTGGGAGCGCATGCGCGACTCCGGCTACCTCTACAAGGGCTCCTACGACGGCTGGTACTGCGTGCCCGAGGAGACCTACTTCACCGAGACCCAGGTCGCCAAGGCCGACGAGGAGCGCCACACCGAGGGCGAGCACCTCTGCCCCGACTGCGGCCGCCCGCTCGAGCGCGTCCAGGAGGAGTCCTACTTCTTCAAGCTCTCCGCGTTCCAGGACCGCCTGCTCAGGCTCTACGACGAGCACCCCGACTTCCTCCAGCCGGACTTCCGCATGAGGGAGGTGCGCAGCTTCGTCGAGGGCGGCCTGCAGGACCTCTCGGTCTCGCGCACGAGCTTCGACTGGGGCATCAAGGTGCCCTTCGACGACAGGCACGTCACCTACGTGTGGTTCGACGCCCTGCTCAACTACATGACCGCCGTGGGCTACGGCGACCCCAGCGAGGCCGCCCGGCGCGAGCTCGCCTACCGCTGGCCTGCGCAGATGCACGTGGTCGGCAAGGACATCATCCGCTTCCACTGCGTCATCTGGCCCGCCATGCTCATGGCAATGGGCGACGCCCTGCCCGAGCACGTCTTCGCCCACGGCTTCCTCATGGTGAGGAACGAGGAGACCGGCCAGGGCGAGAAGATGAGCAAGTCGCGCGGCAACGCCATCGCGCCCGACGACGTCATCGACCTGCTTGGCGTCGAGGGCTACCGCTACTACTTCATGACCGACGTCACCCCCGGAGAGGACGGCGCCATCAGCTTCTCCCGCATGGAGCAGGTCTACAACGCCGACCTCGCCAACAGCTGGGGCAACCTGGTCTCGCGCGCGTTCAACATGAGCGCCAAGTACTTCGACGGCAAGAGCCCCGAGGTCCCGGCGGGCTGGGCCGCGGAGGCGAGCCCGCTGCACGACGTGGCGGAGGGCATCTTCGGCCGCTATGCCGCCCACATGGAGAAGATCGAGTACGTCCAGGCCAAGGACGTGGTGATGGAGCTCGTGCACGCCGCCAACCACTACATCGAGGACTCCGAGCCCTGGAACGTCGCCAAGGATCCGGCCCGCTCCGGCGAGCTGGCGCGCATCATCCTGAACCTGCTCGAGTCGATCCGCATCTGCGCCCACCTGCTCGCCCCCTTCATGCCTGAGACCTCCGCGGAGGCCCTGCGCCGCATGAGCCACGGCGACGAGGCCGCCTGCACGGACCTCGCGGCCGCCTGCGCCTGGGGCCAGCTCTCGGGCGGGCTTGCGGTCATCAAGGGCGACGCGCTCTTCCCGCGCCTGCAGAAGAAGGGCGCGTAGGCGTGGCGAGAAGGGACTCCGCCCGCCGCGGCGCCCCGGCGCCCGCCGCGCCCGGCGCCCCCGCGCCAGGGCCCCGCGGCTACTCCTGGCTCGCCAACCCGCGCGAGACCCGCGCGGTGCTCGACGGCTACGGCCACGCCGCCGTGCACGCCCTCGGCCAGAACTTCCTCGTGGACGACTCCGTGATCGGCCGCATCCTCGGCCTGGCGGAGCTCACCCGCGAGGACGCGGTGCTCGAGGTGGGCCCCGGCATCGGCACGCTCACGGTCGCCCTGCTCGAGCGCGCGGGCGCCGTCGTGGCGGTCGAGGCGGACCGCTCGCTCGCCCCCGTGCTCGCCGAGACCTGCGCGAGCGACTCGGAGCGCCTCGGCCTCATCCTGGGCGACGCGCTCAGGGTGGGAAAGGACCGCATCGCCGCCGAGCTCGCCTCGCTCGGCGTGGCGGACGTCCCGGCCCTGCCCGACAAGCTCGTCTCCAACCTGCCCTACCAGGTCGCCGCGACCCTCGTGCTCAAGGTGCTCTCCGAGATGCCCTCGGTCGGCCGCATCGTCGTGATGGTCCAGGCCGAGGTCGCCGACCGCATCTCCGCCGAGCCGGGCTCCAGGGCCTACGGCGCCTACACGGCCAAGCTCGCCCTGCTCGGGCGCGTGACCGGCCGCTTCGAGGTCGGCCCGGGCTGCTTCATGCCGGCGCCCCACGTCGATTCCGCGGTCGTGAGGATCGACCGCGCGCCCGCCCTCGCGGCGGACGGCGCCCCGCTCGGCCCCGAGGGGCTCGCCGCGTGCGCCCGCGTGATCGACGCCGCCTTCGCGCAGCGCCGCAAGACCATCCGCAACTCCATGGGCGCCTCGGGCTTCGACAAGGCCGAGCTCGACGCCGCCTTCGCCGCGGCGGGCATCGACCCCAGGAGCCGCGCGGAGCGCCTCTCGCCCGCCGACTTCGTGCGCCTCGCCGGGTGGCTCTCGTGACCCGCGCAGGTGGGAAGGGCCCGCTGCCCGCGTCCGGCCCCACGGGCGAGAAGGACCCGCTGCCCGCACCCGGCGCCGGCGCCGCGCCCGAGCTCGAGGCGCTCCTGCCGGGCGGCGCGCTCTTCCGCGACAAGAAGGGCCGCCCGCAGGAGCTGCCCCGGCCCCTCGCGCCCCTCGCCGACACCCACGGCCACCTCACGCACTTCGACGGGACCGACGCCGCCTGTGCCGTCGCGCGCGCGGCGCTGGCCGGCGTCCGCCTGCTCGTCTGCCCGCTCGACCCAGCCGACGACGCGACGGACGCGCGCGCGACCCTCGACTGGCTCGACGGCGTCGTGGCGCGCGCGGGGGAGCTCCTCGGGCGCGCCCGGGAGCTCGGCGTCGAGGGCGTGGCCCCGGAGGGCTGGGGCGGCGTCGCCGACCTCGCCTCGTCCGTGCGCGTCGTAGCTGGCGTCCACCCCTACGGCGCGGAGCGCCTCCGCGAGGCGTGCCCCCAGCTCGAGGTCCTTCTCGAGAGCGGGCGCTGCGTCGGCGTGGGGGAGGTGGGCCTCGACTACGGCCCGTACAACGAGGCGCCCCGCGAGGCGCAGCTCGCGGCCTTCGAGTGGCAGCTCCGGCTGGCCCAGGAGCGCGACCTGCCCGTGGAGCTCCACATCAGGGACGCGGCCCGCGACGCCGCCGCGAGCGCCCACGCGGACGCGGTGCGCGTCCTCGAGCGCGTGGGCGTGCCCCGGCGCGGCTGCGACCTGCACTGCTTCACGCAGGGCCCCGAGGTCATGGCCCCCTTCGTGGAGCTCGGCTGCCACGTGGCCTTCGGCGGCGTCTCGACCTTCCGCCGCTCCGACGACGTGCGCGCCGCGGCCGTCGCCTGCCCGGCGGGGCAGCTGCTCTGCGAGACGGACAGCCCCTACATGGCGCCCGTGCCGCTGCGCGGGCTCGAGTGCGAGCCGGCCATGGTGGGCTTCTCCGCCGCCTGCGTGGCCGGGGCGCGCGAGGCCGCGGGCGTGGCGTCGCGCGCGGACACCTACGCCGCGCTGTGGGAGAACGCCTGCGCGCTCTTCGGGCACCCGGCGGGGGCGCGCGTGCTAAGCTAGCCCGACCGGGGCCTCCCGAGCGCCGGGAGGTGGGCGTCCATGGACCAGGCTTTCGCCGCGGGCGGCGGGGCGGGCCCGCGCGGGGTCGCGGGCGCGCTCGCAGAGGCCGCGCTCGAGCTCCTGTGGCCCACGCGCTGCGCGGGCTGCGACCAGCCGGGGGAGCTCCTGTGCGAGGAGTGCCGCGCATCCCTCCCCTGGGTGGACCAGCGCTTCGCCTGCCCGGTCTGCGGGGCGCCCTTCGGGTGGCTGACCTGCACGGAGTGCGACGGTGCGTGGGAGTCGCGCGCGACCGTCTGCGCGCTCGACTTCGCGGGCGCGGGCGGCGTCGCCCGCCTGGTGGCCTGCGCACTCAAGGACGCGCACGAGCTCAGGCTCGCCCCCGTCATGGCCGCCGCGATGGCCACCTCGCTCGACGAGGCCGCGGCCCTTCTCGCCCCGGATGGCGCGCCCCGCGCGGACCTCGCCGCCACGGACGCCATCTGCTTCGTCCCCGCGACCGCCAAGGCCTTCGCCCGGCGCGGCTTCGACCACATGGAGCTCGTCTCGCGCGAGCTCTCCCGCCTCACGGGCGTGCCCCTCGCCGACGTGCTGGTGCGCGCGGCTGCCGGCGACCAGCGCGCGCTCGGGCGCGAGCAGCGCGCGGAGAACCTCGCGGGGAGCGTGGGCTGCGTGGCGGACGTGAGCGGGCTCGCCCTGCTGCTCGCGGACGACGTGGTGACGACGGGGGCGAGCATGCGCGAGTGCGCCCGCGCCCTCCTCGCCCGCGGCGCGAGGAGCGTGACCTGCTGTGCCTTCGCCCGCGTCTGGTGAGGGTGGCGGCCCCTCCCCGGGCCGGCGCCCGTGCCGGCCGCCCGGGGAGGGACCTTTCCGGGCGGCCTCCGGGCGGCGCCCGCGGCTATAGAAAGCTATACTAACCTGGTCTCGCCCCAGGTCTGTGGTTGCGGGCGCCTCTGCGCCCTAGTCCATGGCAGACGAGGTCGAAGGGATCCACGTAAGCGCGGGCGCGGGCTCGCGCGAGCATGGCTCGTCCTAGAGGTAAGTCGTACCGCCCGAACAGCCGACTTCAGGGCACGGTGCCCTGCGGGCGAGAGGGCCACCAGTGAGGGGTACGCCCCCGAGCGAGCGCCCCGGTACGCGAGTGTGGGGTCAAATACCAGGTCAGCTGGGGTGGGACGCATCACAGGAACCGCGCCTTGCGGCCCGCGCGACGGGCGGCGGGGCGCCTCGGGTTGGGAGTCGCGCCCATGAAGATCGCCGCTCGCTCGCTGGCAGCGCTCACCGTCGCCCTGGCCGCGGCGCTCGGGGGGTGCGCGCTGCCCGCGGCGGCCGACCCCGCCTCGCTCGCAGGGGCCCTGCGGGGCTCCGTGACCACGAGCGTCGAGCAGGCGCGCGCCGACCGCGCGGCCTCGCTCGTGCCGGCGCAGGAGATCCCCACCCTCAAGACCGCGGGCCGCCTCACCGTGGGCGTCCGCGCGGACGCGGGGTGCCCCGCCGCCTTCACCGGCGCCGACGGCGAGCTCGAGGGCTACTACGTGGACTTCGCCTCGGCGCTGGCGGAGGAGATGGGCCTGAGGGTCACCTTCGTGAGCGTGAGCGGCGTGGACGCCGCGCTCTCCGACTCGGTCGACGCCGTCCTGGGCGTGCGCTCGGGCGAGTCCGCCGTCGCCACCATCGTCGCGCCCTTCGAGGACGAGGGCGTGGGGCTCTTCGGGAAGGGCGCCTCCGGCGTGCCCGACGCCGCCGCGCTCGCCGGCGCGACCGTCGGCGTCCAGGAGAGCTCCTCCTCCCTGCGCGCGCTCGGGGCCACCGACCTGGCCGTCCGGACCAGGACCTACGCCAACGTGAACGCCGCCTTCGACGCGCTCGACGCCGGCGAGGTCGACTACGTCCTGTGCGACGTCAACTCCGGCGGTTACCTCTCGACCTTCTACGACGACGTCTCGCTCGCGGGCACCATCGCCGCCCCCTCGCGGCAGGGCGTGGCGCTCCTCTCCTCAGACCAGGCGCTCGAGTCCGCCGTCGACGAGGCCTACGCGAGGCTCGAGTCCAACGGCCGCCTCGCCTGCATCCGCGCGCGCTGGTTCGGCACGGGCGAGAGGCTCGGGGAGGGCTCGGTGGTCCGCGCCGCGCAGTAGGCCGCCGCGCGGGGAGCGCCGCCGCGCCCGGGCCGCGCGTCCTTCTCGCCCGCCCGCCCCGCGATTCCCGGTGTCGCTTCCCGCGAAGAATGGGTAAGGAGAGGGTACGGGACGCCGGTCGCCGGGGGAGGCCCCGAGGCGGGTCGCCCGCTGAGGCGGGAGCGCCGCCGCGTCCCGCGCATACGTTCGCGACGGTCACAAGGAGGCAACCATGGTGGATATCAAGATCTCGGGCCGCAGAGTCACGGTTTCGGACGCCATGCGCACGCGCGTCGAGTCCAAGATAGGCGACGCCCTGAAGGTCTTCGACATCAAGCCCATGACGTGCGACGTCGTGCTGAGAGTGGACAAGAACCCCGCCAACCTCGACCGCAAGACCTGCGAGGTCACGGTCTTCGTGCGCGACAACGTGGTCCGCGTCGAGGCCAGCAACGACGACCTCTACGCCGCGGTGGACGAGGCGGCCGACAAGGTCACCCGCCAGCTGCGCAAGTACAAGACGCGCGTGATCGACAAGCGCCAGCGCGCACGCAGGCCCGAGGTCGCGGCCGAGCGCGTCAAGGACCTCTCCGACCTGCTCGAGCCCCTGCCCGAGGAGGAGGACGACACCCTGGTGCGCGAGAAGTACGTGGACCTCGCGCCGATGAGCGTGGACGAGGCCATCTTCCAGGCGGACCTGCTCGGTCATGACTTTTATGTGTTCGAGAATGACGAGACGGGCTTGGTGAACGTACTCTATCACCGTAAGAACGGTGGGTACGGAATCATCAAGCCGAAGATTGAGAGCGAAGATGGCGAAGCCGAGCGCTAGCGAGGACGTCCAGGGCAACGAGGCTGATTCGTCGGCAGAGGCGGGAGCCGCCACCAAGGCGGCTCCCGCCGACGTCATACGGGTCGGCAAGGCCTACCACCAGAAGGCCTCCTGCCACATCATCGTGGACTCGACGGCGGACTACTCGCCCGAGGTCGCCCGCCAGCTCGGCGTGGAGGTCATCCCCTTCCACTACGTGGACCAGGACGGCGAGCACGAGGACGACCTCTGGCAGACCAGGGACCCGCACGAGTTCTACGAGTACATGCGCAAGCACCCGGACGTCCACTTCAAGACGCAGGCGGTCACGCCCGGCCACTACTTCGAGGTCTTCGAGCGCGCGGCGCTCTCGGGGCTGCCGGCCATCTACATGAGCCTGCCGGCGGGCCTGTCCTCCTCGATCGACTCGGCGCGCCAGGCGGCGGACATGATTCGCGAGAAGTATCCGGACTACGAGCTCTACGTCCTGGACAACCACTGCGACTCGGCGGCCGGCGAGCTGCTCGCGATCGAGGTCGTGCGCCAGGCCACGAGCGGCCTCTCCGCGCCCGAGGTCTTCGAGTGGGCGCGCGACGCGCGCTACTTCGTCCACGGCTACTTCACGCTGGACAACTTCAACGCGCTCAAGGCGGGCGGCCGCATCCCGCCGGCCGCGGCCAACGTGGGCAGCAAGCTGGACATCAAGCCTGAGCTCTCCTACGACACCAACGGCGCCCTCACGCTGCGCGGCATGTGCCGCGGCCGCAAGAAGGCGCTTCGCGCGATCCTGCAGGACTTCCGCGACAACTACTCCTACGACACCTCGCTGCCCCTCGCGATCGTCTCGACCGACGCCGAGAAGGACGCGGACTGGCTCGAGAAGGAGGTCCGCAAGGAGAAGGGCTGCGAGGACGTGACGATCATCCGCAGCCAGGTCTCGCCGATCCTGGGCTCGCACGTGGGGCCCGGCATGGTGGCCCTGGTGTTCTGGGGCACCGACCGCCGCGAGAAGGTCTCGCTCACGGACCGGATCGCCCGCAAGGTGCGTAGCTCGAGGTAGCGAGAGGGAGAGGGTCTGCCGCCGCGCGCGGCGACGGTCGCCGCGCGCGGCGGACCCATGGAGCAGGCCGGGGCTGCGCGTGCGCGTCCCGGCGCAGGGGGCGTCGCCGGGCGTGCGGCGCCGGCAGTGCCGCCGTGCGCGGCGGGAGCGAACGAGGTGGGAGAGATGATCCGCAGGGTCGCGTTCATAGGGACGGGCATCATGGGTGCCCCCATCGCCGGCCACATCCTGGACGCCGGCTTCGAGCTCACGGTCCACAACCGCACCAAGGAGAAGGCCGAGGGGCTTCTCGCCCGCGGCGCCTCCTGGGCCGAGAGCCCGGCTGCGGCCGCGCGCGACGCGGACGTGGTCTTCACGATGCTCGGCTACCCCGACGACGTGGAGGACGTCTACCTCACGACCGAGGGGCTCATCCGCACCGTGCGCAAGGGGGCATGGATGGTGGACCTCACCACCTCCTCGCCCCAGCTCGCGCGCGACATCCACGACGCGGCGGAGGTCATGGACAAGCACGCCGTCGACTGCCCGGTGACGGGGGGCGAGGAGGGCGCCCGCGCGGGCACTCTCACGCTCATGCTCGGCGCGCGCGAGGAGGAGGTCGCGCCGCTCCTGCCGGTCCTCGAGACCTTCTCGGACTCCGTCTACTACTTCGACGAGCCGGGCGCCGGCCAGGTGGCCAAGCTCTGCAACCAGGTCTCGCTCGCGTCCTGCATGGTGGGCTACGCCGAGGCTATCTCGCTCGCCAAGCAGGCGGGGCTCGACCAGCGCAAGGTCGTCGACCTCGTCGCGCACGGCATGGGCGGCTCGGTGGCGCTCCAGCGCCTGGCGCCCAAGTCCGTGGACGGCGACTTCAGGCCGGGCTTCCTCTCCGAGCACCTGCGCAAGGACGTGGGGCTCGCCCTCGCCGAGGCCGACGACCTCGACCTCACGCTGCCCGGGACGCAGAACGCCTTCGACCTCTACGACGTCCTGTGCCGCGTGGGCGGCAAGCGCCTGGGCACCCAGGCGGTCTCGCTGCTCTACGAGGGCCAGGCGGAGACGGCCAAGGCGGGCCTCGACTGGTCCCTGCTCGACGAGGACGACTACGCCGAGGGCGACGCGTTCGACGCCGCCGACGCTGCGGCCGACGCCGCGGGCGCGGACCAGGCGCCGGCTCGCGGGGGCGCCGCGGGCGAAGGAGCGCACGGCGGCTCCGGCAGCGAGCCCAAGTACTACCACGGCGTGGGGTACTTCAGGCCCCACGGCGGCGCGTAGCGCCCAGGGCGGGGCGCATCGGCCGGGCGGAGCCTGCCCGCGGCGCCACGTCCTTCTCGCGCGCGCACGAAACGAAGGGAACAATGCAAGAGAATGAATAGCGAAACAATCCAGAGCTCCATCGCGGTGTTCATCGACTACGAGAACCTCGCGCTGGGGACCGGAAAGCGCAGGCGCAACGGCCACCAGGAGCCGGGCCCCATGCCCGACGTCAAGCGCATCCTGGAGCGGCTCGTGGACAAGGGCCGCATCGTCGCCAAGCGCGCCTACTGCGACTGGCAGCGCTTCGACAACGCGGTCACGCCCATGCACGAGCTGGGCATCGAGCTGATAGAGATCCCGGACCGCGCCTACACGGGCAAGAACTCCGCGGACATCCGCCTGTCGGTCGACGCGGTGGAGATGTGCCTCACCAAGGACCACATCGACACCTTCGCGATCCTCTCGGGCGACTCGGACTTCTCGCCGCTCGTCTCCAAGCTGAAGGAGTTCGGCAAGACGGTGATCGGCGTCGGCATGAAGGAGTCCACGAGTACGCTGCTCGCCGAGGTCTGCGACGAGTTCATCTTCTACGAGGACATCGCGAGCACCGCCGGCATCCCGAGCTTCGAGGGCAAGGTGCCCAAGGAGAAGTACCCCTGCTACGAGCTGCTCTTCGAGACCGTCGACGCGCTCGAGCGCGAGGCGGACGGGGCAGTGGTGGCCTCGCGCATCAAGGACACGATGCGCCGCAAGAAGCCGCAGTTCTCCGAGCGCACCTACGGGTACCGCTCCTTCAGCAACCTCTTGAGGGAGGCCTCCAAGCTGGGGCTCATAGAGATCCACCAGGACCCCAAGAGCGGGACCATCGCGGTCGACGGCTTTTGCGAGTAGGCCGGCGGCGCAGGCGCCCGGCAGTGCAGCGACAGAAGGGGATAAGGACACATGGCAGAAGACACTAGACGCAGCGCAAGCCCGGAGGAGTCCCGAGACGCCCTCCTCGACCAGCTCGGCAGCGCGAATCGCCGCCGTCGCCAGGAGGCCTCGCACCAGCTGGCGATCATGGCGAAGTACGCGCCGGACGTCCTGATCGACCATGCGGACGCGCTCGAGGAGGCGCTCTTCCGCCCCGAGGCGCAGACGCGCTGGGAGTGCCTCGACGCCCTGGCCGACCTGGCCGAGCACGACCCGGCCAAGGTCCTCGGCGCCTTCGAGGGCGCCGAGGCGTCGCTGTTCGACGAGGACTCGGCGGCCGTGCGCCTGGCGGCGTTCCGCTTCATCGCGCGCGTCGGCGCCACCTCCCCCGAGCACTCCGACAAGGCCTGGCCGCTGCTCGACGAGGCCATCCAGTGCTTCCACGGCGATCCGGAGTACCGCGACATGCTGCAGGCGCTCATCGAGTTCGTGAAGGGCGACATCTCCGACGAGGCGCGCGACGCCCTGGTGGCGCGCGTCGACTTCGACGCCAACAAGGGGTCGTCGGCCGGTTACATCAGGGCCTACTCGCGCCAGATCATCGACGAGGCCAAGGCCGCGGCCAAGCGCTAAGCCTCGCTTGGGGCTGCGGAGAAGCCGTAGGGCCTGCCGCGCTCCTGAGGGCGCCGCGTCGCGCCGCTGTACCATAGCGCTGCCGCCCGCTCCCGCGGGGCGGCTTCGACGCCGCCCGCTGGGTGGCCTGAAGTTAGGGGGATTACCACATGGACGACACTTCCAAGGACAAGGACCAGGCCGCCGCGAAGGCCGACAAGTCCGAGAAGGTGGACAAGGACACGAAGTCCGCGAAGGCCGACAAGGACGCGAAGTCCGCGAAGGCCGAGAAGGCGGACAAGGACGCGAAGTCCGCGTCCAAGCGCTCCTCGAAGCGCGGCGGCAAGGGCGCGGGCGCGCGGCTCGCCGTCGTCGGCGTCGTCTGCCTCCTCGTGGGCTGCCTCGTCGGCGGCTTCGTGGGCTATCGCTTCGTGGGCGACGCCACCGCGCCGCTGTCCGGCAAGACCACCCTCTCCGAGGGCCAGCTCGACACGGTGCTCGGCACCTACACCTACAAGGGCGAGAAGCACGAGGTCACCGCCCGCGAGGCCATCCTCGAGACCACGACCCTCGACGCCGCCAAGAACGACGACGGCACCTACAACGTTCCCTCCGTCGACAACGTCCTCTCCATCGCCCGCAACGGCATCGTGGCGCAGGACGCCGCCGACCGCGGCGTCACGGTGAGCGACGACGAGGTCGCCTCCTACGCGCAGAGCACCATCGGCTCGAGCGACTACGCGACCATCGCCTCGACCTACGGCATGGACGAGGACCAGGTCAAGTCCCTCATGACCTCCTCGGCCACCATGAAGAAGCTGCACGACCAGATCGTGACGGTCAGCGTGCCGAGCGTGCCCGACGCCCCGTCGTCGCCCGCGAGCGGCCAGGAGAGCACGCCGACCGCCGAGTACGCGAGCTACATCATCAACCTCGTCGGCGACGAGTGGGACTCCAACGCCAACACCTGGGCCCGCACCGACGGCCAGTACTACGCGGCGCTCTCCAGCTACACCATCTCCAACGACTCCGCCACCTACGACGCCGCCCAGGCGGCCTACTACGTGGCCTACTCCAACTACAGCTCCGCCAACTCCGAGGCCACCTCGCAGTGGACCAACTACGTGAACGGCCTGCTCTCCAACGCGACCATCTCGCTCGGCACGCTGATGGCCTAGCGGCGAGAGGGACCCGATGCGCCTCATCGTAAGCAGCTGCCTGCTCGGCGTGGCCTGCCGCTACGACGGCAGGTCCAAGCCGAGCGCCGCCGTCCGGGACCTCGCGCGCAAGGCCGAGGTCGTGGGCGTCTGCCCAGAGGCGGCCTCGGGCCTGCCGGTGCCGCGCCCGCCCGCGGAACAGCGCGGAGGGCGGGTCCTTCTCGCCGACGGCACCGACGTCACGGAGGAGTTCCGGCTGGGCGCTGCCCGCTCGCTCGCCAAGGTGCGCGCGCGGCCGGCGCCGCTCGCCGTACTCAAGGCGAAGAGCCCGTCCTGCGGGGTGCACCACATCTACGATGGTACGTATACCGGTTCTTTGACCGAGGGGGAGGGCGTCTTCGCCCGCCTGCTCGAGGAGGAGGGGATCTGCGTGGTGAGCGAGGAAGTAGTCGAGAGCTGCAAGCCGTCCGTGGAGCATCCCGTCGCGATCGTGCTGGGGACCGGCCTGGGGCACCTCGCCAAGCTGGTGCGGCCCGTCCGCAGGGTCGACTACCACGACGTCGAGGGCTTCCCGGAGGAGGCGCGCCCGATGGCGGGCCACAGCTTCGAGGCCACGATCGGCAGCATCGACGACGTGCCCGTGGTCGTCTACCCGGGGCGCATCCACCTCTACCAGGGCTACTCAGCCGCCGAGGTGACCTCGCTCGTGCGTCATGCGCACCGTCTCGGCTGCCGCGACGTGATCTTCGCGTGCGCGACGGGCGCCATCCGGGGCAACGCCGAGCCGGGCCTGGGCATCCTGTGCGACCAGATCAACCTCACCGGGCGCAACCCGCTGGCGGAGTGGGATGAGGTGCGCGGGGTGGACAACCCGTTCGTGGACATGACCGACGCCTACTCGCCCTACCTGCGCACGCTCGCGCGCTCGGTGGCGGAAGACGAAGGCATCGAGGTCGCCGAGGGCGTCTACGCCGGGGTGCTCGGCCCGTGCTTCGAGACCGAGGCCGAGGTCCGCGCCCTGGCGGGGCTGGGCGTCTCCTACGTGGGGATGTCCACGGTGAACGAGGTCATCATGGCCCGCGCGCTGGGCATGAACGTGCTGGGGCTCACGCTGGCGACGAACTACTCGGGCGCGAGCGACACGTCGCACCAGAGCGTGCTCGAGGAGTCCGGCCGCAAGGAGGAGGAGTTCCAGAAACTGGTGCGCGGCGTGCTCAGGATGCTGTAGCGCCGTCGGTCGCGTGCCCGCTGCGCTGGCGGATGCCAGCGCCGGCCGGGTGCGTGAATTGAATTTCGAAAAGCAATCCTGTTGCACCAAGTCGTGCAGCGGCCACAGAAGAAATTGGGGGCAGGACGGATTCCGCATCCATCCTGCCCCCGCTTTCCTCTAGCATCCCTTTTGCTG
>Ga0256406_1000704_pt1 | contig 59005 bp, 66 predicted proteins | sample RumenRJG_03DNA_FD_185986 | JGI IMG/M metagenome (GOLD analysis project Ga0256406, IMG submission 185986) | Bovine rumen microbial communities from Lethbridge, Alberta, Canada - RJG_03 | ecosystem: Host-associated > Mammals > Digestive system > Stomach > Rumen | place: Canada: Alberta | collected... | reverse complement strand
CGGTCAGTCGATAGGGTACGATCCCTCGAGGACCGCCACCCGAGTAGAGACCGGGCGGGGAAGGCAAAACCCGCCAATGAAAGATGATCCGCGAACACGGATCACCTCCCATCGCCGCTTAGGCTCGGAAGTTAACCTCCCCGCTTAAGGAAGCACTTCTTCTTCGGAAGAAGCACTGCCTGTTGCCTCTACAGAAAGAGGGTGAAATCCCCTCAAGAGGAAAGGCCGACCTACAGGGGTCGGAGCCCGGCTAAGGAAAGCGCAAGACAAAGCGCCTCTCCCAAGAAACCGGCGCCCAGGAATCGGGCGAAGAACAAATCCAGGGTAACCTCAGATTTGGAGAACCAAAGGTAAGTCCCGCCGTCGCAGGGGCTGAGAGGGAGACAGTGATGTCTCTCTTTTTTGTTTTATTGGGATACGTATGGCTTATTTAAGCCACTCATTCCCCGTATATGGTTTGGACGATGTGCTTGAGGTAGGCCCCCGCGACGTTGACGCCGCTGGCCCTTTCAATGCCGCCCACGTAGGCGTTGGAATTCACCTCGCATAGGATTGGCTCCCCCTTTTCGCCATAAAGGAGGTCGACCCCCGCGTAGTCCAATCCCATGATTTGGGAGGCTTTTTCCGCCACCCTTTGGTATTCCAGGGGGGCGAGGAAAGACTCGGCCACCCCGCCGAGGGCGAGGTTGCTCCGGAAGTCGCCGCTTAAGGAACGCCGCTTCATGGAGGCGACGAATTTGCCCCCGATCACGATGACGCGGACGTCGAAGCCGCGGCTGGAGGCGATGAACTCCTGATAGAGGTGGGGCTCGTAGGCGTGCTTCTTCTCAAAGGCTTCTAGTTCCCCTTCGTCATGGAGGAGGAAGACGTTATTGCCTAAGCTGCCGTAATTCAATTTGCCAATGAGGGGGAAAGATAAGGCAGACGTTACCTCTTTTAAGAAGCAAGAGGGCCTTTCCCCTTCGCAATAACGGAGGGGGGCTGAGATGGTTTTGGGCATGCGGATGCCTTGTTTGGCCAGGGCGACGTGGGTCAGCATCTTATCGTCTGCCAGGGCGATCGCTTTGGCGGTGTCGAAGATCCGGAGGCCCTTTTTCTCCAAAAGGAGGGAGGCGTATAGGTCTTTATCGAGGAAGATGCCGAAATCATAGGGAAGGTCCCCCTCGATTTCGCCTCCTTCGTCAAGATAGAGGCCGAGTTCGTCCACCCCCTTCACGTCGAGGGAAACGCCGTAGGGTTTCCCCTCTTCGATCAGGCGGTTCGCCATATGCTCCGTCGATTTGGCGTAGTGGTAGGCGTTAACGACGATCAGGGCTCTTCGTTCCATGGGGTAGATTATAGGATGCTCTTAAGCGCTTCGTTCCCTTCCTTTTATATTAAGGAAATAGAAAAAGAGAGTCTTTAATCCACGTAGACTTCGGAAATGGGGGAGAAATGCGATTTGACTTCCTCGTCCGGCTCTTCGTAATGGGAGGCCATGTCGAGCACCGTTTCGGCGGGGACCCACTTTTCTTGAATCCTCTTGTGGTTCCTCTCCAGGCAAAGGCGGTAGTCATGCACCTTCAGCATGATGAGCTGGAAGGAGTCGAAACTCTCCGCTAGATTATGGTAAAAGAACATGCGCCTTTCGTTATAAAGAAGGGTCATGTCGATCATGACGGTGACGTCCTCTTTTCCTTGGGCGATGCTTTTGGCCTCTTTCACCATCGCTTGGTAGATGGGGGACATATCGTGGTGGGGCGGGAATTTGTCGTAGCCTCCGCACATGGCGCGCCTCGTCTCGTCGCTGGAGACGATATGGACGTCTTCTTCGTTATGTTTTGAAACGTAGTCGCGGCAATACGTGCTTTTCCCGATTCCCGCGGGGCCGGCGACTAAAATCAGCTTTTTCATGGGCAGGGCAATCTTACACCCAGAGGGGCGTTATGGTCTATTTGGAAAAGAAATCACTTTTTGTGTCTTCAAAAACATTCGATAAACACTAGAAATGAAATTTTAAAAAGATTTTGTAACCACATTTCACTCCCGAATCTATAATGACCTAATGTAGTTGGCGCCCTAAGGAGGCATTCACCAATATGGCAAAGTATGGGAAGTCCGACATTTTGAAGATGGCGGAGGAGGAAAACGTTTCCTACGTCCGTCTGCAGTTCACCGACATCTTGGGCACGATCAAGGCCGTCGAGATCAGCGTCGCCCAGCTTGAGAAGGCTCTCTCCAACAAGGTTATGTTCGATGGTTCTTCCATCGAGGGCTTCGTCCGCATCAAGGAAGCGGACATGATGCTCCACCCGGACTTCTCCACCTGGAAGATCCTAAGCTTCGAGGATAACTCCTACGGCAAAGTGGGGCGCCTCATCTGCGACGTCTACACGATGTATGGCAAGCCCTTCGTGGGCGACCCCCGTTACATCCTCAAGCGCCAAATCAAAAAGATGAACGACATGGGCATCGCCACCTTCGACGTCGGCTTCGAGCCGGAGTTCTTCCTGCTTAAGCTAGACGAGAACGGCAGGCCCCTCATGCAGCCGGCCGATGAAGGCTCGTACTTCGACCTCGCCCCCCTCGATGGGGCCGAATACGTCCGTCGTGACATCGCCCTCATGCTCGAAAAACTGGGCTTTGAAATCCAGACCGTCCATCACGAGGTCGCCCCGGGGCAAGAGGAAATCAACTTCCGCTTCGCCGACGTCCTCGAGGCCTGCGATAACGTCCAAACCTTCAAACAGGTCGTCAAGTTCATCGCTCGGAAGCATGGCTATTACGCGACCTTCATGCCCAAACCCTTCGAGAAGGTGAATGGCTCGGGCATGCACACGAACTGCTCGCTCGCCAACGAAGAAGGCGACAACATCTTCTACGACGAGAAGGACCCGATGAAGCTTTCCCTCGTCGCCCGTAAGTGGATCACGGGCATCATGAAGCACGCGAGGGGGATGGCCGCTTTGACCAACCCGACGGTCAACTCCTATAAGCGCCTCATCCCCGGCTACGAAGCCCCCTGCTACATCTGCTGGGGCGACGCCAACCGCAGCTCGATGATCCGCATCCCCGCCGGACGCGGGCAGGCGACCCGTACCGAAATCCGCTCGGTCGATGGCACGGCGAACCCCTACTTGGCCCTCGCCGTCATCTTGGCCGCGGGTCTCGATGGCATCCAAAACCTCAAGGAAGAGGATCTCTTGCCCGCGGTTTCGGACAACATCTTCGAGCTCAACCGCGAGCAGCGTGAGGCCCAGGGCATCATGAATCTGCCCGAGAACCTCAAAGACGCGATCAAGGAGATGAAGGCCGACCCCCTCATCATGGACGTCCTCGGCGACCACACCTTCGGCAAATACGTCGAAGCCAAGGAGCTCGAGTGGGACCATTACCGCACCCGCGTCACCCCGTACGAATTAGAGACCTATCTTTCGAAGTAACCGCCTTTTCCCTACAATAAAAGGGTGAACATCGCGATTGTCGGCGCCTCGAGCGCAGGAATTTACCTAGCCATCTTCCTCAAAAGGGCCCATCCCGAATTGGATGTGGTCCTTTTGGAGCAGAATGCCCGCCTAGGGCGAAAGCTTTTGGCCACGGGGAACGGCCACTGCAACCTTCTAAATCTCAAGACTTCGGCGGAGCGCTTCAACCACCCCGATTACATGCGTCCCTTATTGGAGCGTTATGACTTTGGGACGCTACAAACCGCCTTGGCCGACATCGGGGTGATTTTGACCGATGAAGGCGATTACGTTTATCCGCTTTCTTATAGCGCGCCCGCCCACGTCGCCTATTTGGAGAAGCTCCTCGCCTCCCTCAAGGTGAAGACTTTGCTCGGGGCGAAGGTGAAGGAATACCACAAAGCGGGGGACAAGTGGGTTTTGGATAGCGAACACGGCCCGCTTCTTTTCGACCGCGTCTACTTCGCCACCGGCGGGGCCTCCACCCCGAAGCTTGGCTCCGATGGCTCTTTGTTTCCCGTCTTTGCCAAGCACGGCTATCAAATCGTCCCCTTAAAGCCGGGCCTATGCCCTTTAAAGAGCAAAGAGCCGACCAAGGCGATCTCGGGCTACCGCCACCACGCGATGCTCTACCTCACCCTCGATGGGGTTTTGGGCCATCAAGAGGAGGGTGAGGTGCTTTTTAAAGACGATGGCATCTCCGGGATCGTCGTGTTTAACGCCGCCAGCTTCTTGGCGAGGAGGAAACCCGCCAAGGAGACGCACGCCATCCTCGACCTCTTCCCCAACGTGAAACTTGGAGTCCTCGTGGAGGATTTATTCGATTCCGCGAGCAAGCACCCCGATTTCTTCTTAAGCGCCTACTTCCCCGATAACGTCGGGCGTTATCTTCTCTCGCGGGCGGGAGTATCCCCCTCGGAGGCATCCACCAAAAAAGGATGCTACCGCCTGGCCAAGACGATGAAGGGGTTAGACTTCATCATCACCGGCTCCTATGGCTTTGAGAACAGCCAAGTGAGCGTCGGCGGCATCTCCCTAAACGAAGTCGACCGCGGGCTTTCTTCAATCCGCGAAAAAGGCATTTCTTTCGTGGGCGAAGTGCTCGACGTAGACGGCGACTGCGGGGGCTTCAATCTCACTTGGTGCCTCGTTTCTTCCTTGCTCGCCGTTTCCTCTTTTCCCTCCCTTTCCGTAGGAAAAGCCGATTGACGAGAGGGGCGGGATAGACTTTAATATGCATTGCATGTTTTCAAGCGTTTTCGGCGCGTGACTTCATCGGAATTGAGGCAATCTATGAAATACTCTTTCACGACTAAGCTGCTTAACCTGCTGATCTTCATCCTCTTGGGGGTTGGATTCGGCGCCTTGGGAGTTTACTTCTCCTTCTTCGTTTCCCCTTATTTCATCACCAGCGGCTCGGGGAACGCCAACGCGACGGCGAGTTTGGTCACTGCCGCGCAGAAGTTCAACACCAAGTTCTCCTATAATTTCTCCGCGAACTTCGGCACCCTCGGCATCGCGGGCCTTCTTCTTGCGGTGGCCGGCCTTGTCCTCTCCATCAAATCGATTGGGAGAAGGGGCAAGGACGAAGACGTCCGTAACGCCTTCCTTTGCTACATCGCGATGGGCTATGTGGTCGCCATCTGGGCTATCGCCAACGCGATGGTTTATTACCATCTGATCGGCATGAGCCAAATCGCCTTCTGGATCGTCGTCTTCGTCATCGTCGCCATCGGCGCGATGGTCGGCGCCAACGTCCCGATGGTCAAGATGCTTGAGGACAAGAATCAAAACATCATCCTCGCCATCATCACCGGCGTCATCACCGTCCTCACCATCGGCTATCTCTGCAACGTCCTCCCCACCTATCTCATTACCCGCGCCACCTCTGGCTATTACCAAAGATTCCTCAAGGGGCTTGAGCTCCGCCTCATCCACGTGGCCATCGCCGGCTTCCTCTCCTTGGTTGCCTTCATCTTCCACGTCGTTGATGCCAAGGTCAATCGCGTCAGGATCCTTCCGCAGGTCATCGGTTCCCTCTCCCTCATCCCCTTCGCGGGCGCCTTCATGAGCGCCGGCGTCCAAGAATGGATCTACCACAACACCAACCGCTTCTCCCTTGAAGGGGTCAAAGGCGCCTATGCCGGCGGAGACTACGTCATCATGGTCGAAGCCTTCGGCGCCATCTTCGCCATCATCGGCGTCGTGAGCCTCCTCTCCGCCGTCTTGCCCGATAACGGCAAAAAGAAAAGCGAGCTGACGGCCTAAGGCCCAAGCGGGCATTCGCCTCCCTCGGCGGCAGGCTTCCCCCTGCCGCTTTTTCTTTTGCCTTGGCCCTCTCGCGGATCGCTTTTGCTTATGGCGAAGGAGGAAAGCCGATCGTCCTTTCGCTGGTTCAGGATGCCTTGCTCCCTTCTCGCTTGAAGGGAAGGAAAACGTTATGATGAGCAAGACGGGGCGGCTTCTTGGCGTGCTTTTAAGGCGCGCGGCCAAGAAAAGCGCCTGCCGCTTGAGAGACGGCGCGCATAGCCGCTTCGCGGTGCGGAAGAAACGAAAAAAGCGGGCGGAGGGGTTGCCTCGCCCGCTTTGGCGATGAAGGGATGCCTTTAAGCGGCCGTGTCGGTCTGGACGAAGGTCAGGCCGTGCTCCGCCCATTTGGCTTTGTCGAGGTTGGCGTCGCTTTGGAAGGGTTCCCAGCCCATGTAGTTGCGCACCCACGTGCCATCCGCCAGTTGATGCATCCCATTGCCCGCGAGGCAGGTCAGCGACTTCGCTTTGACGGTGCAATTCTCGAAGGTGTTGTTCAACGCGGTATAAGTGAGTTTGTCATCGATGACGGAGGAACCACCGAAGAGGCAGTCCAGGTCAAGGCCGCTCGCGTCGAAGATGCAGTCCTTGAAGGAGGTTTCGGCCATGCCGCGGTTGAAGATCCAACCGTTATAGTTGATCAACCAGCGGTTTTTATCATCGCCGAGGAGATCGGCCGCCGCGCCGGTGGTCGCGTCCAGCTTGAAGGTGCAGTTTTCGATGCTGGCCCCCAAGCAATAATTGCCGAGGACCGAAGAGGTGCTGGCGCGGTTGTAGGAGACGTCTTCGAAGACGACGTTGCGAATCGTCGCGCCCCGCCCGAGCAAAGCGAAGGCTCCTCTCTCGCCCGAGGTCATCTTGATGGTGTGCCCGGCGCCATCGAGCGTCCCGCGGAAGCCATAATCGGCATAGGAGAGGGAACGGCACTCCGAAGCGTCGCCCGCGTTGACGAATTGATTTCCTTTGTCTGGGTCCGGCGTGAAGTCCGTGCCAAGCAGATAGTAGCCGAAGTAGGCGACGTTCTCGGTGTATTTCCTCGCCACCCAAAGGCGGAATTGAGCGTAATTGTTGTTATAAAGGATGAAGGTATAGAAAACCACGGGGACGTAGAGGGTGAACGCCTTGCCGTTTTTCGTCATCGCGACCTCAATGGTGCGCTGCCCGTCGCCGCTGCGGTCGGCGGGGAGGTTCTCCAGGCCAGAAAGCGTAAAGAGCGTTCCGCCGCCTTTGTCCGTCTTCTGCGTGTAGGTCAGGGGGATGTCACCGACCTTCATGGAGTTGATGGCGTAGCCGTTGGCCTCGGTGGGCGTGTAGCCGCGCAGGTAGATGTTCCATTCCGCGGAATGGCCGGAGATGAATTTGTTACCAGCACCATCCCAATTGGCGACTTGGAAGCCTTGGCGATCCCCCGCGAGGGTGTCGGAGCTCCACCTCGCGTCGGTGCTCTCCCAAGAAGAGGTGTCTGCTTCGCCTATGGCTTCATCGTAGACGTCGCCGGGGGAGGAGAGGGTGTACGTTCCGTCGTACTTCTCCCAGAATTCGTAATAGCCGCGCTTGGTTTCGCTGGCGGCGCGCGCCGCGTAATGGACGTATTCCATGTTCGCCTCGATGGCAACGGCCAAGTTGCTCTTGATGGCTTTGATGGTGTAAGAGCCGTCGCTCCCGGCGACTAGCGAATCTTCGCCGAGCTTGACGGAGGTGATGTAATAGCCGGCTTTCGGGGTGATCTTAAAGGCGAGGTCGCTCCCCCAAGCGACGGCATCGGCGCCCGAAGCCTCCACCTCATAACGGGTCGCGTCCCCGTTGAAGGTGACTTGGAAGGTTTGGATTTCCGTGGTCGCTGAGACTATCGTCGCCCCAGTCCGGTTCTTGACGTGATAGAAGCCATCCTCCCCGATCGTCGCCTCCGCCCCGTCGATGAGGAAGGCGGTGATGGAGTAGCCTTCATCGGGAACGGCGGAGAAGGCGACGTCCTCGGAGTATTTGACGCTTTCTAGATTGGTTCCTTCGTTTTGCAAGGTGATTTGATAATGCTCGCCCTGCTTGATGCTGATCGCGTAAGTGTCTTCTTCCGCGCGGACGGAGATGGTCGTATTCGCCGTGACGTTGGGGATGGTATAGGTGGATTTTCCCGCTTCAAAAATCTCTTTATCCGCTACCTTAACGGAGACGATGTGCCAGTGCTCGTCGGCGGAGACGGTGAATTTGAAATCCGAGCCGTAGGAGATAAAGGAAGCGTCGTAGCCTTCCGCCGCGGCGATGTGGGCGTGCTCGCCCTCTTCCAAGGAGATGGTCTCGTGGAGGAGGCTGGCCGCGATGGTGATGGTGACGTCCTTTTCCACGGCGAAGGAATAGGAGCCGTCTTCCGCCTTAGTCAGTTTTTGCTCGCCGGCTTTGACCTCGTCGATCTGATAGCCATCTTTGGGCGTGACAGTGAATTTGACCTCGGTGCCATAGAGGACTTTCGCAAGGTCGATCTCCCCGGATAGCGCGATGTCGTATTTCTCGTTGCTGGGTGGCATGGTCACCTTGAGGAAGATTTGCTCCACGGCGACCTCGATGGCCATGTTTTGGGTGACGGAGGCGATGGTATAGACCCCCTCCCCGTCGGCGGGCAAAGCTTCTCCGCCCGCTTTAACGGAAGTGAGGCGGTAGGGAAGAGTCGCCTCCACGGTGAACTTGAAGTCGTCGCCATACCCCACTTTTGCGGGGTCATAACCCGCTAAGGGGGTGACCACGTAATGTTCATCGCTCGGGATGGTGATGGCGAAGGAATCGATCTCCGCGCGGGAAGAAATCACCATATCGGCGGTGACGCTGGGGATGAGGTAGACGCCGCTTTCGTTGGAAGAAAGCGGCTCGTTGTTCGCCTTGACCTCGGTGACGTGATAGTGCGCCTCGGCCGTTACCGTGAACCGGAAGGCCGCGCCCTCTTGGACGGTGGTGGTGTAGCCTTCCGCCGGGGCGATGGTGGTGTGATCCCCCGCCAAGAAGGTGATGGCGTAGGTGATTTTCTGCACCTCGCTGCTGGACGTAGCTTCCTTCGTCGAGGGGGCGGACGAACTCATCGAGGCGGCGGGCGTCTTTTGCCCGCACCCGATGAGGAGACTGGCCGCGGCCAGGGCGAGAAGGACTTGCTTCTTCTTCATTTTTCCTCCTTTAACGCGCATGTTGCGCGAGAATGACCAAATTTATGCGACGGGCCAAGATCCGATCCGTTCGATGGGATGCTCGGCCAAGAGTTGCTGGACGCTGTCGTAACGGAAGATGCCGCCGGTGGGGTAGGCCTCCTCCGAGGCGTAAAGCCAAGCGAAAGCAGTCGCGTCTTCCCGGAAATCGGCTTGCCAACTGGGCATGGTGGGGGAGAAATAAGCTTTGGTTTCGTTTTCTTTGGTGGGGTAGACGACGCAGTATTGGTTGTCTTTTTCGGAGAGGCGGCCGCAATGGACCAACGGCCCCAGCTTCGACTCGTCATTGCGGGCATAGCCCACGTAGCGCCATATCTCCCCGTTGATGTTGAGCGCGCCGTTCATCATGGGCATCCATTTTTCAGAGACAACGTAGACGTTTTGGTAGCCGCCCTGGAAGAAAGAGAAGGGGCCGGCCATGGTGGCGCGATCCGCCCCGAAGAGGGCGGAAGTCCCTTGCTCGGCGTCCGTGTAATCGGGGAGGGAGGAGGTCCCGGAAAGCTTCACGTAGACGTCCTTCATCGCCAACTGGCGGGACTTTTCCTCGAATAGAGCGTAGGTTCCCTGGGGGAAATTGGTGGTGGTGATGTAGAGGTTGGACAGGGTTACCATCTGCCCTTCGAAGCGGTTGTCGAACACCCAGGCGTTTTTGGCCAATCCGCTGCAAGAGGCGCCGATGGAGGCGAAGGTGAATTCGAAGTGGGTGTTCTTGATGACGGCCCGGTCGGAAACGCCGCCGAAAAGGCCATCTCTCCCGACTTTGGCTTGGAAGGTGTGCCCCCCTCCGTCGAAGACACCGCCGAAATAGCGGGTCGTCTCGCTGTAGCGCTGGCTGCTCATGTCGACGTTCACGTCCTCGAGGAGGTAATAATAGCCATCGAGGATTTTGTCGTTCAGGGTGAGGAGGTCTTTGGCGTTTTCTTGATTCACGCCGTAGTCGTAGGCGAACACCGAGGGGAAATAGAATCCTCCCCCATCGGTTTCGATGGTGAGGGGCTCGCTCGCTTCGCCCTCGGCTTCCACTCCGACGAGACGTTTGCCTTCTTGCACGACGAGATCCCGCTCTCCTTGCTTGGCAGCGGTGATGACGGCGCCATCTCCAAACACTTCCTTCACGGGGAAGTCTTCGTTGGTGGAGAGGTATAAAGTCTCTTCGTTTTCGTAGACGGCGATGGGGCAGCTCACGGTGATGGGCAAGGCCGCGGAATAAGAGCCGGTCGAGTCGGAGTAGGTGGCGATCAAGGAGGCGCTGCCTTTGGTGATGGCCGTCAGCGTTTCGTTCTCCAATTTGAGGGGTTTTTCGTTGGACAAAGAGAGGGAAAGGCCTCTTTTTTCCGTGCCATTGACGACGGCGCGCGCGGAAACCTTGGCCGTCTTTTGATAGTTTTCCCCCTGCCAAGAGGAAGTGGAATATAAGGTCAATGAGGTCAGGGGATCGCTTTCTCCCCCGTCTTCTTCGACGAAGTAGATCGAAACGTCCTTATGGACGCTGACGTGAATCTTCCTTTGAAGCAACGGGGAATCGAAGCCGTGCCACTCCGCTTGGAGTAGGACGTCGCTTTCCCCGATGGATTTGGCTTTCAATTGGCCGTCTTCGAAGGAGACGACTTCGGGGGCGGAGATGGCGGCCTTTAAGGAAGCGGGATACGCTTGGTGGTTGAAGTAGACGCTCCCCTCGATGGGATAGGAGGATCCTTGGGACAAATTCAGCTCATCCTCCAAAAGCGTTGGGATCAATAGATAAGGAGAATCTTCCCCATAGCCTACCTTCACGAGGCAGGAGGCGCTGGCGCCCGCGTAAAAGAGTGTGATGGTGGCTTCCCCCGGGGATAAGGTCTTCACCACGCCGGCGGAGACGCTTGCGACGCTTGCGTCGGAAGAAACCCATTCCTCCTTTTCCCCCGCGATGGTCTGATGGTAGGCGTTCAAGCGGAAGGAATCGCCCAAGACCACGCTTTTGTCCGTCTCGGAGAGAGAAAGGGAAAAGGGGGTGGAAGCGGAGGAAGAGGGGGATGGAGCTGCGTTTCCGCAAGAGGGGAGGCCAGCCAGCAAAGAAAGGCCGGAGAGGGCCAAAAGGCTTTTCCAAAGGGTCCGCTTCATTACAAAACCTCCAAGAAAGAATTGATGGAGACGTACTCGCGTATGTTCGCGATGCCCAAATCCAGGCAAACCTCCTTGAACTTCTTTTTCATCGCGGCAAGCTCATCGTCGTTTAAGAAGGAATTCCAACTCGAGATGACGATCATCGCCGGGAAGAGCCATTCCATATCGATGTGGCGCTTGAGCTTTTGGAAGAGAACGGGGTCCTGCTCGTGGACTTTGATTTTCTCGTAGGCGGCGTCTAACAGGGTGAATTGGGCGTTTAGGAAGCCTTCGCTCCAATATTCCTCCCTTCCCGTGGGCGAGGCGTATCCGATGCCGTCGCCCCAAGAATTGGCTGTGGCGCTTTCCGCGAACCAGATCCTATCGCGCAGGAAGAGTTCCTTCATTTCGGGGGCGGCCTCCAAATACATCGCATCGAGGTATTCGGAGATCAGCTCGTTGACGCTGAGAGAGGAGTCCCACGCCTTCTTGCGGATGACGTAGTTCGCCATCGCGTGGAATCCGGTGTCGCTGCCGCGCTGATCGCTGTGGACTTGGGCGAATTGCAGCGTGTAGTGGTACTCCTTGGCGAAGCGGTAGAGATCTTCGTAGTAGTTGTACATGTCGTAGAAGCAGAAGAAATCGGCGAAGAAGGTGCCATAGGACCATAGCCAAGAGCCGGGGTAGAAGTTGCCCCATGCGGCCAAGTACTGGCGGTTTTCGTCGTTGGCGGGATCGTAAAGCGAGACGAACGTTCGGGCGTTGGACGAGCAGACGTAGGGGGCCACTTTGACCCCTTCTTCGGGAATGAGGGCGGGGTCGTAGTCGAAACTGCCATCCTCCCGCTGCTCAAACGGGGGTTTGAGGACGTCGCTGTAGGCGAGGAAGGAATAGGTCAAATCGCGCTTATATTCCGCGTTTTCCGGCTTTGCCATCCATTCGTTTACTTGTTTGCCCACCTCTTTGAGGAAAAGGAGGATGGTGCTGGCGTGCGAGCCGAAATGGGCGGCGTAGACTTCGCTGCAGGCGGGGCAGGAGCATTGGACGGCCGCGTCGTTAATGCCAAGAGGCGCGTAAGAATAATCGGGGTATTTCTCCGCCGGATAATGGGTCAGCTCAAGTTCGATTTTTTCGGCGGCGATTTGGATCATCTTCTGCCGCTCTTCTTTGTCTCCATGCGCGGTGTAGCAAAGTTGGGTGCCCTGGTCGCTATAGAACTTGGGGTGATAATTCTCCCCCTCCCCGACCAGATATTTCTCCTTGGGGAAGTAATAGAAACTGTTATGGACGGAATTGACGGGAGAGTTGGTCTCGTCGGTCGCGTGAATCGGGAGGAATTGGGAGCCGGTGCTATCGAGCGTCCTCGCGCGGTAGGCGAACATCTGATCGTCGTGATCGCTGGTGGAGGGGTTGGTGAGCTCGATGCGCGAGCGGAAGGCGATGTCGGGGATGTCGGTGTAGTCATAGTCGAGCAGCTTCAGCTCCCTCACGCCCTTGTCCAAGGCGTAGTAGTCCGGGTAATAGGGCTCGAAGCCGAATTCGCGCTTCAGGAAGTCATAAACGCCGTAAAGGGTGCCGATGTCCTCGCCCCCGACAATGAAGATGGATTTCCCTTTGGTGATGATGCGGGAGCCATCTCTCCCTAAGCCCTCGCGGTCCACGGAAAGGCCGCTGGTGGCGAAGAAGTGAGTGTCGCCCAAGCTGATATATTGGGCGTTTTCATCGAAAGAAATCGTGGGATCGCTTTGAACGCCTAAGGCATATCCGGTGGCTTCCTCAAACAAGGAAACCAGCTCATCCCTGGCATAGATGAGGTTTTGGCTGGGGTTCTCGGGCATGAGGATTTGATAATCGCTTTTCCCCTCTTGCAAGAGATAGAAGGGAGTTTCGGCGTCTTTGTAGATGTGATTGCCCGTTTCGGCTGGCTCTGGGTGCTCCGTGGAGGAAGGGGAGGGCGCCTGCGTTTTTCCGCAGGAAAGCAAGGACGAGCTCAGTCCCAACAAGAGGGCGGAGATGAGCGATTTTTTGTTTGTTTTCATCTTGTTATCCCCTTATTTCCGAATTTCGATTTGGTAGGAAACGAAGCTGGAGTTTCCTTCTTCGTCGGTGCAAGTCGCGTAGACGTCGTAGAGGCCCTCTTCGGTGAGGACGATTTTCTCCTGCGGGGTGTAGGTGCCCGCCCAAACGCCGTTGGCCGTGAAGACGTTATGGTAAACGGTGAGGGATTCCGCCGGGGTTTCGTTGTCGCTCACGGCGACCGCAAGTGGAGTGATTTCCTCCCCGGCCTTCGCGCGGATGAGGCGCTGGGAGGAAGAGAGGGAGATGGAGGGGGGCGTCATGTCGATGACGCGAATCGCCACATAGAGAGCGCCTCCCTTGGCGCGGACGCCGTTGCCGTCATTCACGGCGAAGGCGATGGCGTAAGTGCCTAAGGTGTCGATTTTGAAGACGTGGCTCGTTGAGAAGTCCCAAACCCCCTCAAGGGCGGCGCCGTTCACGTCTTTCAAGGTTTCGGTGCCGGCGCGGGTGGTCTTGCTCGCCGTGAATTGGGCCTTCCGGTCGGGCGCGGGGGAGAGGACGTCGGCCCAGTACATGCGCTGGACCTCGACTTCTTCGCCGATTTCCCCCCGCCGGTTCTTCATCCTCATCTCGAAGAGGGGGGCGACGGAGTCGCGCTTGAGCTGGGCGTTGAACGCCTGGTTGCAAAGCTGGTACACGTCGAAGCTCCCGCTTTGTTTGGCTCCCTTGAATTCCATCCTCAGGTTGACCAGACCCGTCGTGAAGGGGTCTGGCAAAGCGAAGCGGACATCGCCGAAGAAGAAGGTGCCTTTGTCGTAGAAAAGATTCAAACGGCTGTCGAAGAGGGAGGGGTAACTCAGACGGGAGGCGCCGCTCAAGGAATAGGTCGAATCGGAGAATAGGGAGACCGTGTATTCGTTGTTGGGGTCGTAGAAGTCGGAGAAGATTAGGTTGATCTGCTCGGCCGTCCCGCTGGCGATGCGGAGATTGAGCGAGAAGGAGGAGAAGAGGATCCGGTTGACGAAGTCTAGGGTCAAATCCCCCGCGCGCTTCGGCGCGAAGCGGAGGAAGTCTTCTTGGGCGGAGGCGCTTCCTTCGAAATCCCCTTGGAAGTAGGAGAGGGGCCTTAACTCCTTCCCGCCAAAGCCCGTGTCGACGATGGGGAGCTCTTCCGATTCGACATAGACGCTGGCGTCGTTCTCCGCTTCGAAGCGGAACTTCATCGTTTTGCTGCCCTTGACGAGGAACTCCGTCGGGTCGGCGTCTTGGTAGGCGCCCCCATCGAAGGAGATTTTGGCCTTAACGGGCACCTCCTCGCGGCCCGCCTTCCCATAGCGGGCGCAGCGGAGGGGGTCGACGCTGTAGGAGGCGCCGTGGATTAGGTACTTGGGGAGGGGGATGTAGGAAGAGGAAAACTTCGCTTTGGCCCCTTCTTTGGTCGTGAAGGAGTAAGAGGACTCCCCCGAGTAGAAGGTATCCGAATAGGAATAATGGACGGAATAGGAGCCGACTTGCTCCAAAAGGAGCGATTCGCTGGGCGAAGATAGGGTTTTGTTTTCCCCATTCGGGGCGGTGACGGTGACGCTCACGTCGCTATGGTCGTCCAACGATTCCACGCGGTAATCGTCGAAGCGGACCCGGTCGCCGGCCTCCACGTCCGCCAAAGGGTTCACCGCGAGGGAAATTCCTTGCTTAGCCGAGGAGACGCAGCTGAGGAAAAGCTCCTTTTTGGCGGCATTCCCAAAGACGTCCTCGGCTTCATAAACGATAGTGTAGGGGCCGAATTCGCTGGGATAGAGGTAACCATTGGCGAGGGCGACGCTCTTTTGATTGGGCATCCCCTTGTTGTAATAGGCGTGGACTTTGACGGGGCCGCGAAGGCCGGTGTCGTCATAAAGCCGTGCCTCGGGGAGGCGGATGGGAATGTTGCGGACGATTTCATAGGAATCCTTTTGAGTCGGGAGCTCGATCAAAGGGGCGTTTTTGTCTTCATACGAACTCACCGACAGAAGGTCGCTTCCCGATATTCCATCGATTTCCGCGATCTGCAGGGGCGCCTTATCCGTCCCCGTGAAGTTCGAGGCGGTGATCGAAAGGTAGACGTCCCCCGTTTTAAAGCCAGGGAATTGGTAGGAATAGAAGGCGGGGTTATTGAATTCCGCGACGAAGCAGTGCAGGACGGTGGTCAGCATGATGTCGACGCTGAAGCGGATCTTTTGATGGTCGCTCGTGTCCAGATGGTAAAGCATGTTGTAATAACGCCCGTTGATGGGGTTGTTGCCGTGAACTAAGGCCCCATCGTTCGAAGGGCTGTATCCCTCCCCTTCGATGATGGTGGAGGAATTGGGGTTCTTCTCCACGCCGACGGCCCGCTGGCCCTGCGCGGACATTTTGGCATAGGTCTGCCAGGCGGCGTCTCCCCGGCTGTAGATTAAGTCGACATAGACGGATGGATCGTAGCAATCCGTGAGGCGCATGTTGATCAAATGGGTCTTCGGCTCGATTTCGCTCACGTTCCATTTGATGAGGTCGATGGCACCGTTTTTGTAAATGTTGATTGGCTTGGCGAGGGTGAAGGTGTCTCCCTCCCCGAGGTTGAGCAAGAGGCCTTTGGGGTAATTCTTCTGGACGAATTCGTGGTTTAAATCCCCATAGGAGATGTCGCTGGTGGAAGGGAAAGAATAGTAGTCCTCCTTCACGACGAAACGCTTCTCGGAAGTAATCCGCTTGCCTTCCTCGTTCGCGACGAGGAGGAGGCGGTAATCCCCGTATTGGTCCAAGCGGAAGGACTTCCCCTCTTTCGTTCTTAAATCGGGATAGACGAGGTAGCCCTTTTCCACGGGGCAATCCTTTCCTTCATAGGAAAGCGAACTTCCTTCGGGAATTGGCAGAAGCTCTCCGTAGGCATAAGAGTCTTTGATGGCGAGGCCGGTAATGACCCCCTCTTCCTGCGCCGCCACGCGGGAGGGGGATCGGTCCGCCCCCAAAGGGAGAAAACCCAGCAAGGCGATTAAGGCAAGGGGCAGCGATTTGGCGAAGGGGATATTCATTTTTTTCTCCTATTTATTCTTTGATGCCGCCGAAGGTGATGTTGCCCATCAGACGGTCTTTGAAGATGGCGAAGAAGATGGCGATGGGGATGGCCAGCATCATGGTCGCGGCTAGGCGCATCGGCTCATTTTGCAGGCTTCTTGAAATCGTTGACCCAGACTTCGTCAAATCGAAGACGCCCAAAGCCAAGGTCGGGTGGGTGGGGAGATAGAGCATCGGCGTCTGGAAATCGTTCCAATAAGTCACAAACTGAATCAGGAACACGGTGAGGATGATCTTCGCCGCCATCGGCATGTAAATCCGGAACATGATGGTGAAATCGTTTGCCCCGTCGATCTCGGCCGCCTCCTTGTAGGTGTTGCTTTGGCCCTTGAAGAAGCCATAGTAGACGAAGAAATACATCCCCTCGCCCCCCATGGCTTGGATCCAGATGCCATAGAAGGTGTCATAAAAGCCGATGTTGCGGAGCAAGGTGATTTCCGTTGGATAGCTCCCGACGATGGGGATGGCCAGCATAAAGGTAAACACCACGAAGACGATTTTGGAGAATTTGTAATCGTATTTGGCGCATAGATAGGCGACGACGGCGGGGAACACGGCGCGGATGAACCCAACCCCGCCGGCGTAAAGCAGGGTGTTGAGGAGCATTCGGCCGATGTTGACGTTCTCCTGCTCGTGCGAAACGAGGTTACCGCCTTGGTAGAAGGAAGAGGCGACGCGCTCGTAGCGGAAGTGTTTGAACACCTCGGCGTAGTTGGACCATTTGAAGAATTGCTGCCTGGAATTGTAGGGATTTTTCGGATCAAGGGAGGGGAAACCCAAGACGTTGTTCCCAAAGGAGGAGGAGAAGTCGTCCGGGCTCTTCAAAGAGGTCATGAGCCCGAAGAAGAGGGAGTAGAGGAGGAAAAGGGAGACCAGGCCTAAAAAGATTCCCAAAATCGTGAAGAAGACGATGGAATGGGGGTCTTTTTTTGGCTTCTTTCGCCGTTTCAGCACGTTTTCTTTCGTTTCCATTTCTACTCCTCACTCGGCCCGAAGCGGTTCAGCAGGTAACGGGTCAAAAAGGCGACTGGAATCGTCAAGAAAGTAAGGATCAAGCCGATTGCGGCGAGCTGAGGATAACCGACTTTGACCCCGCCGATCGCGGTTTGAGAGAAGAGGTCGCCGTCGCGGGCGCTCCAATAGAGGAAGTGGCCGACGTTGCCCAAGTTGCTCGGCACCTGCGCCTCATAGATGGTCCATAGGCCGTATTGGTTCATGAAGCAGCCGCAAAGGTCGACCAAAAGCAAGCTGGAGATCGTGGGGAAGACGCCGGGGAGGACGATGTGCCAAAGCTCTTGAAGGGGGGTGCAGCCCTCCAATTTCGCCGATTCCATGACCGACGTGCTCAGGGCCGACATGGCGTTGGTATACAGCAAGACGTTCACCCCGAAGGACATGATCACGTTGAACAGAATCATCGCCCACATGTTCGTGTTCGGCGCCTTCCAAAAGTACTCCATGGAGACGCCGGAGGCCTTCTCGACGATCCAGCTGAGGCCGTTGCCCATCACGTATTTGTACAAAGTGCCCATGACGACGGCGCTTAATACTTGTGGCATGAAGAGCATCACCCGGAAGAAACCGCTGAAGAACTTCTTCTTGTAGATGTAATAGGCCGCCAGAATCGAAAGAGGGCCGGAGACGAAGACCTGCACCGCGAAGAAGATCAGGGTGTTGCGGATGCGGTACCCATTCCCCGCGGCTAAGGTGGACCATCCTTCTTGGAAGTTGGACCAGCCGGCAAAACTGGTGGCGATGCCATTGTCGGTCAACTGGTAGTTGCGGAAGGCCATCAAGAACGAATCGAAGTTGACGTAGAGGTAAAAGACGAAGAAATGCACCGTCGGGATGAGCATGAAGAGGGCATAAAAGAGCAAACTGCTCCGCTTTGCCCGCTCTCGGACCGTCCGCCTTCTTTTTGTCTTTGCGATCGTGGCTTCCATGATGAAAAGGGTTAATGGCTCATCGTGTCCCAGCCGGCTTGGCTAAGCTTGGTCACGCTGAAGATGTGCTGGGCGCTCGTTCCGTTCAAGCGCATATCTTCGACGTACCCGTTCATGACGGATTGGTTCTTTTCGTTCGTGTAGTAGTTCAGCCCGGAATTGTAGCTGATATTGAACGTCTTGAGGTTCTTGCGGAACCTAGCCGAATCGGAGGCGTAATTGACAATCACCGCGTCTTTTTCGATGGCGTGGAGGTTAGCGTAGAAGGGGTTCGCCGGTTTGTTCGCGTCGTATTGGTAGGTCATCGGGACGTTAAGCCCGAGGGATTCGGTGAAGGCGGCGAGCTCGGCGTCGCTATAAAGGAAACTGATGAATTCCTTGACGGCTTTGGTTTTTCCGGGGTTATTGGCTACGTTCGCGTTGGCGTAGAGGTAACTGCCCCCGAGGTTGAATAAGGTCGGCTTTTTGCCCGACCCCTCGCTCACGCTTCCCTCGACTTGGGTCGGGAGAACCATCATCGAGAGATTCCTCTCCCTGCCTGGGTTTTGCCTTTGCCACTTTTTGAAGGAGCCATATCCCTCCGCCTCATGGCACCAATAGGAGGCGTCGTAAAGAATGGCGGAATCGCTGCTTTCGCGGACGAAGGGGTCCTGCGCTCCGCCGACGGCTTCGGAATTGGCGTCGGTCAAAATCCTTTGGTTGAACCAGCGCTGCTCGACGCAGAGCTCGAGGAAGGCCAAGGCGTAATAGCGGCCCGCCATGTCGTACATCAAGTAGCCGTTTTCATCGTTCAATACCTTGGATTCGGTAATCGGCTTTTTGATGCCGGACCCCTTATAGAAGAGATCTTCTTGGCTGAAGCCAGTGACGATGTCGACGGGATCCGAGGACCAGTTGCAGTAGACGTCCTTGGCCGCGCTTCCGCTTAGAGAGGCCCAAAGCGCAGTGGTCAGGTAGAAGGAGTAAATCGATTGCTTGCCCGCCAGAAGCAAGGGGCTGATCGATTGCTGATTGTTCATGTAGTCGAAGAGGATGCAAAGCTCCTGCAGGGAAGAGGGGAGCCCATCGTCGTAATCGCCGTAGACCCCGTTGGGGCCGCAGGATTTCTCCGCGGTCTCGCTCGCGACGAAGTTGGCCTTCCCGAAGATGCGGTCGTAGGTGGTTACATCGGTTTCCCCCGGCTTGGCAAAATAGAAGCCATGCTCCCGGAAGAGGTCGACGTCATAGGTCAAATTGGAGTACCAGCCATAATGGGGCAGGGCGTAATACTTTCCGTCGGGCCCGACCATTCTCTTCAAAGCGTCCGCGTCAATTTTCGTGAGCAAAGGGGTGACCACATCGCTTAAATCGAGCAATTGCTTTTGCGAGGCCATCGCATAGATGTCCGGGTTGGTTTCGAAGAGATAGATGTCGTTTCCATCGCTCGCCATCGTGGAGTCGGGCGCGTCTTTGGTATCGGCGACGCTGATGGAGACGCCGGTTTTTCCCTCTTCGTAGGAATCAGCCTTATGGATTTCCTCGAAGCGCCGCGCCGCGCTTTTGATCCAATCCATGCCGCCCGTTCCCCGATAGTCGAGGAAGCGGATGTTGGTCGTGCCCTTCTTGCCGCCTCCGTTGGTTCCGGCGCCGCCGCAAGCGGCTAGCGCCATCACGGGCATCCATAAGAGAATAGACAACTTCGATTTCTTCATGGTCTTCTCCTTTTTTCCTGATTCATCGATCTTTGCTTTATGAGGCGAGGCGGCAAAATGCCGGCTCAAGACTCCCAATCGAGGGGCGAGAAAACAAAAAACGCCTTATGGGTGGCGCAAGACGCCGCTTTCTGGAAAGAGAGTTTTATCCAATCGGTGTTTTTTGACATTTCAGAATGTCTTCTATGGCTCAAACGGCTCACCACATAATCTAAGCGCTTTCTTCCGTCAAATCAACCCTTTACGGCATTTTTGTACCGATTTTTGTTTTGTTTTTTTCTTTTTCGATAATTGGCTGTTTATCGAGTAAAAAAAGAAAAAGCGTCAAAACGGCGGGGGGGGGGTGTTAGTTCACCTTAAAAAGAAGAAAAGGAAAAACCGACTTTTGCCCCTAAAAAGATTCAAAAACGCAATTTCCCGATGACTTTTTTGACGAATCGCTTAGAAGGGGAGAAAAGCGAAGCCTATTTCTCTTCTTTTTCGGAGGGTAAGAACTCTCCCGCGAGCCCCTTTTGGTAGTAGGCGGGAAAATAAACCGCGTTGACGTAACGGTCGTAGCCCGCCAAAGACCAAAGGTAAAAAGAGAGGAAATATAACGGGAATAAAGCCAAGAAGGTAACCACGTATAGGATGAGATTTAATAAGGGGTAGGGTGATACGTCGATCAAGGCAACCCCAAAAGGGAACAAGAGGAAAAGCAAATTGTCCCAAGGGCGCTTGAAGAGGATGTAAAGGGCGTTTCGGATGTTTTGTCCAACCTCTGCCTTATAAATGCAAGAGGCGACCATGCAGCTTTCCATGATGGGGAAGAAGAGGAGAGCGAATGCGCTGGGGAGGACGGACAAAGCCCGCATGGGGATGACGTAGGAAAGGAAGTCGTTTAGGAGGTGGCACGCCCCGAACACCAACGCCCAAATAAGATAGGCCAGCCAATTTTTCTTAACCCCGCGCCAGAAATCCTTCCAAAAGAAGATACCCTCGCCCCAGCAAAGGTTACGCAAGAGGCGAGCGATCCCCGATAAAAAGAGGGAGAAGATTAGGAAACAAGCGAGGTAGAAGAGGTCGAACACCAAAGTGTTCGTCGCGTTAAAAGCGGCATAGTCCTCTTTTGATAACGTCGAGGCAGCATAGGGCAATAAGCTCAAGTTGTTATAGCCGTAGACGAATAGGAACGGGGTGAGGCCCAAAAGGCAGAGGAGTCCAATCTCGAAAAGAAGGAGGTGACGGTGCTTCAGCAAGTCGAAAAACTGTTCCCTCCGCCCGCGGGGAAGCTTATCGGGCGAAAAATCGGAGGAAGCCGCCTTTCTCTTTTGCCTCATAGGACATCCTTATAGTATTCGTACACGCCCGAGCTATCGCCCGAGTAGATGAGCCTTCCCTCTTCCAAGATGTGAAAATACTGCCCGAAATAGAGGGCCTCTTTCGCGCTATTGGCCGCGTAGATCATCGTTGGCCCCTTCTTGGAGGCCTCCTTGAGGCGGTCGAGGGTGCGGAGAATGAAAGGCTCGTCCAAATTGGCGAAGGGTTCATCGAGGAGCAAAAGGCTCGGTTCTTTGATGAGGGCCCGGCCCAAGGCGACCTTTTGCTGCTGCCCCACCGAAAGCTCCTTCGGGAGGCGAGAGAGGCAATACGGGATTTCGAGGAAGTTCCCCATCTCCATGACTCGCTTGGCGATCTCCTCTTCCTTCATCCTTTTTTGCTTCAGGGGGAAGGCGAGGTTATCGAAGACCGTCATCATGGGATAGAGGTCGAAGCTTTGGCTTACATAGGAAATATTGTTTTTCTTCCAGTTGGTCTTCTCGATGTCCTTGCCGTCGTAGTAAATGTTGCCATCGAAGGCGATGAAGCCGCCGAGGGCCATCAAATAAGAAGACTTGCCCGAGCCGGATTTGCCTAACACTACGTGCCGTAACGAAGCACGAAAGGTGTCGCTGATGCCATGAAGAGCCTCCGTCTCCACCTTCTTCTTGCTGAGGTAGGTGACCTTGAGATTTTTCGTTAGGATCGTTGGCACGGCGAAGAAACGCTCCTCCCTTAAGGAAGGACGATGACGTCCTTGGAGGGACGAGTCTTATATTTTCCGCGGGTGAAGTCCGGCATCTCCTGCCTGGCTCCGTTTTGCTTTAAGGAGGCTTCGCTCAACGGGGTGACGGCCATCCAGGTCGCCATGTCGTAGACGTCGACGGGCATCTCTAAGCCGTTTTGGACGCAGCGGAAGAACTCCTTAAACTCGATGTAGTCCATGCCGCCATGGCCAAGGTCAGCGATCTCGTCCGCGGATTGGCGCCAAATCGTGGGGAGGTAGTCGTTATATTTGTCGCTGCAGCCGTGGTACTTCTCGTAGAAGCTATAGGTGTCATAGATTTCGGGGAGCGGCCCCTCCTTTTCCGAAAGGATGATCTTCCCGTCGGCGAAGGCGAGCCCTTCGGTTCCCCGCAGGGTGAATTCTCGGGAATAGTAACGGGGCAAGGAGGTATCCAACCGAATGCTGATCAGCTGGCCCTTTTCGGTGCCTAAGAAGCTGCTCACCACGTCGGCCTGTGCGAAATGCTTCCCCTTGAGGGTGGGATCGGGGCAACGGGGATCGCTCTCATAACGGTCGAGGTTCCACCCCGGACGTGAGGAGGAGCTTTGGACGTAGAGGATGCGGTTGCCGCGGTTGATGTCGAGGGCCTTGGCGATCGGGCCAAGCTCGTGCGTGGGGTAATTCTCCACGTTGCGGCTTAAGTAGTTGCGGAGACGGTAGTGGCGGTTCACGTTGCCGCCTTCGATTTCGTTGCGGAGGTCATGGCCATAGCAGCCGTGGGCGTAGACGATTTCGCCCAAAAGCCCATGGCGGTAGCAGTTGGTGGCCAAAAGCTCAAACTCATCGAAGCAGCAGTTCTCCATCAGCATGATGGGGGTCTTCGTCTCTTCGTAGGCGTCGACCAAATCCCAGCAGTCCTTGATGGAATAGGCGCCGGCGACCTCGGAGGCGACGATCTTTTTCTTCTTCATCGCATAAATCGCCAAGGGGATGTGCTCTTCCCAATCGCAGCTAAGGAGCACCGCCTCAACGTCAGCTCCGTCGATGAGGGCTTTCCCGTTGGGGTAGCCGGCGGGGCGCTTGCCCGTCTTCTCCTCCACCTTTTCCTGTGCTTTCTCCACGCGGTCTGGGTAAAGATCCGCGACGGCGGTGATTTCGCAATCCCCCGTCGCAAGGAGGGTGTTGAGGAGCGACCCGCCCCTTGAACCCACGCCGATGACGCCAATTCTTGTGATTCCCATATCGTTTTTCTCGCTTTTGTTACTATAGCCCCCTTCCGAAGGAGGGGACAATCGTCTTTTTCGTCAAAAAAGAATGCCTTTTTGCAGAAAATCGGCCCCGACATGGATGGTCTCGTCGTATTGGGATAAGACCTCGCGGGAAGGTTCTTCCCATTCCCGTTCCAAGGAATCCATGGCCGAAAGGGGAACGACCTGGCTTTCGGGACGGGCCGCGTTCCTTTCCTTGGCTAAGGCATAGGGGATATCGAACACCACGAGCACGTGATGGTCGTACCCGGGGGTATTCTTCCGGTAGTAAAGCCGGTAGTAATTCGTCAGGTTGGTCGCGTCCGCGATCACCTCCGCCTCGGGGGAGGAGGCGTAACGCTGAAGCTCATCCAAGAAGATTGCCCATACTTTCTCTTCGGCGTCGAAGCACTTCCTGCTTCCGAAGAGATCGACGCGGATTTGGTCGCTGGAGACGATCTTGGCTTGAGGATGGGAGGATTGAAACAACTTGGCCCAGGTCGATTTGCCCGATCCGGGCATTCCGCTTAGTAAATATAAGGTTCGCATGATGAAGGACGGGCTTTTTCCCGTGGCTAATCATCTTACACGAAAGCGGGCGGGAAATCTTCTAAAAATGGGGAGGCTCCGCCGTTAGCCTTTGCTCTGGGGAGGGGATAGTTGATATAATACAAATCGTGATGATTCAAGAGATTTTGCTCAAAAAGAAGAAATTCGTCGTAGAAAGTCAATTGGCGGAGCACCCCGATCATTCGACTTACGTCTGCGTCTATTCCGGGGTCCATTACATGGTCCGCGTCTTCCAAAAAGACTATGAGCAAGTCCTCGCCGACTATAAAAAACTAAGGCACGCCGGCATCGAAATGGCCAAGATCGCCTTTCATGACGACGATCGCAAAGTCATCGCCTTCGACTACTTCCCCGAGCCGGATTGCCTTGAAGAGTTATCCAAAGGCCCCCTCGATGACGAGCACTTCCGCGCCCTCTTCTTCCTCTACCGGATGGCGCGTCTCTCCAAGGTTGGCCTAGACTGGCAGCCCCAGAACTTCATGCTCCGCGGCAGCCAGATGTTCTACCTCCCCATCAAGGTTCGCGAGTTAAGCGACGAGACGAGGCTAGAGAAAAACGGCCTCCAATATTGGTTCCATGGCAAGGATTGCCTCGCCAACTTGGAACGCAAGGGCTACAAGACGGATGGACTCCCCCATCTCAGCGACCCCGAGCTCAACAAGAAGATGGCCTTGATCGCCGTCAAGTATTACTGAGCAAACGATGAGGCGCCCCAAAAGAATGGGGCGCTTTCTTTTTTGCCCGGAACGCCAAAAAGAGGCCCCCTATATCGCTTTTCGCCTCCCCCTGCCTTCCTTGTCCTTACCACCCTGAACGCCTATCATTAAGCCCATGGAAAATTTCTACCTGCAAATCCTTCACGTCGACGCCAAAACGGGGGCCAGGCACGCCATCCTCCACACCCCGCACGGCGACGTGGAAACCCCAATGTTCATGCCCGTCGGCACCAACGCGACCGTCAAATGCGTCCCTCCCGAAATGGTGAAGGAGGCAGGCGCCGGGGTCATTTTGGCCAACACGTACCACCTCCATCTCCGCCCAGGGGAGAAGATCGTCCAAGAGGCGGGCGGCCTTCACCGCTTCATGAATTACGAGGGGCCCATCCTCACGGATTCGGGCGGATTCCAGGTGTTCTCCCTCGCCAAAAACCGCAAAATCAAAGAAGAGGGCGTCACCTTCAAAAACGAGTTAAACGGCGACATGGAGTTCTTTAGCCCCGAAAGGGCCATCGAGATCGAAGAGGCTTTGGGCGCGGACATCATCATGTCCCTCGATGAGTGCATGCCTTACCCCGTCAGCCGGGAATACGCCGAAAAAAGCACGGCGCGCACCATCCGTTGGGCGGAACGCGGATTAAAGCACCACACCCGCCAAGACCAGGCCCTATTCGGGATCGTGCAGGGCTCTTCCTACACCGATTTGCGCGAATCGTGCGCCAAGGCGCTCGCGGCGATGGACTTCCCTGGCTATTCGATCGGGGGCACCTCGATCGGCGAGCCGCCCGAGGTTTGCTATCAGATGGTGAGGGACGCCGTCCGTTATCTGCCTCCCGAGAAGCCGCGTTATTTGATGGGGGTGGGTTCCCTCAATTACCTTTTGGAAGGCGCCCAAATGGGGGTGGATATGTTCGACTGCGTCCTCCCCACGCGCTTAGCCAGGCATGGTGCCCTCATCACGAGCCACGGCCGGGTCAACATCCAGCGCGCCCAATACAAAGAGGACTTCACCCCATTAGACGAAGAGTGCGACTGCTATTGCTGCCGGCATTACACCAAAGCCTACCTCCGTCACCTCTACCTCGCGGGGGAGGACTTCGGGAAGACACTGATGTCGATCCACAACATCCGCTTCCTCATCCACGTGATGGAGGGGGCGCGGAAGGCGATCGATGAGGACCGATTCCTTGAATATAAGGAAGGGGTATATGCCAAATTCGGTGACAAAAGGGGATTCTGATCGTTATGGATATTGAGCTTTTTGACTACGACCTTCCCGAGGAGCTGATTGCCCAAAGCCCCGAGAAGAAGCGCGACGAGGCCAGGATGATGGCGGTCGACCGCGAGCACCGCACCTACGAGCACCGCATCTTCCACGACATCGTGGATTACCTCCATCCGGGCGATGTGATGGTGCGCAACAACACCAAAGTCATCCCCGCTCGCCTCATCGGCGTGAAGGAAGACACGGGGGGACGCTGCGAGGTTTTGCTTTTGAAGCAGCTGGAAGGCGACGTCTGGGAGTGCCTCTGCGGCAACGCCCATTCCGTCCACCCGGGGACCGTCGTCTCCTTCGGCGAAGGAAGGATGAAGGCCACCTGCGTCAAAGAACTCCCCGAGGGGATCCGCCACTTTGAGTTCCATTATCACGGCATCTTCCTGGAGGAACTCGATCAACTAGGCAAGATGCCCCTCCCTCCCTACATCAAAAAGCAGTGCGAGGACAACGACGACTATCAGACCGTCTACGCCTCCGTTCCGGGAAGCGCCGCCGCCCCGACCGCCGGCTTCCACTTCACCAAGGAGCTCTTCGAGAAGATCGAGGATATGGGGGTGGAAGTGGTGGACGTCACGCTGAATATCGGCTTAGGCACCTTCCGCCCCGTCAAGGTGAAGGACACCAAGGACCACGTGATGCATTCCGAGCTTTACGAGGTCAGTCAGCATGCCGCCGACCGCCTCAATTTGGCCAAGGCCGAGAAAAGGCGGATCATCGCGATCGGCACCACCTCGGTCAGAACCCTCGAAGCCAACATCACGAAATACGGCAAGTTCACCCCGACGAAGGAAGAGACCAAGATCTTCATCAGCCCGGGCTACGCCTATCAAGCCGTCGACGCCCTCGTCACGAACTTCCACCTGCCCAAATCGACCCTGGTCATGCTCGTCTCCGCCTTCATGGGGCGTAAATTCACGTTGGAGTGCTACCAAGAAGCGGTGAGGCAGAAGTATCGCTTCTTCTCGTTCGGCGATGCAATGTTCATTTACGGGAACTACGATTATTCGCACAATCTAGAGGACTAAGATGGAGCCGCCGAAGAGCAAGCGTTACATCCATTACTACGACCTGTCGCTGGAAGAGTTAAAAACAATCGACTCATTACCAAAAAAGCCGACGATTTTGATGCATGTTTGCTGCGGCCCCTGCTCTTGCTTCCCCTTAACCTTCCTCTGCCCCCATTTCGACGTGACCCTATACTACGAGAACTCCAACATCTATCCCGAAGAAGAGTTCAAAAAAAGACTCGCCACGTTGAAGGAGCTTTTGTCCGACATCAAAAAAGACTATGGCTACGAGGTGAAGCTGGCGGTCGCCCCTTATGATCACGAGGGCTTCATGGCCCCCTTACGCCCCTATGCCGATTGCCCCGAACGCGGGGAACGCTGCTGGAGGTGCTACCAGAAGAGGATGGCCATCGCCTACGACTACGCCGAAGAAAACGGCTTCGACTACTTCACCACGGTGATGACGGTGTCCCGGGAAAAAGACAGCCAAATCCTCAACTATTTGGGCGCCCAACTCGAGAAAGGGCACCCGCGCACCAAATACTTTTATAGCGACTTCAAGAAGCACGAGGGCTTCGAGAAGGGCAAGCAGATGCGGATCCGTTATGGGCTCTATTACCAGGAGTACTGCGGATGCGAGTATTCGCTAGCCAACCGCCTGAAGCAAGAAAAAGCGAAGGCCCTTTCCACGTCCTCGGAAAGCAAAAATTCCTCGGAAAAATAGAAAAAGTTTGTGCACGTTGCACAATAAAAAAGCGTTTTTAAACTTTCTTCGATGGCCGCTAGACTTTTTGGTGAGCGGACTCGGGAGCAGTAGGGGATAAAACCCAATACTTCGGCATTTTCGAAAGATTTTTGTTGACCCTCGCATGAGCCCGCGCGTATATTTAACGACGCTGGCACTTGCGTAGAGGCACGAGGTTGCTGACACACCCACAGGCGTTGTCGTGATGTAAGGGTTGTCGGGGAATTCGTGAAGAGCGAAGGCCAGAAGCCTGGAAAGCCATAGGAGGAACATGCACATGGCGAAGAAAGACAACAAAATCCGCGTGCGTCTTGTTGCCTACGACCACAAGATCCTCGACGACTCTGTCGAGCGCATCCTTGAGGTCGCGCAGCGCACCGGTGCGGGAGTTGTGGGGCCCATCCCCCTCCCGACGGAGAAGCAGGTCTATACCGTTCTCCGGGCTACCTTCAAGAACAAGGATAGCCGCGAGCAGTTCGAGATTCGGACGCACAAAAGGTTGGTTTACATTGTGAACCCGACCAAAGAGACGATCGACACGTTGAGGAGGCTTGACCTTCCCGCCGGAGTCGACATCGACATCAAGTTATAAGGAGGGCCGAAATCATGAAATCCATCATCGGAAGAAAAATGGGCATGACCGAGGTCTTCGCCCAAGACGGAACCATGTATCCCGTGACCGTCATCGAGGTGCTGCCCAACGTGGTAGTCGCCAAGAAGACGAAAGAGCACGATGGCTACGAAGCCGTCCAAATCGGATACGAGGACATGTCCGAGAAGAAGGCCAACAAAGCCGAAGCCGGCATCTTCAAGAAGGCCGGCGTCAGCCCGAAGGAGCATCTCTATGAGCTCAAGGGCGACGAGATCTACAGCAAGAACGTGGGCGAATCCATCACGGCCGACATCTTCCAATCGGGTGAGGTCGTCGACGTGATCGGCACCACCAAGGGCCACGGCTATTCTGGCACCATCAAGCGTTATCACCATCACATCGGCCCCAAAGGACACGGTTCCGGCTATCACCGCCAGATCGGCTCCTTGGCCAACAACGGCCGTGACAACAACCGCGTCATCCCCGGCAAGCACATGTCCGGGCATATGGCTCCCCACAGCGCCACGGTCCTGAACCTGACGCTCGTCGAAGTCAACGCCGCCAAGAACTACATCCTCGTCAAGGGCGCTGTCCCTGGCCCGAAGAAGAGCATCGTCATGCTTCGGACCCCGACCCGCGTCCAATTCCATAAGCCGACCGTGAAGCCGCTCGTCGAGTATAAGAAGAAAGAAGAAGCGCAGGCGAGCGCGCCCGCGGAGGAAAAGAAAGGAGAATAACCCATGGCTGAAAAGAAAGTTAGCCTCGCCGTCAAGAAACTGAGCGGCGAAGAAAGTGGCACGGTCTCCCTCAACCCCGCGGTGTTCGGCATCAAGGACGAAAACGTCCAGGTCGTGCACGACGCGGTGAACGTCGAGCTCGCGAACGCCCGCCAGGCGACCGCGAAGACCAAGAAGCGCCACGAAGTCTCCGGCGGCGGCAAGAAGCCGTTCCGTCAGAAGGGCACGGGCCGCGCCCGCGCCGGCAGCACCCGCTCGCCCATCTGGGTCGGCGGCGGTACCGTCTTCGGGCCCGATGGAATGCAATCCTACGAGCTCAAGCAGAACAAGAAGGCCCATAAGCTGGCCCTCCGCACCGTCCTCTCGGAAAAGGTCGCGGACAAGAAGCTGATCGTCGTCGAAGACATCGCCGCGGAGAAGATCTCCACCAAGGCGGTCTCCGAATCCCTTAAGGCCATTGGCGCCGAGGGCAAGACGCTCATCGTCATCGATTACCCCGAGGACGAGAAGGCGGCGGTCGGCGTCCAAAACTTCATCCTCTCCGCCCAGAACATCGCGGCGGTTGGCATGGATGAAATCGACAACGTCTCCGTCTACGACGTCCTCTACGCGGACAACATCGTGATCAGCAAAGGCGGGGTCAAAAAGATTGAGGAGGCTCTGCAATAATGGCGGACGAAAAGAAAGTCGTCGCTCCCGCGGAGGAAGCGGTGAAGGAGGAAGCCCCCAAGAAGGCTGCCCCGAAGAAGAAAGAGGCGAAGAAGGAAGAGCCCAAGGCCCCGACCTTCGCCAAAGCCATCGCCCACGACTACGAGGTCGTCCTCGAGCCGGTCATCACCGAAAAGGCCATGGCCCTCATGCAGAATGAGAACAAGGTGACCATCAAGGTCGCCGCGAGCGCCAACAAGATTGAGATCAAGGAATCGTTCCAGCGGATCTTCCAGGTCCCCGTGGACGACGTCAAGATCAGCAACGTCCGCGCCAAGAGCACGACGCGCGGCGGGCGCTACCGGGGAACCATCTCCGGGTTCAAGAAGGCCGTCGTAACCGTCCGCGCCGGTTCCGCGATCGACCTGTTCAAGGAGTAAGGAATCACCCTTTGGGCCCAAGCCCAATAAAGCATCCGCTATAGGAGAAAGAGAAAATGGCAATTAGAACCTACCGTCCTTACACGAAGAGCCGGCGCGCCATGAGCAACTCGACCTTCGAGGACATCACCAAAGCCACTCCTGAAAAATCGTTACTGGCCTCCAAGAAGCACACCGGCGGCCGCAACAACCAGGGAGTGATCACCTGCCGTCACCACGGCGGCGGAAACAAGAACCGCTACCGCATCATCGACTTCCGCCGGAATAAAGATGGCATCGTCGCCAAAGTCGCCGCCATCGAATACGATCCCAACCGCAACGCCAACATCGCCCTCCTCCACTATGTGGACGGCGAGAAGCGCTACATCATCGAACCCCAGGGCCTCAAGGTCGGGGATCAGGTGATCTCCGGGACCGCCACCGATATCAAGCCGGGCAACTGCTGCGAACTGCAGAACATCCCGGAAGGTACCTTCATCCATAACCTCGAGCTCCAGCCCGGCAAGGGCGGCCAGATGTGCCGCGCCGCCGGCACGAGCGCCCAGGTGCTCGGCTCCGAAGGCGCTTACGTCATCGTGAGGCTCGCCTCCGGTGAGGTCCGCAAGCTCCTTAAGAACTGCCGCGCCACCATCGGCATCGTCGGCAACGAGGACTACAACCTAATCAACCGCGGCAAAGCCGGCAAAACGCGTTGGGCGGGCATCCGTCCGACGGTCCGTGGCTCGGCGATGAACCCGAACGACCACCCGCACGGCGGTGGTGAAGGTAAGTGCCCGGTCGGTCGCGATGCACCGCGCAGCCCGTGGGGCAAGCGCACTCAGGGCGTCAAGACCCGTCGCATCAAGAAGAACTCCTCTCGCCTCATCGTGAGAAGGAAGAATGGCAAATAAGGAAAGGAGATAAAACATGGCACGTTCCAGCAAAAAAGGACCCTATGTGGACGAATACCTTCTGAGGAAGGTCGACGCCCTCCAGAAGTCCGGCAAGAAAGAGGTCATCAAGACTTGGTCTCGCCGTTCCACGATTTATCCCGCCTTCGTGGAGCAGACCTTCGCGGTCTATAACGGCCACGAGCACATCACGGTCTACGTGACCGAGGATATGGTCGGCCACAAGCTCGGCGAATTCGCCCCGACCAGGACGTTCACCGGTCACCATGGCAACAACCTCGGTGATCAAGCCGCCGCTGCCGCGGCCCAGAAGTAAGGAGCATGAACATGGCTGAAGAAGAAAAGAAGAAAGCCGCCCCGAAGAAGGCTGCTCCGAAGAAAGCCGCTGCCAAAGCGGAAGAGAAGAAACCCGCCGCCGCCAAGAAGCCCGCTGCGAAAAAAGCGGCTCCGAAGGCGGAGGAGAAGGCCCCCGCCAAGACGGCGGAAGCCGAGAAGAAAGTCGCCAAAGAGGAGAAGAAGGCTGAGAAGGCCGTCGTCCCCGAGAAGGCCAAACCGACCGAGGCCCGCTGCATCGCCACTGGCGTCCGCGTGACCCCGCGCAAGGTGAGGCTCGTCTGCGACGTCGTCCGTGGCAAGGACGTCGATGAAGCCCTTGCCATCCTCGCTCGCCTCAACAAAGCCGCTTCGGCGCCGGTTTACAAAGCCATCGCCTCCGCGGCCGCCAATGCGACCAACAACTTCGGCATGAACCGCGAGAAGCTCTACGTCGCGGAGATCCAAGCCGCCGATGGCTTCCGGATCAAGCGGTTCACCCCGCGCGCCAAAGGCAGCGCCTCCCCGCTCATCCGGAGGAACACCAACCTCCGCGTGGTCGTGAAGGAAAGGGATTAAGGAAGGAGCTAGAACATGGGACAGAAAGTCAATGCCGTCGGCATGAGAATCGGCGTCAACCGCGATTGGAATTCCAAGTGGTACGCCAACAGCCAAGAGTTCAGCGACTTCCTCATTGAGGACGTTCACATCCGTGAATACCTCGAAAAGGCCTGCAAGGACGCCAGCGTCTCCCACATCGAGATTCAACGCAAGAAGAACGATAAGGGGCACGACGTCCGCGTCATGCTCTACGTCGCCCACCCGGGCGTCGTGATCGGGCAGGACGGAACCAACGCCACCAAGATCAAAAACGCCTTGGCCAAGTTGGTCGCCAAAGACACCACCATCCACTTCGACGTCGTCGAGGTGAAGGACGTGGACCTCGACGCGAGGCTGGTCGCCAACTCGATCGCCCTCGATATCGAGAACCGCGCCTCCTACCGCGCGACCCAGAAGAAGGCCATCCAGCGCATGCGCAAGGCCGGCGCCAAAGGCTGCCGCACTCTGTGCTCGGGTCGTCTCGGTGGGGCCGAAATCGCCCGCCGCGAAGGGTATAAAGAGGGGGTCGTTCCCCTTCATACCGTCCGCGCGGACATCGATTTCTCCCACGTGACTGCCCACACCACCTATGGCACCATCGGCGTCAAGGTCTGGATCTGCCGCAGCCTGAACAAGAAGGCGGACGAAGAGGCCGAAAAGGCTTCCCAGGCCGCGAAAGGAGCGAAAGACAATGCTGCAACCGAAGCGCGTTAAATACCGCCGGCCGCACAGCCTGAAGTACGAAGGTCACGCCAAAGGCGGGACGCACGTCGACTTCGGCGAATACGGCCTCAAAGCCCTCGAGGGCTCTTACGTCACCGACCACCAGATCGAAGCCGCCCGTATCGTCTTGGCCCGCTACACGGACCGCGCCGGTAAGGTGTGGATCCGCATCTTCCCGCAGATGGCGAAGACCAAGAAGCCCGCTGAAGTCCGTATGGGTTCCGGCAAGGGCAACCCCGAAGGCTGGGTCGCCGTCGTTAAGGAGGGGCAAATCCTCTTCGAGATCGGCGGCATCGATGAGAAGCTCTGCCAAGAGGCGCTTCACCTCGCCGGCTACAAGCTCCCGCTCCGCACGAAGGTCGTGAAGAGCGAGCACCATCTCACCGCGGAGCAGCTCGCCAAGATGAGCGCTGCCCACGAATCCTCCCTGGAAGAGATTAAGGAAGAGGATGCCATCGTCACCGAGACCGTCTCCGACACGGGCAATGCCGCGCCGGCGGAGGGTGAGGCGACCACGGCCGCTGCCCCTGCCGCCCAGGCTGACGCGGGCAAGAAGGGAGAATAATCATGGAAGCCAAAGAATTCCGGGAATTATCGTCCCAAGAGCTCGACGAGAAGATCTACGAGCTGAAGAGCCAGCTCTTCGAACTCCGCCGCAAGAAAGCGGTTGGCCAGCTCGAGCATGGCGAAGACATCCATCGCATCCGCAAGGACATCGCGAAGGCTGAGACGGTGAAGCGTGAAAAGGCGCTCGCCGCCGAGAAGAAGTGAGTAAGGAGGACCCCAACATGGCGGAAAGAAATAATCGGACGACCCTGCAGGGCACCGTCACTTCGATCAAAAACAACAAGACGATCACCGTGACCGTCTCCACCGAGCGGAACCACCCCCTCTATGGAAAACGCGTCGGCTATGCGAAGAAGTTCGCGGCCCACGATGAGAAAAACGAAGCCAAGGTCGGCGATGTGGTGACCATCATGGCCTGCCGCCCCTTATCCAAGACGAAGCACTTCCGCCTCGTCTCCATCGATAAGCGCGCCGCCGACGTCGAAGCCGCTTCCGCGGTCGAAGCCTCTCTCGAGGTGAGCGAAGGCAGCGCGGCTGAGATCGCCCCTGAGGAGAAAGCCTCGGAGGAAGCCCCGAAGGCCGAAGAAGCCAAGAAGGAGGGCGAATAATGGTTCAGCAAGAGACCAACCTCGTGGTCGCCGACAACTCCGGCGCCCGTGTGGTGCGCGTCTTCCGTCAATACGGCGGAAGCATCCGCAAGACCTCCAGTCTGGGAGACATCGTCCTCTGCGCCGTCAAGGACGCCATCCCGGATGGGAAGGTCAAGAAGAGCGACGTCGTCAAATGCGTCATCGTCCGCGTCAAACACCCGGTTCTCCGGGCCGATGGCTCGACGATCAGCTTCGATGACAACGCCGTGGTCATCGTCGACAACGATGGCAATCCGGTCGGCACCCGCGTGTTCGGGCCTGTCGCCCGCGAGCTCCGCGACAAGGGATACATGAAGATCATCTCCCTCGCCAGCGAAGTCCTATAAAGGAGAAATGACCATGAACATCAAGAAAGGCGATAAAGTCATTGTCATCTCCGGCGCCGACAAAGGAAAGACGGGCACGGTGCAGCGCGCCTACCCGAAGCTCAACAAGGTCGTCGTCGAAGGCATCAATGTTCATAAGAAGCACAAGAAGCCGACGCAGGCTACCCCCGAGGGATCCGTCGTCGACATCTATGTTCCCATCGACGCCAGCAAAGTTGCCTTGATCGACCCGAAGACCAAGAAGGCCACCAGGGTGCACGTCGAGGTGAAAGACGGCAAGAAGGTTAGGGTCGCCAAGAGCGGCCAAGCCTTGGACTAAGGAAGGAGCGAACGAACAATGGCAGAAGAAAAGAAAGCCGCTGCGACGAAAGCTCCGGCCAAAGCGAAGAAGGCCCCCGCGAAAAAAGAAGAGGCGGCCCCGAAGGCGGAGAAGTACGTGAACCGCCTCCAGAAGAAGTACCGCGAGGAGATTGTCCCGGCTCTGGTGAAAGAGTTCGGCTACACCTCCATCATGCAGGCCCCGAAGCTCGAGAAGATCGTGCTCAACGTCGGCTGCGGCGAGGCCACCTCCAACTCGAAGGCCCTCGAAGACGCGGTCAAAGACATCGAGACCATCACCGGCCAACACCCGGTGCTCACCAAGGCGAAGAAGAGCATCGCCAACTTCAAGCTCCGTGAGGGGCAGGCGATCGGCTGCAAGGTCACCCTCCGCGGCCAGCGCATGTATGAGTTCTTCGATAAGCTCGTCTCCATCGCTCTCCCTCGCGTCCGCGACTTCCGCGGCGTGAGCCGGAATGCCTTCGATGGCCACGGGAACTACACCCTTGGCGTCAAAGAGCAGATCATCTTCCCCGAAATCGACTTCGATAAAGTCACGATCCGCGGCCTAGACGTCGTCATCGTCACCACCGCGCAGAGCGATAAGGAAGCCTACTCTCTCCTCGAGAAGATGGGCATGCCGTTCAGGAGGTAAGGAAATGGCCAAGAAAAGCTTGATTGTTAAGCAAGAGAGAACCCCGAAGTTCAGCACCAGGGGCTACACCAGGTGCCGTCGCTGCGGGAGGCCCCATGGGGTCATCCGCAAGTTCGGGCTCTGCCGCATCTGCCTCCGGGAGATGGCCCATCGCGGCGAAATCCCCGGCATGAAGAAAGCCAGTTGGTAAGGAAAGGAGACCTAACATGAATGCAGATCCTATCGCGGACATGCTGACCCGCATCCGGAACGCCAACGCGCTCCGCTACGACGAAGTCTCCATGCCGACCAGCAAGATGAAGGAAGGGATCACCAAGATCCTCAAGGAGCAGGGCTTCATCAGCGACTATCACGTCGAGACCGCCGAAAGCGGCCACAAGACCCTCACCATCGCCCTTAAGTACAGCTCCAAGGGCGAGCGGGTCATCTCCGGACTCAAGAGGATTTCCAAGCCCGGGCTTCGCGTCTACTGCGAGTCCGACAAGCTTCCGAAGGTCCTCAACGGCCTCGGAATCGCCATCGTGAGCACCCCCAACGGGCTCCTCACCGATGCGCAAGCGCGCGCCGCGCACGTCGGCGGAGAGATCCTCTGCTACGTTTGGTAACATTAAGGAGTAACTGAAAATGGCACGAATCGGATTTAAACCCGTCGTTATTCCCGCAGGCGTCACCGTTGACGTCCAGGAAAGCGCCATCGTTGTCAAAGGTCCCAAAGGCGAATTAAACGTGCATCTTCCCAAAGAGCACGTGAGCGTCGAGGTGAAAGGCAACGAGCTGCTCGTCCACGCGAACAACATGGAAGAGCAGGATGACCTCATGAATCAGGGCACGGTGAGGGCCAACCTCGCCAACGCCATGAAGGGGGTCTCCGAAGGCTTCAAGAAAGAGCTCATCATCGGCGGCACCGGCTACCGCGCTGCGATGCGCGGAACCTCCGTCGTTCTGAGCTTAGGCTACAGCCATGAAGTGGTCATTGAGCCCATCGCTGGGTCCAAGATCACCCTCACTGATGAGCTTCACGTCGTCGTCGAAGGGCCGGACAAGCAGGCCGTTGGCCAAACCGCCGCCCTCATCCACGACGCCCGTCGCCCCTGGCCTTATTCCCCGGGCAACGAGCTCAAAGGCGTTAAGTATAAGAACGAACGCCTGATCCACAAGGTCGGGAAGCGCGCCACCGCCACGGCGAAGAAGTAAGGAGTCCCATCATGATTCAGAAAGTTTCTCGCACCGCGGCCCGTCAGAGGAAACACCTCCGGGTCCGCGAGAAGGTCAAAGGGACGGCTGCCCGGCCGCGCCTTTGCGTCTTCCGCTCCAACAAGAACATCGAAGCGCAGATCATCGACGACGAGAAGGGCATCACGCTCGTCTCCGCCTCCAGCTCCCAGATGAAGCTGAAGGACGGGGGCAACGCCCAAGGCGCCGCCAAAGTCGGCGAAGAGCTGGCCAAGCGCGCCGCCCTCAAGGGCATCAAGACCGTTTGCTTCGACCGCAACGGCTACCTCTACCACGGCCGCGTCGCCGCCCTCGCTGAGGCCGCCCGCAAAGGCGGGCTCGAGTTCTAAGGAGAGAACCATGGAAGAAGAAAAGAAAGTCGCTTCCGCCCAAGTCAAGGCGGACCGTCCGTCTCCCGCCGGAGAAAACGGTGGGGCCGCTTCCCATGGCGTGAGCCAGCAGGGATTCGAGCCTCATGGCTCCCAGGCCGCTCCGCGTCCTGGTGACCGCAAATACGGCAATCACCGTGGTCGTCCCGGTGAGCGCCGCGGAGGCCGTGGAGGCTTCCGCCGCGGCCAACAGAGCGAATACCTCGAGAGGGTAGTCGCCATCAACCGCGTCTCCAAGACCGTCCAAGGCGGCCGTCACATCCGCTTCACCGCGCTGGTCGTCATCGGCGATGGCAAGGGAAAGTACGGCTTCGCCAACGCCAAGTCGGGCGAGGTGCCTGATGCGATCAAGAAGTCGCTCGCCGCTGCCCAGAAGCAGATGTACACCGTGAAGATCGCCAAAGGCGGCACGATCGCCCATGAAGTGGTCGGCACCTATGGCGCCACCACGGTTCTCCTTCGTCCCGCTAAGCCCGGCACGGGCATCGTCGCCGGCGGCGCCATTCGCGCCATCGTCGAGCTCGCTGGGTTAAAGAACGTCGTCTCCAAGGTCCACGGCTCGCGCACGGCCATCAACGTCATCCGCGCCACCAATGCCGCCCTTGAGTCGCTCCGCGACTATGGCAAGACCATGGTCCTCCGCGGCCTCAAGACCGAGGAAGAGATCAAGGCGATGCAGCCCAAACCCGCCCCGAAGGCGGCCCCTGCCCCCAAGGCAGAGCGCGCCCCGAAAGGAGATAAGTAAGCATGTCCAATTCCTTGAATAGCCTCCGCGTCGCGGAGGGCGCTCAAAGCAAGCGCTTCATCAAAGGCCGCGGCCGCGGAAGCGGCAACGGCAAGACCGCCGGCAAAGGAACCAAGGGCCAAGGGGCTCATAACCACACCAAGAAGGGCGGCTTCGAGGGCGGCCAGATGCCGCTTTACCGCCGCATTCCGAAGTTTGGTTTCCGCAAGACCCACACCGGAGTCAAGACCGTTTACGCCCTCGTCAACCTCGAGCAACTCAACGTCTTCGAGGACGGCACCGAGGTCACTCCGACCTTGCTCCAAGAAAAAGGCTTAGTGAAAAAGCAGCTGAGCGGGGTTAAAATCCTCGCGAAAGGCACGCTGAGCAAGAAGCTCACCGTCAAAGCCAGCGCCTTCTCCGCCGCCGCCAAAAAGGCGATTGAGGAGAAAGGTGGCTCGGCTGAGGTCATCGAATAATGAAAAAGTTCGTCTCGATCTTCAAAAACAAGGAAATCGTCGGTCGTATTTTCTTCACGATCATGATTCTCCTCGTCCTCAGGATCGGGGCGGCCATCACGGTTCCGGGGGTGAAAGCCACCGACGAACTGCAGCAGGCGCTTAACACGTCCTCCGCCGTTGGGCTCATGAACCTCCTCGGAGGTGGGGCCCTATCGAACTTCTCCGTATTTGCCCTAGGCGTGTCGCCTTACATCACCGCCCAGATCATCATCCAACTGCTCTCCAAAGACGTCCTCCCCGCCCTCACCGAACTCTCCAAGCAAGGCGAGTACGGGCGGAAGAAGCAAGAGATGGCCACGCGCTACCTCACCCTTCTTCTGGGGGCCGTCCAGGCGTACGGCATCATCCGCACGATGGAGAACAACTCCTACATCAGCTTCGATGCCGACTTCGTCTCCGGCTTCTGGCGTTACGCCTACATCGTCGTCATCCAACTCGGCGGCGCTATGCTCACCATGTGGCTGGGTGACCAAATCACCGAAAAGGGCCTAGGAAACGGCATCTCCGTGATCATCTTCGCGGGGTGCGTCCGCTCCTTGCCGATCCAAATCTCCACCGCGTGGCAGAAATGGATCACGCAGAATCAGGCCCACGGCCCGAACGAATTGATCAAGGGGTCGTTCCAGTTCGCCCTCTACCTCCTGGTGTTCATCCTGATCACCGCCTTCGTCGTCTTCATCGAGCTCTCCAAACGGAAGATCCCGGTGCAGCACGCGGGCAAGGGACAGAACGCCGCGATGGCCAAGGCGAGCTTCCTCCCCCTGAAGGTCAACTCCGCCGGCGTCATGCCGATCATCTTCTCCAGCTCGATCATGATGGCCCCCTCGGTCATCGCGAGCTTCATCTCCAGCGAAGCGGCGAACGCCACTTGGCTGCAAATCTTCAACTACAGCATCATGTATAAGATGCCGGGGGTGGATGGGAACACCTGGTCCATGCCGTGGGGTCTCATCATCTACACCGTGCTCAACATCGTCTTCTCCTTCTTCTACGCCCAAATGGAGATCGATCCGGAGCAGCTTGCGGACAACTTCCAAAAGAACGGCTCCTACATCCCGGGCATCCGTCCGGGCAAAGAGACCGAACGCTACGTGGGCAAGGTGCTTAACCGCATCACGTGCATCGGCGCCATCGCCCTGGCCTTAGTCGCCGCCCTCCCGATCATCTTGACCCTCACGGGCATCTTCGGGAACGACAGCTCTCTCGCCATCGGCGGCACGGGCATGATCATCGTGGTCGGCGTCGCCCTCGAACTTAATGCGCAAATCGACGGCTTGCTCGCCGGGAAATCGTTCGAGCAGGTCCAGCAGGGAGGTTACTAATCATGCTAAACATCATCCTGATGGGCCCGCCCGGCGCGGGCAAAGGAACCCAAGCGGTGTCGCTCTGCGACGAGTTTGGGATCCCCCACATCTCGACCGGCGACATGTTCCGCGAGGCCATCGCCGCCAAGACCGAACTCGGGCAGAAGGCGCAAGCCATCATCGCTCGCGGCGACTTGGTGCCCGATGAGCTGACCTGCGCCCTCGTCAAGGAGCGCCTCCAAAAGGAAGACTGCGCGAAGGGATACATCCTCGATGGCTTCCCCCGCACGATCCCCCAGGCGGAGGTCTTGGCGAAGATGGGCCCGGAGATCCATCGGCCGGTCACCCTCGTGATCGACATCGAGGTCCCCGAGGAGATCCTCGTCTCCCGCATCGCGGGGCGGCGCGTCTGCCCGCACTGCGGCGCCTCCTACCACGTGGTCAACATGAAGCCGAAGAAGGAAGGCGTGTGCGATCGCTGCGGAAGTGCGCTCATCCAGCGCCCCGACGACAACCCGGAATCCTTCAAGGTCCGTCTGGCCAACTACTACAAATCCACGCAACCCCTGCTCGACTATTACAAGGGTAGCGGCCTCCTCCACACCTTCCATGGCGAGGAGAGCTACGACAAGCTCCACGAAGCCCTAACGAAGCTTCTGGAGGCGAATCGGTGATCATCATTAAGTCTCCGCGCGAGGTGAAGCTCATGCGGGAGTCGGGGCGCGTCTGCGCCTTGGCCTTCGAGGCGGTGAAGAAACTCATCGCCCCGGGGGTCACGACCCTCGACATCGCCGAGCTCACCGAGCGCGTGATGCACGAAAATGGGGCCGTCTCGGCCGAAAAGGGCTACGAGGGCTACCCCGGTGCCGCCTGCGTCTCGGTCAACGAGGAGCTGGTGCACGGGATCCCCTCCGCCAAGCGGGTGCTCCAGGATGGCGATATCGTCTCCTTGGACATCGTCGCCCTGAAGGACGGCTACATGGCCGACGCCTGCCGCACGTACGCGGTCGGCATCTGCGGCGAACGCCAGCTCCGCTTAATCAAAGCGACGGAGCAGTGCTTCTATAATGGCGTCTCCCTCATCAAAGAAGGCATCCGCCTGGGCGATGTGGAGCACGAGATCGAGCAAACCGCCAAGGCCAACGGCTATTCCGTCTGCCAAGAGTACACGGGGCATGGGATCGGGCACGACATGCACGAAGATCCTTATATCCCGAACTATGGCGAGGCGGGAACCGGGCCGCGCCTCAAAGAGGGGATGACCCTCGCCATCGAACCGATGGTCCTCGAGGGCAAACCCGCCCTCCGCGTCCTAAAGGACGGCTGGACAGCGGTCGCAAAAGATGGCAAACTCACCTGTCACTACGAAAACACGATCGTGGTGACCAAAGACGGCTTCGACATCCTCACGATGTTGGATAGCGAAAAGAAGGAAAGGGGGTTGATTGTTTGAGCAAAGAAGACTGCATTGAGGTCCAGGCGACGGTGTTGGAATGCCTTCCGAACACCATGTTCCGGGTGAAACTCGCCAATGGAGCCGTGTGCCTTGCCTGCGTTTCGGGAAAAATCCGGATGAACTTCATCCGCATCCTCCCCGGCGATCGGGTCACGGTCCAATTCTCACCCTACGATTTAACACGCGGGCGAATTACGTATCGTTTCAAAAACTAAGGAGCCAAAAAGATGAAAGTCAGACCGTCCGTCAAGCCGATTTGCGACAAATGCAAAGTCATTCGGCGCCATGGCAAAGTCATGGTCATCTGCTCTAACCCGAAGCACAAGCAGCGTCAGGGCTGAGCCTAGAAAGGAAGCAAAAGCAAAATGGCACGTATTGCTGGGGTTGATATCCCCAATGAAAAGCGCGTCGTGATCTCCCTTACCTACATCTATGGGATTGGGGACAGCACGGCCAAGAAGATCTGCGCCGCGGCGAAAGTGAGCGAGGACATCCGCGTGAAGAACCTCACCGACGATCAGCTCACCGCTCTCCGTAGCGAGGTGGCCAAGTACCACACCGAAGGCGATGCTCGTCGCGAAGTCGCCCTCAGCATCAAGCGCCTAACCGAAATTGGGTGCTATCGCGGCATCCGCCACAAGAAGGGGCTCCCCGTCCGCGGGCAAAGGACTCGTACCAATGCGCGTACGCGTAAAGGCAAGAGGAAGACCATCGCGAACAAGAAGGAAGCCACGAAGTAAAGGAGGAGCTAAATCATGGCAGGCAAGAAATCTACGACTGCGCGTAAGAAGAAGATCAAGCGCTCCTTCACCAGGGGCGTCGCGCACATCCACGCCACGTTCAACAACACCATCGTCACCATCACCGACCCCCAGGGCAACGTCATCGCCTGGCAATCCGCCGGCGGACTTGGCTATAAGGGCGCCAAGAAGAGCACTCCCTTCGCCGCTCAGCTGGCCGCTAAGGCCGCGGGCAAGGCCGCTTACGATCAGGGCCTTCGCCAAGTCGACGTCGAAGTCAAGGGCCCCGGCCCCGGCCGCGAAGGCGCCATCCGCGCTCTGACGACCGTCCCCCTTCAGATCATGTCGATCGCTGACACCACGCCGATCCCCCACAATGGCTGCCGGCCTCCGAAGCGTCCTCGCGGATAGTCTTCCCTGGCCCTCAGGACCAACATCGCTACGTTGCACTTTCCATTAAGGAGGAATCAAAGTAATGGCAGCAATCAAACAATCCGATTCCAACCAAGAAGGCATCAAGATCCCCGATCCGTTTGAACCCTTCACCATCACCCCCGTCGTGAACGACGAGGAGAAGGAACACTACGCCAAATACGTGGTCAAACCGCTCGAGCGGGGCTTCGGCCTCACCTTGGGGAACGCCCTCCGCCGCGTCCTTTTAAGCGCCCTTCCCGGCGCCTCCGTCTACGCGGTTCAGATTGAGGGGGTCCGCCATGAGTTCAGCACCATCCCGGGCGTCGAAGAGGACGTCACGGCCATCGTGCTCAACCTCAAGGATCTGGTCCTCCGCATCTCCGACGACAGCACCGAGCCCAAACGCATCGAAATCGATGTGACCGGCCCCTGCACCTTAACCGGTGCCGACCTACAGAAAGCCGCCCCGGCGTTCGTCGAAATCATCAACCAAGATCTGGAGATCGCTCACCTCAACAAAGAGGGCCACATCCATATGGTGGTCTTCTGCGGCCGTGGGCGCGGATACGTCACCAGTGACCAAAACAAGATCAACCGGGACATGAAGACCGTCGGCGTCATCGCGACCGACTCCAACTACAGCCCCGTCGTCAAGGTCGCCTACCTCGTCGAGCCGACCCGCGTCGGCCACGACCCGAACTTCGACCAGCTGACCCTCGAGATCACCACGAACGGCTCCATCCAGCCTTCCGAGGCCCTCGCGATGGCCGCCCAAATCCTCGTCCACCATTTCGAACGCTTCACCGCGCTCGACAAGGATACGCAAAAGTACTCCTTGGACAAGGAAGAGGCCAAGCCCGAGGAGAATAAGCTCCAAGGCATGCTGATTGAGGAACTCGACCTCAGCGTCCGTTCGAACAACTGCTTGAAGAGGGCGGGAATCACCACCGTCATGGAGCTCACCCAAAAGAGCGAGGATGAGATGATGAAGGTCCGCAACCTCGGTAAGAAGTCGCTCAAGGAAGTCAAAGAGAAGCTCGCCGCGATCGGGCTCCACTTCCGTGATTACGTAGGAGAATAACAATGGCAGCACAAGGAAGAAAGAACGTCCACGGCAAAGCCGGCGTCCGCTTCAAGGCTGGATACACCGCCTCGAAGAATAAGATGATGCTCCGGAACGTCGTCACCGCCTTGGTCCTCAACGGCCAAGTCCAAGTGACCTCCGGGGTTGTCAAAGACCTCAAGAAGCTGGCCGACCACCTCGTCACCCTCGCCAAGAGGGGCGATTTGGCCGCCCGCCGTCAAGTGGCCTCTATCGTCAAGGACGAAGCCGCGACGAAGAAGCTCTTCGACGAATACGCCAAGAAGTACGCCACCCGCAAGGGTGGCTACACTCGCGCCCTCAAGCTCGAGAATCGCCGTGGCGATGACGCCTCGGTGGTCTTGGTCCAATACGTCGACTGAGTCGATCGGCCCATCAAAGACCCCCGGGCACCCGGGGGCCTTTTATCGATACTCTTTGTTTTTTCGGAACCATCGTATAATAAAAGGTAAGGCTCACTGGATAGCCTTCGCTAAGTCAGCGTGAATTTTAAGCACTCGAAAACCTTTATCCCCATCCTCCTCGCCGCGCCCGCTCTATTGGCGTGCAACCAGCGTTTCGAGGGGGCGGCCGCCGAAAAGAAGGCCACGGACATCGTGGCTTACCGCAAGGCGGAGGATTTTGCTTATCCCAGCGACTGCGTGAGCGCCCTCTTCCAAATGGATACGTCTTCTCCTTACGAAGACGCGGACGGGAACGTGGTGAGCGATCAAAACTCGCTCTCCTTCGACTTCCGTTATCAGAAGGACGTCTTCTTCTACGAGGGGACCACCTCCACCCATCGTTCCGCTTCCGCCAAAGGGGGAAACCTCATCTCCACCAGCAAGAAGTGGATCGCCAAAGATGGAGATTCTTGCTATCTGATCACCCCTTCCGACGTCATCGAGGGGGAATATCAGAGGGACTCCCTCGTCGAGGGCACCTTCCAAAGTGAGATGGAGGAGGAAGCCGCCTCCTTTGAGCAGGCCTGCGATTACTCCTACCGCCTGATTGAAGCGGGGGTGGCTTGCCTAAATAAGGCGCGCCAAGGGGAAAGCGCCCCGGAGAATCTGGCCGCTTATCCCATCCCCCCCGCGGGGGAAGAAAAAGAAACTTCGACCGAAGAGCTTCCTTCGCAGTTCAGCTTCTTGGAAGGGGCGAAGGTGAATGACGCCTCGTACGCCACCTCGGGCAAAAAAGGCAATCTAAGCGCCGAGCTCTCCCTTTCCCTCGCTCAGGAGGAGGGAAGCTTCCCCGCCTCGTTATCGATCTCCTTCGAGGATTACCTCCCCCAGAAGATTGAGGTCTCGGGGAGCGACTCCACGGGAAAAAGCCTAAACGCCTTCGCGAACATTGATTGGGGAAATGTCGTAAATAACGTCCCCAAGTTCCGCGACTAAATTCGAAAAGCCCCGATAAAAAGGGGCTTTTTGATTTTTTTGAATAGCCTGCTTAGAATAAAGATACCGCGATTCGTAAAGAACGCGGGGGAAAAGAGATTTTATGAAAAGCACAATCCAAAAGACGCTTCCCCTTCTTCTAAGCATTTTCGCCCTAATCAGCTGCGGCGGAGACAAAGGCGGCATCGCCTCTGAGAAAGCCACCGAAGTGGCCAAGGACATCGTCGCCAAATCGAAGAGCTCCGACTTCGCTTTGCCCAAAGAGCACGTCACCTGGACGGATTCGGAGAACTATACCATCGATTTAAACGGCAGTTCCGCCGGGGTTTCTCTTTCGCAAAGCGTGAAGAACAAATCAAAAGAGATCCTAGCCTATGAGGCGGATTCCTTTGCTTATCACTACACCTACACCAAAGACCTCGTGAAAAACGAGGAGACCGAATCGGGCGAACTTTACCAGCATTCCGAGGATAAGTATGTCCAGGTGACGCTGGATAGTAGTGGCACCGCCACCCGCAAGGAAATCGATAAGGACGCCTTCGATAAGGGCTGCCAGTCGGTTTGGTCGTCGATTGAGATTACTGCCCGAGGCTATTACTCGACCCTCGATGACCTCTTCTCGGATTCTGCATCCTCCTCCTCTTCCTCTTCGGGCGAAACGACCAATTCCGCCACCCTCAAGAACCCCAAATACACTTCGGAGGGCGATGGCAACCTCACGGTGAGTGGCAACGTTTCGGAGGAAATTAGCCTCTTTAGTCTCTCTATCAAAGCCACGGGCACCGAAAGCCTCTCCTTCGACGAATATCTTCCCCAAGCGGCGAATCTTTCCATTAAGGGGCCGCTCTCGATGGCCGATTCTTCCGCGGGGGTTTCCCTCTCTGGATCCTATTCCTCGAAGAGCACCATATCCTTCGATTGGGCCAAAGCGGCCGCCGCGCCGGCTTCGCTGCAGGCGAAGTAAGCCAACCGTCAGCGAACTTGCCCCTTCCTCAACTAGGAGGGGGCTTTTTGAAACCGCTATCGGCTAATCGGTAATTATTTCCAAATTATCCGCGAGGCCTTACAATCATAGATATGTTTCGTTAAAGGAGGTCCTGCCGATGGCCATCAGCCCGGAAGCCCGAAAAGGCGTTGAGGAAATCTGCGATCAATACAAAGACGAGCCCTCGCCTCTCATGATGATTTTGTCCGCCATTCAGAAGAAGTACGGTTACATCCCTTTGGACGTTCAGCGGATCGTCTCCGCGAAGACGGGCGTCCCCGTCGCCGAGATTTACGGCGTCGTCACCTTCTATAGCTTCTTCTCCCTCAATCCGAAGGGGAAGTACGTCATCGGCATTTGCTTGGGCACTGCCTGCTACGTCAAAAACTCCCAAGCGGTCCTCGATAAGTTCAGCGAGGCCCTAGGCGGCATCCAAGCGGGGCAGACCACGGAAGATGGCCTATTCACTATCGAAGCGATCCGCTGCATGGGCGCGTGCGCCCTCGCCCCGGCCGTCTCGGTCAATGGCAAAGTCTATCCGAAGGTGACCCCCAAACAGGTGGAGGGCATCATCAACGAATACCGTAAGAAAGAGGAGGTCGCCTGATGGAACCCATTCGTACTCCCCGGCAGCTTGATTCCGAAATCTCCCTCTGCAGCGAGAGGATGAAGGCCAAACTAGACGGCTCGAACGGAAAACGCGCCGTCTTGGTTTGCGGAGGCACCGGCTGCCTCGCCAACGATTCCGACGCCATCCTCAAGGAGTTTGAGCACCTCATCCAAGAGCACCACCTCCAAGAGGAGGTCAGCGTCAACCACGTCGGCTGCTTCGGCTTCTGCAGCCAAGGCCCCTTCGTGAAGATTTACCCCGAGGACACCCTCTACCACGCGGTGAAGGTATCCGACGTCGCCCAAATCGTCGAGCAAGACTTAATCGGCCACCAAATCTGCGAGAACCTCCTTTACGTGGATCCCAATACCCACGAAAAGGTCATCCGCCAAGACGACATCAACTTCTACAAGAAGCAGAAGAGGATCTCCCTCCATGGCTGCTCCATCATCAACCCAGACTTCCTGGAGGAAGCGCTAGGCTACGATGGCTTTAAGGCCCTTAAGAAGGTCCTCACGGAGATGAAGCCCCAGGACGTCATCGACGAAGTGCTGGCCTCGGGCATCCGCGGGCGTGGGGGAGGAGGCTTCCCCACCGGGAGGAAATGGCAGTTCGCCGCCAACCAGAAGAGCGACAAGAAATACATCGTCTGCAACGGCGATGAAGGCGACCCCGGCGCCTTCATGGACCGCTCGATCCTCGAGGGCAACCCCTTTGAGGTCATCGAGGGCATGATGATCGCCGGCTATGCTTTCGGGGCGGACGAGGGCTACTTCTACGTCCGCGCCGAATACCCCGTCGCGGTCGCCCGTTTGGAACGCGCCATCAAGGACATGGAGCAAGTGGGGCTTTTGGGGGACAACATCCTTGGAAGTGGCTTCTCCTTCCGCGCCCACTTAAGGTTAGGCGCCGGCGCCTTCGTCTGTGGCGAAGAAACCGCCCTCCTCAACTCGATTGAGGGCAAGCGCGGCATGCCCAGACCCCGCCCGCCCTATCCGGCCGTGAAGGGTCTATGGGGCAAGCCCACCTGCGTCAATAACGTCGAGACCCTGGCCCAAATCCCCTACATCATCCGCGTGGGGGCGAAGGAATACGCCTCCATCGGAACCGAACACTCAAAGGGCACCAAGGTGTTTGCCCTAGGCGGCAAAGTCAACAACGTCGGCCTCGTTGAGGTGCCGATGGGAACCACCCTCCGCACCCTCATCTTCGATATCGGCGGCGGTATCCCGGGCGGCAAGAAGTTCAAGGCCATCCAAACCGGCGGCCCTTCCGGCGGCTGCTTGACCGAAAAGGATTTGGATACCCCAATCGACTATGATTCTTTGGTTGCGAAAGGCTCCATGATGGGCTCCGGCGGAGCCATCGTCATGGACGAAGACAACTGCATGGTCGACGTCGCCCACTTCTACATGGACTTCATCGTGAACGAGTCCTGCGGCAAATGCACCGTCTGCCGCATCGGCACGAAGAGGCTTTACGAGCTGCTCACCCTCGTCACCGAAGGCAAAGCCACCGAGGAGACCTTGGATCAAATGAAGGACCTCGCCTCCATCTTGAAGGATGGCTCTTTGTGCGCCCTCGGCCAAAGCGCGGCCAACCCGGTCGTCTCGACGATGAACAACTTCCCCGAGGAATACGAGGCCCACGTCAAGGAGAAGCGCTGCCCGGCCCACGTGTGCAAGCACCTCCTCCATTACGAAATCGATCCGGCCCGCTGCAAGAAATGCTCCAAGTGTGCACGTAACTGCCCCGTTCAAGCGATTTCGGGCGTCCCGGGCAAAGTGCCTTACGTCATTGACCAGGCGAAGTGCATCAAATGCGGCGCCTGCTACAGCGGCTGCATGTTCAAGGCCATCGACAAGAAATAAGGAGGGGAGACAACATGGAAAGACAGACGGTCAATATCAAAATCGACGGCCACATCTATAACGTGCCCAAGGATCTCACCATTCTTGAGGCGGCGCGCAAATGCGGCTACAGCATCCCCTCGCTTTGCTATTGGAACCACGGCTCCAACAGCTTGGCCAGCTGCCGCGTGTGCTTGGTGGAACTAAAGAGCCCGCGCGGCTCCCGCATCGTCGCCTCCTGCGTCTACCCCGTCTCCGAATGCCCGGCCGAAAAGGGCTTCGAGATCGGCGTCGCCACCCCACGCGCCACCAAGGCGAGGCGCAATTCCGTTGAACTGCTCCTCTCCAACCACTCCAACGAGTGCCAGGAATGCCGTGTGAACGGCGATTGCGAGCTGCTAAACGCCGCCCGCCACACCTGCGCCTTCCATGGCGCCTTCACGGGGGAGAAGACGAAGACCACCTTCGACCTCCTTTCCCCGGGCATCGTCCGCGACACCAGCAAGTGCATCCTCTGCGGACGCTGCATCGAGCGTTGCCGCGAAGCCACCGGCATCGGCATCCTCACCTTCCAAAACCGCGGCTTCGAGACCATCGTCGGTCCCGCTTATAACGCAAGTTTCCAGAATAGCCCCTGCATTCAGTGCGGCCAGTGCATCGCCGTCTGCCCGACGGGTGCCTTGACGGAGCACCGCGAGATCCACCGCATCGACAAAGCGATGCGCGAAGGCAAGAAAGTCATCGTCCAGGTCGCCCCAGCCGTCCGCGCGGCGATCGCCGAGGAATTCCATCACCCTATCGGCGAGCAAAACGGCACCGGCAAGATGGTCGCCGCCTTGCACCGCCTTGGCTTCTACCGCGTCTTCGACACCAACTTCGGCGCCGACCTCACCGTCATGGAAGAGGCCAACGAACTCATCCAGCGCGTCAAAAACAACAAGGTGCTGCCCCAAATCACGAGCTGCTCCCCCGGCTGGATCAACTACCTTGAATTCTTCTATCCCGACCTCATCCCCAACGTGTCGAGCTGCAAATCTCCCCACGAGATGGAGGGGGCCATCATCAAAAGCTATTTCGCCAAAACCCATAACCTCGACCCCAAAGATATCTACGTCGTCTCCGTCATGCCATGCACGGCAAAGAAAGGCGAGACCAAGCGCCCGCAGCTAAGGGCCGTCGAGGGCCTCCGCGACGTGGATACCGTCATCACCACCCGCGAGCTGGCCTCGATGATCCACCGCGCTGGTTTGCTTTGGGATGAGCTGCCGGAGGAAGACTTCGACCAAGACCTGCTCGGCCGTTATAGCGGCGCGGGCGCGATCTTCGGCGTCACCGGCGGCGTCATGGAGGCGGCCTTGCGTACCGCCTACCACATGGTGACTGGCGAAGAGTATGAGCCGATCGATTTCGTGGCTTGCCGCGGCCTGGAAGGGGTCAAAGAAGCCGAAGTCGACTTAATGGGCACCAAGCTCAAGGTCGCGATGGCTTCGGGCATGGCCAACGCCAAACCCCTGCTCGATCAAATCCGCGATGGAAAATCGCCCTACGCCTTCATCGAAATCATGGCTTGCCCCGGCGGCTGCATCAATGGCGGCGGCCAACCTTACCTCAACTCCGCCAACGTCCCGCACGGCGATCCGGATGAGCTTAGCTCCCTCTATCAAAAGAGGGCGGCCATCCTCTATGGAATCGACGCGACCCGCGGCATCAGGCAATCCCATAACAACCCCGACATCATTGCCCTCTACCAAAACTTCTTGGGCGAGCCGGGAAGCGAGTTGGCCGAAGAGCTGCTCCATACGACCTACGTCAGCGACCGCCCGCAGTACACGCCGAAGGCAAAGTAAGCCCATTTGCTTTATGATAGCGTCATGAAGAAACTACTGATTTTCGATTTGGACGGAACCCTCGTCGATTCCCTCCCCGATATTGACCGGGCGATCAACCAAGCGCTTCATGAATGCGGCTATGACCTCTCTTTCGATTACGAGGGATCCAAGTTTTTGATCGGCAATGGGGCGGACATGCTCGTTCACCGCGCCTTGGGGGTTTTGGGGAAAGACGACCCGAAGAACTTCCAGGAGCTGAAGGCGCATTACATGCCCTTATATGCCGCCTATCAAGGCGATCACACGAAGCCCTTCCCTGGCGAAAAGGAGGCCATGCTCTCCCTAAAGGCGATGGGCTACCGCCTTGCCATCGCTACCAATAAGCCAGACGCTATGGCCAAAGCCATCGTCGAGAAGCTTTATGGCAAATCCCTCTTCGATGACATCCTCGGTCAAAGAGACGAACTACCTCCCAAGCCCAACCCCGTCTTGGTGGAGAAAATTCTCAAAAACGAGGGGATGTCCCCCGCGGATGCCCTCTACGTGGGCGATTCTTTGCCCGACATCCAGACGGCGGAGAACGCCAAGATGGAGGTTTGCCTCTGCCTTTGGGGATACGGCCGTTACGAAAAAGAATTGCTGGCGAGGGCGGCCTATCTCGTCCACGACCTAGACGAATTCCTCGCCTTGGCCAAGAAGCTTCGTTAAAAGAAGGCCCTTATTTTTTCCCCTCCCCTTCGGGTATCTTTCCCTTAGGGGAAATGGTAAAATTTAGCCCTATGGCAAGCCTGAAGATTTATAACTCCTTACATAACCGCATCGAAGAATTCCACCCCATTCAGGAGGGGAAGGCCTCGATTTACGTCTGCGGTCCCACGGTATATAGCTCCCCCCACATCGGCAACTTCCGGCCGATCGTCGTCTTTGATGTGCTCCGCCGCCTTTTGATCGCCCTTGGCTATCAGGTGACCTTCGTCTCCAACTACACCGACGTCGACGACAAGATCATCAAGCGGGCCAAGGAACTCGGCATTACGGAGAAGGAGCTCACCGAAGGGGTGATCGCCGAATTCTCCTCCTTGGTGGATCAAGTCGGCGCGCTTCAGCCCGACGTTAAGCCGCGCCCGACCGTCTATATGCCCCAAATCATCCAATACGTGAAGGATTTGGTGGATGTGGGAGCCGCTTACGTCGCCCCCTCGGGAAACGTTTACTTCCGCGTCGGGACGGATCCAAGCTACGGCATCCTTTCGGGCAACACCCCCGACCAATTGAAGGCCGGCGCCCGCATTGAAGTGGGGGAGGAGAAGGAAAGCCCCCTCGACTTCGCCCTTTGGAAAATCACCGAGGAAGGCATCCGTTGGGATTCCCCTTGGGGCAAAGGGAGGCCAGGCTGGCACACGGAATGCTGCGTCATGATCAACTCGATTTTCCGCGAGCAAAACGGATTGATCGACATCCATGGCGGCGGCTTCGACCTCAAGTTCCCGCATCATGAGAACGAAATCGCCCAAAGCATGGCCCATAACCACAACCACCTCGCCAACTATTGGATGCACAACGGCTTCATCGACATCAACAATCAGAAGATGTCGAAATCGCTGGGCAACGTCCTTTTGGCGAAGGACGTAGTGGGGAAATACGGAGGAATGGCCTTCCGCTTAATGCTCCTCGACGCCCAATACCGGGCCCCCGTCTCCTTCCGCGAGGAAACGATCCTCGAGGCCCAAAGAAACGTGGCTAAGCTAGAAAGCGTGGCCAAGGGGCTCTCCCTCCGCTTACAGATGGCGGACGTCGACCTCGCTTCTCTCCCCGCTTGCTATGGAGAGGGATTCCTCGAGGCGATGGAGGACGACCTCAACACCCCGAATGCCCTCGCTCGGCTTTACGAAGACGCGAAGGTCGGCAATCAATTGCTCCGTAACCCGAACGCCTCGCTCGACGCGTTAAAGGAGCAATACGCCAAACTCGCGTCGGAGTTCTTCGTCTTGGGGTTAACCTCTTTGAAGGGGAAAACCCTCAGCGAAGACGATAAGAAGCAATACTCGGCATATTTGGAAGCGAAAAAGAGGAAGGACTTCGCCACGAGCGACGCCATCCGCGGTTCGCTTTTGGAGAAGGGGATACTGTAAGAGAGGCAGAGATGTGACTACGATCGATCAGATTATCATCGGCTGGTTCAACGGCGGATTAGGGACCAACAGCAAGGGGTGGATGATGTTTGGCAACCTCCTCTTGGTGCTCATCTCCCTCATCATGTCCGTTATCCTTTCCGGCTTAATCGGCTACGAGCGCGAAACCCACGGTCACAGCGCCGGCTTGAGGACGCACCTTTTGATTTCCATCGGAAGCGCCCTCGTCATGATCGTTTCGGTGTATGGCTTTGCCTATTGGGACAATCTCTACGTCACGGGCGAGCCCCGTGTTTCCCGTGACTCTGCGAGGCTAGCCGCCCAGGTTGTAACCGGCATCGGCTTCATCGGCGCGGGAAGCATTGTGCAAAATGGCGTGTCGGTCCGCGGTTTGACCACCGCGGCGACCCTCTGGGTATCGATGGCGATTGGCCTTGCTTGCGGCTCGGGCAATTTCGTGCTGGCCGTCATGGCCACTTTGGTTTCCCTCGCCGCCCTCATCTCGATGCGCAACTTTGAACGCCGCGCGGCGAGGAAGCATCCAATCATCATGATGGTCGTCTCCTCCGACAAACCGGTGGTGAAGGACGTCTTGGAGATTGCGAATCGTTATGGCACCGTCCTCCACGACAGCAGCAACGAACTCGTCACCTTCCAAGAAAACAGCGCCATCCGCATGTATATGCGCATCGGCTCTGGCTCTCCCAGCGCGACGACGGCCTTCGTCGACGAGCTCCGTTTGAAGATTCATCCGTTGGAATTAAAGGTGTCCACGGAGAACTGAACTTCACCTCTATTTTTTCTCGAAAGTATTGGTTATGATTGTTTACGGCAGGAACGTAATTCGCGAAGGCTTGAAGGCCGACCATGTAAAAACTCTTTTCGTTTTAGCAAGACTTGAAAAGGATCCTTTGACTCAGGAAGCCTACGCGAAGCAAATCCCGGTGAAGCTCGTCGATGAAGCTGAGCTTAGCCGCATGGCGCAGAGCCCATCCCATCAGGGTTTTGTGGCAATCTCCAAGGACTTGCAACCCGTTTCCTTGGATGAGTTGATTCGTGAAACGAAGGGAAAGAAATATCCTCTTCTTTTGATGCTTGACCGCATTGAGGACCCTCAGAATTTGGGGGCGATTTTGCGGAGCTGCGACGCTTTGGGCGTCGACGGCGTCATTCTGAAAAAGCGGGGGGAGGCTCCTTTGAATGCCACCGTGGCCAAGGTGTCCACGGGCGCCTTCAACTGGGTGAAGATCGCCCAGGTGGCCAACCTTTCCCAAGCCATCGAAAAACTCAAGCAAGCGGGCTATTGGATCGTCTCCAGCGACGGCAGCGCGAAGCAATCCTATGATGAGGTTGATTACCGCTCTCCCATCGTGTTGATCGTGGGCAGCGAGGGCTTTGGCATCTCTAGGCTTGTTCTCGAAAAGAGCGACTTTGTCGTGAAAATCCCGATGACGGGTCACGTGAATTCGCTCAACGCCTCCGTTTCGGCGGCCATCTTAATCAGCCAGATCCAGCGGGATCGGCGGGATACCAGCAAGTAATTTCTTTTCCTGCCCTTTTATGAGGGGAGGAAACCTATGACGGGTTTCGAAAGTCTAAAAGACGAGGAGCTTTTGCTATTAGGACACATGGGGGTAGGCGAGGCGACGAGTGCCTTGATGGAACGTTATTTTTCCTCGCGTTACGTCCACGCGGAATGCGCATTACCCGGGGCAAACCGCGTCTTGGGCCCCTTTGACTTGAACGCCTTATTCAATACGGCCTTTTTCAAAGCGATGGCCTCGTTCCGCTTTGGAAAGAGCCGTTTTCAAAACTACATGGAGTCCATCTTTGCCCGCGACATCAAGAAGGCGATGAAGGAGAGGGAAAGGGATTTGCATGGCAACTCCGCCTATAGCCTTGAGGCTCCTCTAAATGGGAACGACGAGGAAGGAAGGCCGTTCTCGTTGGTTGATATCCTTGCCCTCAACGAAGAGGAAACCGATCCCAGACACGGCCTTAACTACGAGGAGATGGTCACGAATTTGAAGAACGTCCCCCTCCATATCGGAGACGACGTCCTCCGCTTCATCCAGTTCCGCATGAGCGGGGCGAACCTTCTCCAAATCGCCCGGGAGACGGGATATACGCGGGCCCAGGTGAGGAGGATGCTCTTTGCCTACGAGCAATTCGGCAAAGAGGTTTGGGAGGATAGCCACGTCGTTCGCCCCAAAGGGCGCGCCCCCTTCAGCCTCCTCCATGCCAAGCCCATCCTCCAAAAGGGGAAAGACCTTCGGAAAAGAAAGGAAAAAGAGGCGGAGGCCCATATGCTTTCGGAACGGGGAAAGAAGAAAGCCAAGGCTGCCAAAAGGAGACTTCGGGTGGCGGCTGGCCTGAATGCGCTCTCCTGCATTTTCGAAGAAAACGATGAGCATTGACATCGCTTTTCTTCGCGCTTAACATACGAACGCTTCTTGATTAAAATAAGCGCATGGCTAGGGAAAAGGTCTTTTTGGTTTGCTCCGTGTGCCTCTCCAGGAACTACACGATGATGAAGCAAAAAGACAGTCCCAAGCGGCTGGAGTTAATGAAGTATTGCCCCCATTGCGGCAAGCACACCTTGCACAAAGAGAGCAAATAAGGAGGAAGCGACATGACTGGACCCGTGAAATACGTCAAGGAAGTCGTCAAAGAAGGCAAACGCGTCCGCTGGCCCAAGCGCGACGATCTTTGGAAGACCGTTGTCGTCGTCGTGGTCATCGCCCTCTTCGCCGCTTTGTTCCTCGCCCTCTGGGACTATGTCGGCGCGCAGCTCATCAACCAGCTCAAAAACGCCTTCGGGAAATAAGGAAAGGAAGGCTCAACAACAATGGCACAGGATTTAGGCGAAAAGCAGTGGTACATCGTTAATACGATCTCCATGCACGAAGCGAAGACTGCGGAGAACCTCCGCCGCCGCATCGTGTCCATGAACATGGAGGATTACATCCTTCGTGTTTTGGTGGCCGAGGTCGACGTCCAAGAGATGAAGGATGGCGTCCCCACCGGAAAGACCAAGAAAAAGAACCTATACCCCGGTTATCTCTTCGTTGAGATGATCATGACTGACCAATCTTGGTACGTCGTCCGTAACACCCCGGGCGTCACTGGCATCGCCGGTTCCTCCGGCGGTGGACAGAAGCCGACCCCCGTCTCCCAGGAAGAGATGGAGCCGGTCCTCAAGAGGATGGGCGAGATCGACAACTCGATGTTCGACCGTTACCACGTCGGGGATTCCGTCCGCATCATCAGCGGGCCTCTCGAGGGAACCGAGGGCAAGATCATCTCCATCGACAAGGACACCCATCAATGCCGCGTCGAGACCGTCTTCTTCGGAAGGACGACCCCCGCGGACGTCGACTTCTCCGAGATCGAGAAGCTCTAAGGGCAAGCAAAAAGGCCGACTTCTTCAGGAGCCGGCCTTTTCTTTTGCCTCAGTCGATGATTTCGGCGCGGATCCGCGCGGAGGCTTCCTCGACCCCCGAGAAGAAGGGCTCGCTCCGCAGTTCGGGGAACGATGCCTGATAATGCCCTTTGTAAATGCGGTAGAACGAAGAGACGAGCTGAAGGAAGAACACCTCTTCAGCCTGGAGGGGAGGGAGATCCTTTCTCTTTTCCCGGAACCAGGCCATCACGGCCTCGATGTAGGCCAGGGTGAGCCGGCCTGGCTCATCGTTTAGCCCATCCATCACGTATTCCTCGCTCTCTTGGAGGAACTCCATGTATTTCACGAGCTCCGTCTTCTTGTCCATGAAGGCTTTGTCGCTCATGCGGGTGCGGATGTCGAGAGCGCGGTTGGAGAGGGAGCCGGCGTTGAAGTCTTTCCCCATCTGCTGAGCCAAATACGAGGTAAGGCCCCCGCTATCTTCGTCCAAAACGATGTAATGGGCGAAGAGATAAGTGGCCGCTCCGTTGATGGCGCGCAGCTCTTTTTCCTCTTCGGGGCTTAGCTCCTGGCGGAGCCAATTTTTGATGACGTAGTGGGTGGAGTCGTCTAATTCTTCATAGCAGTCAATCACGATTGGTTTCATGGAAGCCATTTTAGCCTAAGAAAGGCAATTGGTGAGGTTTAGTTCGCAAAAATGGTTTATCATGGCTCCATGCGCATCCCCGAAAAGGCAAAGACTCTCATCCTCACCAGCGGCATCATCCTCTTTTTAACGGGGGTATATCTTGCCGTGACCGAGGTCGTGAATATGCCTTACGACATCCGTGTCCGCATCGGCGTCTTTGCGCTGATCGCCAACCTATTGGCCTTCGTCGTCGACTTTTTGGCCTTCCTGCTCTGCCTCCTCTATTACTTTTTGCCAAGCCCTAAGAAGACCCTTTCCTTTTTCTGGGCCATGCCCATTGTCCTCTTTTTGATGGAGTTAATCCGCGCCTTGGTGAACGGCTTCTTCTGCAAGCGCGAAGGCGGCTCGATGTGGGCTTCCGTCTGGACGGGGGCCTTCCTTGTCGCCTTGGCCCTCTTTCTTTATGGCTGGGCCATGTGGATTTGCTTGCACCAAAAGAAAGGGGACGTGGATGCAAATTCGACGAAAGAGGGGGACGCCTCTTTGTGAAAATGCTCGTTTTCTCTGACCTCCATGGCGACGATAAAGGCGCCGAGAGGATGGAGAAGGCCATCGAAAAATACTCCCCGGAACGCATCCTTCTTTTAGGCGATCTTCTGGATGGATCTGAAGGGAAGACTTTGGAAGTGATTCGCCGCTATAGCGGCTTCATCCTTGCCGTGCGCGGCAACTGCGACCGCGCCTACGAAGAGGAGACGATGAATATCCCTCTCCCCGAGCATAACGTCTGCACTTATGAGGGACATGACGTCCATATGCAGCACCATCCGCCTTATCCCATTGCCTATCCGCCGGGAGACATCGTCTTGTTTGGACACACCCACGTGAAGGAGCTTTATTCTGAAAAGGGCGTCATTTACATGAACCCCGGATCGATCTCCTATCCTCGGGATGGCCGTCCTTCTTATGGCCTATTCGATGGGGATATCCTTAGCCTGCGCGATGGCGATAGCGGCGAAACATTAAAGTCCTTAGCCCTTTAAGCAAAGTAGTGGAAAGCGCCTTTTGGAAGCAAAAGGTGTTTTTTCCTATTGAAATATGAAAAATTATTCATATATAATGTTTTCATGAACAACCGTTCATATTAGGAGAAACTTATATGGGAACCATACCAAGCGAAGAAACGATCGATCGGATGGAGAACATCCTCAATATCGCCAGCGACTCCACGAGGCTGAAGATTCTTTACTCCATCATGGGGGAAGAGAAGAACGTCTCCCAAATCGTGGAGGAGGTCGGCGCGTCCCAATCTTTGATCTCCCATCAGCTTTCCATCCTGAAGAAGGCCAACTTGGTCCGCGTCAGGAAAGACGGCCATAAAGCCTATTACATCGTGGCGGACGATCACGTCAATTCGCTTCTTAATGTCGTCTACGAGCACGTAAACGAAAAATAAAGGGAACGGCCATGGAAGAGAAGGAATCCAAAAAGGGAATTATCGTCCTGATTGTCCGTGTTGCCGTTTCGCTTACTTTAGCTTTGCTGGGTCAGTTCTATTTTTCCGAAGCTCATTACGGGCTGGCGGTGAACGCCACCATCATGGCCATCGCCTGGGCCATCGTCTCCTACGACGTGGTCTGGGACGGCTTAAAAAACCTATTTAAAGGAAAAAATCCCTTTGATGAGCATTTGCTGATGACCATCTCCTCCATCGGAGCCTTCTGCCTCCGTTGCTTCGGGCCGGAAGACAACGAATTCTTGGAGGGGGTTTTGGTCATGCTCCTCTACCAAGTTGGCGAAGCCTTCGAAGACTATGCCGCCGAAAAATCCCGCAAAGCGATTACGAGCGCCATCGATCTTCGCGATGAAAAGGCCAGCGTCGTTTTAAAAAGCGGCGAAATTATTAGCAAAAAGCCAGAAGAGTTAGCCATCGGTGACCACGTCCTCGTCAAAGTCGGCGAGAAGATTCTCTGCGATGGCTCGGTTTATGGGGGGAATGGCGCCGTCAATGAGTCCTCCCTCACGGGGGAATCGGTCCCCGTCGAGAAAAAAGTTGGCTCGGCCGTTTTATCCGGCACCATCCTCGAAAGCGGCTCTTTGACCGTTTCGGTGGAGAAGGAATATCAGGATTCGACCGTCAAGAAAATGCTCGACTTGATGGAGGAAAGCGCTGACAAGAAGAGCAAAACGGATCGCTTTATTGACCGCTTTGCTAGGCTATACACCCCGATTGTCGTGACTCTATCTCTCTTCATCGCCATCATTCCTCCGCTTTTCTTAGGGATGCATGACGGCGCGGTGTGGTCCCGCTGGGTCTACACGGCCCTCTGCTTGCTTGTCATCTCCTGCCCCTGCGCCATCGTCATCTCCGTCCCCCTTGCCTATTTCGCTGGCTTGGGGCTCGCTTCCAAAAACGGCATCTTGGTCAAAGGGAGCGAATACTTTGATAAGCTGAATCAGCTTCGCTACGTTGCTTTTGATAAAACGGGCACGTTGACCGAAGGAAAGTTCCACATCAGCAAAATCGTTCCAAAGGGAATTGAGAAAAAGCAGTTCCTAGAATGGATTAAGGCGGCCGAGTGCCGTTCCTCTCACCCCTTAGCTCGGGCTATCGTAAACCAAGAAGAAAGCGGCACCTACAGCCAAGACATTTCGGATTACGAAGAAGTCGCAGGCTTCGGCGTTCGCTTAAAGTACAAAGGACACCGCCTCGTCGCAGGCAATCTCGCCCTCCTCAACGACCAAGACATCGGGCAAGAGGCCCAGGAAGAATCCGGCTCTTTGATTTATCTCGCCGTGGATGATCGATATGTTGGCTACGTCGTTTTAAGCGACACGATCCGCGCTAGCGCGAAAACGATGGTCGATGATCTCCATAAGATGAAGGTGAAGACCATGCTTCTATCGGGAGACCGCGCCGGAAACGCCGAAAGCGTCGCCCGCGAAATCGGCCTCGACGAATGCCACGCGGAACTCACGCCGGAAGAGAAGACCGCTTATTTGCAAGAGAAGATCAACGAAGGAAGCGGCACGGTCGCTTATGTGGGCGACGGTATTAACGATGCCCCCTCCATTGTTTTGGCGGACATCGGGATCGCGATGGGCGGCTTTGGCAGCGACGTCGCGGTTCAAAATGCCGACGTCGTCTTGGCCAACGACGATCTTGGCAAAATCGTCTTGGCGAAAAAGATTGCGAAAGCCACCCAAAGGCGCGCCATGTTTAACATCATCGCCTCTTTGGCCATTAAGGTTGGGGTGATGATTGCTTCCTTAGCTTGGCCTGCATTCCCGCTTTGGATCGCGGTGTTCGCTGATTCCGGCGTAGCCGCCTTGCTCACGGTTAATTCCTTGCTGCTCATCTATAAAAAGGTGAAATAAAAAAATCCCCCTTCTTCCTGAGATTAATGTGGACCCCTTGTCAAGGACACATTAAGAAAAGGCTAACCTATTGAGAAACGGGAATCCCAAGCGAGGGATTCCCGTTTTCTCTCGCCGCGTTGAGGGGCACGGGAA
>Ga0256406_1000703_pt1 | contig 59065 bp, 52 predicted proteins | sample RumenRJG_03DNA_FD_185986 | JGI IMG/M metagenome (GOLD analysis project Ga0256406, IMG submission 185986) | Bovine rumen microbial communities from Lethbridge, Alberta, Canada - RJG_03 | ecosystem: Host-associated > Mammals > Digestive system > Stomach > Rumen | place: Canada: Alberta | collected... | reverse complement strand
TCATGATTAAGGAAGACCTTCTCTCTTGGTTAAGTTTTGTAGCAAAAACTATTTTAAGATGAAGGTCTTTCTTTTTGCAACTTTATAAGGGATTATTCATTCCACCGAGAACTATTTTACACTAAGGTTAAGAAATATCAGGCACTGCCGGAGGGCTGTCTTTCTCCGGTCGGAAATGGCAGTGCCGGGCAGGTACGGTCCGCCGCCCCGGACGAAGTGCCTCCGGTGCAGCGGGAAACAGCCGGCGCGGCACACGGTAAGGGTTTCCGGACAGTCTCCTCCGAATAGGCAGACAACAGGACCCCTCCGGATATGCTACACTGTAAGGGTATCCGGGAAACTGCTGCTGCAGGCAGCAGTCCCATAAAAAGAAAGCGGTGATCCAATGCGCAAGGAACTTCCTTATTTCCAGATCGAAGGGGCATTCGGCGGCAGCCAGGAATGGTTTACCCACGACCGCTGGATGAAGCTTGGCGGCTGCGCGGCTGTGACGGCTACGGACTGCAGCATCTATTTCGCTTTGTACAAGGGGCGGCGTGCAGCCTGCCCTGAAGCCCGGGAGGAGCTGACACGGCATGAGTATGTCACGCTGGGCATGAAGCTGAAACCGTATCTGCGTCCCCGTTTTACGGGTATCGACCGCCTGGAAATCTACGAAGAAGGATTTTCCCGCTATCTGCAGGAGCAGGGTGTAGAGGATCTGAAAGTCGCCGGCTGGGACGGCACCGAACCTTATGAGGCGACGCAGGCAACTGTAAGGAAGCAGCTCGACGCAGGCTGGCCCGTCCCCGTCCTGACATTGAAGCACCGCCAGCCGTCTTTTTCCGATCTGGTGTGGCACTGGTACCTGCTGACAGGCTATGACAGCTTTGAGTCGGTCTGCGCCGTCAAGGTGACGACGTACGGCACCTGGCGCTGGATGGATCTGAAGGAGCTGTGGCATACGGGGTACAGACGGCGCGGCGGGCTGATTCTCTTTTCCGATGCACCCGGTCCGGCAGCTGCCGACGGTGAAAATGCGGGGAAAGCCGGCACACCTGCTGTCTGAAGCTGCAGGGACTTTGCGGAACCGGCAGAGCCTCCTGCCGGGCGGCCTGCAGCGGTTTCCTGGTGCGCCCGGGAGCCTTCCCGGGGCATGCCTCTTCCGGTAAATCCATTGTAGATTTGATGGGGATGTACTATAATTAAGTGTACTGTGCAAAGAAATATCTGCGCGGATTTTTCCGCAGAAGGGGATTTGAGTGAAATCATATCTTGTGGCTTTAGGACTGTCCCTGCTGATCAGCTGGGCCCTGACACCGGCGGTCAAGAGGCTGGCGTTCCGGCTTGGTGCCGTGGACAGACCCAATGCCCGAAAAGTACATCACAGGATCATGCCCCGTATGGGCGGCCTGGCCATCGTCATCGCATTCATGACGGCAGCACTTACGACCATGGAGCTGACAACGGACGTTATCGGGATCCTGCTGGGCGGCTGTGTGATCGCTGCAGTGGGGATAGCGGATGATATGTTCCAGCTTGCTGCCAGGGTCAAGCTCGCAGGTCAAATCGCAGCAGCCCTGGTGCCGGTACTGTTCGGCGTTCGGATCGAATGGCTGAACAATCCATGGGGCGGCTATTTTTATTTGGATTACCTGGCGGTGCCCTTTACCGTCTTCTGGATAGTCAGCTTCACCAATGTAGTGAACCTCATTGACGGACTGGACGGGCTGGCGGCCGGTGTATCGGCGATAGCCTCCGTGACGGTCATCATGGTGGCACTGCAGCAGGGGCTTTACCCCGTTGCCGTACTGACGGCCTGTCTGGCGGGCGGCATCATTGGTTTTATCCGTTACAATTTCAATCCGGCGACGATTTTCATGGGAGACACGGGAAGCCTTTTCCTCGGCTATATGCTGGCGGCCATATCGATTTTCGGGGCTGTCAAGAGTGCTGCCACGATTGCACTCCTCGTCCCGGCGATTGCTCTGGGCCTGCCCATCATGGACACGGCCTTTGCCATTATACGCCGCTACAAGAACAACCGGCCGATCTTCCAGCCCGACAAGGGCCATATCCATCACCGGCTGCTTGCCATGGGATTCAGTCAGCGCCAGGCTGTCATCTTCATGTATCTCATCAGTGCGGGGCTGTGCCTTACCGCAATCCTTCTGACTGAGGTCGAAGGCATCTATGCCATTGTGCTCCTGGCGTTGCTGGTGGCTTTCATCTTTGTGGGAGCCAAAAAGATCGGTATCCTGAAGGACCGCTGAGACGGTCCGGACCCTGGCAGCCGGGATACCGGGGTGTACGGTCCCCTGTAAACCGTACGCATGGGATTTTTACAGACAGGGATCGGATGGATGGACCATTGGATCCCTGAGGAAACGGAGAGAGGAAAGTATGAACAAACTCAAAGTCATGACAATCTTTGGGACGCGTCCCGAGGCCATCAAGATGTGCCCGCTTGTTCTGGAGATGCGGAAGTATCCGGAGTATCTGGAGCCCGTTGTGGCCGTGACGGCCCAGCACCGGGAGATGCTCGACCAGGTCCTCAGCCTGTTCGGGATCGTGCCGGATTACGACCTCAATATCATGACGGCGGGCCAGACCCTGTACGATGTGACCTGCCGGGCCCTGATGGGACTGAAGGACGTCCTGGAAAAGGCAGCACCCGATATCGTCCTGGTCCATGGGGACACGACGACGACCTTTGTGGGAGCCCTCGCTGCTTTTTACAGGCAGATCCCCATCGGGCATGTGGAAGCCGGTCTGCGGACGGGCAACAAGTTTTCTCCCTTCCCCGAGGAGATGAACCGCAAGCTCACTGCGGCTCTGACGGATTTCCATTTCTCTCCGACTTCTACAGCCAAAGCGAACCTGCTGAAGGAAAATGTGCCGGAAGAGAATATCTACGTCACGGGCAACACGGTCATCGACGCGCTGCAGACAACGGTCAGGAAGGACTTTGATTTCCATAACCCCAAACTGGAGGAAGCGCTCCGCTCCGGACATAAACTGATCCTTATGACGACGCACCGCCGCGAAAACCTGGGCGCACCGATGCGTCACGTCTATCAGGCACTGAAAGAAGTGCTGAAGGACAATCCCGATGCTGAAGCGATCTTCCCGATGCACAAGAACCCCAAAGTGCGGGAAGTGGCGGAGGCCGTCCTTGGGAAGATGGACCGGGTCCATCTGCTGGAGCCCATGGACTACGAGCCTTTTGCCAACCTGATGGCCCGGGTGGATATCGTCCTGACGGATTCCGGCGGGATCCAGGAAGAAGCTCCTGCCCTGGGCAAGCCGGTACTGGTGCTGCGGAACACGACGGAGCGCCCGGAAGCAGTGACGGCAGGGACGGTCAAGCTGATCGGCACGGGCAAGGAAGACGTCTATGCTGCCACTTCCCGGCTCCTCAACGACGCAAAATACTACCGTTCCATGTCCGAAGCGGTCAATCCCTACGGGGACGGCAAAGCTTCGAAGAGGATCGTCAGCTTCCTCCTTCATTCCCACGGCCTGCCCGTGGATGTGATGCCGGAATTTGACGGCGGCCGGTAAGCACATGGCCGCCCGGAACGGAACGGGAGCACCGGAAGAGAGGACGCTCCACGGGCAGCTCGTCCGGCTTTTCAGACGTCAGCTCGTGACGGCCGCCGTGCTTGCAGGGATCTTTCTCCTGCTGCGGGACTCCTGGCTGACCATGCTGCTTTCCCTGGGAGCAGGTCTTTGTGATACCTTCCTTTTTCTGCATGGGATCGACCGGGGGATGCAGAAAACGCCCGCCGGGGCTGCCGCACATATGCGGTGGGTCATGTTCGAGCGGATCGCGGGGCTGCTCCTTTTCGCGGCAGCTGCAGTCCTGCTGAAGGCCCGGGTCGAGCGGGTGTTCATCGCTTATCTGGCTTTTTATGTCTGCCTTGTGGTCCATATGGCCACGCTGGGCATCCATATCAAGAAATAAAAATAGGAAAAGGAGTGATTGTATGGGTATTGCGGAAGCCGCAGGGTCAAGTATCATCCATTATGGAACTGCTGAAGTCCTGCCGGGCGTCGTCCTGAATATGCAGACGATCTATATGTCCTGGCTGACCATGATCATCGTGGCCGTGGTGGTCTTTGCCGCAACACGCAGGGTGGAGGTCATCCCGAGCGGGATCCAGAACTTCGTTGAGATGTTCATCGAATGGCTCGACAAGCTCATGGATGCGAACCTGGGCATCGAAGGACGCCGGATGGCGACTCCTTTCGTCATCACGTTGTTCCTCTACATCTTTGTCGGCAATGAATTAGGGATGCTGCCTTCGATCTTTGTGCAGCTGTCTTCTCCGACCAATGACATCAACGTGGCACTGGGACTTTCCATTACCGTGGCTGTGGCCGCTTATGTCTTCGGCTGCATCAAGCAGGGACCAAGGTACTTCAAGCACCTCGTTTCTCCCATTGCCCTGATGCTGCCCCTGAACATCCTGGAGGAACTGGCAAAGCCCCTGACCATGGCACTGCGTCTGTTTGGCAACATCCTGGCCGGCGAGATCCTGCTCGCTGTGCTGTATCAGCTCGTACCCTTCGTGGTGCCGAATATCTGGATCGGTTTCAGCCTGATCATCGGGTTCCTGCAGGCCTTTATCTTTACGATGCTGACCATCATTGCCCTGGCACCGATCTTCAAGATCAAATACTGAGATGCTTTGAGGCCGTGCTTACGGCCATTCTGAGTGAGAGGAAAGGAAAAGAAAATGATTGACAATACAACCCTGATTATCGTCGCTTCTATTTTGGGCGCTGCCGCTATCGGCGTCGGAGCTTCCATCGCTGCCACGCGCGGAGATTCCAATGTGGCCCAGAAGGCTCTGGAATGCATGGCCCGCCAGCCGGAACAGGCCGGCAACTTCCAGGTGAACATGCTGATCGCCATCGGCCTTGTCGAATCCATCCCCATCATTGCTTCCGTCATCGCGATCGTACTGATCTTTGCCAATCCCTTTGTCACGAAATAAGGGGTCCCGGGAGGAAAGGAAGTGTAAGGCGTGGTAAGTATCAACTACACATTAATCGCTCAGGTTGTCAATTTTCTGATCCTCTTGTGGATTTTGGCAAAGTTTGCCTACAAGCCGCTGCTGAAGGCCATGGACGACCGCCGTATGCGGATCGTAAAGGATATGGATAACGCGGAGAATGCACGGAAGGACGCAGAAGCGCTGAAGCAGCAGTATGCTGAAAAGATGAAGGAAGCGCGCAAGGAAGCCAACAACATCATCGCCCGGGCGAATGCGCAGGCGCAGCAGCTGCATGATGAGACCCTGGCCAAGGCCCAGAAGGAACGGGAAGAGATCCTGGCCAGCGGACGGGAACGGGTGGAGGCTGAAAGGAAGAAAGCTCTCCTGGAAGTCCGTGAACAGGTCATTGCCCTGAGTACAGAAATTGCCGGGCGCGTCCTGGAACAGAAACTGGCATCCCAGGCAGACCATGATCTTGTGGCCCGCGTGACGGACCAGGCCATGGCGGAGAAGAATCAATAAAAGGGCTTGTCCCTTGGGAGGCAGTTGGTAAAGGTATGGAATCGACGAACAGAAATGAACTCTGGAAGCAGATCCTGGACCGTCTCAATCTGACGGACGATGACAGGAAGCTGTTTCCTGCAGGTCCTGATTTGCCTGTGTCCATCACGACAGCCAGACCCCTGGAACAGGGTGACGCGGTCACGCTGCTGAAGCTCCTGAACGAAAAATTTGGGAAAAATGTGGTCATCGAGCAGCAGAATGTGGACCCGGCCCTCGTCGGCGGGGTCATTGTGCGTTATGGAGATCATGTCTTCGATGCATCCATGAAGCGGCAGCTGGAACGGATGGATCAGCTGATGCAGAAGATCCATCTGGATGCGGAAGGAGTCTCCGGCACGGCAGGCATCAAGGAAGCTCTTGAAAAAGGACTCAAGGATTATTCTAACGATGTAAATCTTGAAGAAATCGGTGTGGTCCGTACGGTCGGCGACGGCATCTGTACGGCAACAGGCCTTGGCGGGGCGATGTCAGGAGAACTCGTTTCCCTGCATGACGGAGTTTCCGGCATGGTCCAGAATCTGTGGCCGAAGGAGGTCGGCATCGTCCTCCTGGGCGGTGCGGATAAAATCAAGGAAGGGGATATTGTCCGCCGGACAGGTACGATCATGAGCATCCCTGTCGGCGAAGATATGCTCGGCCGGATCGTGGACCCTCTGGGGCAGGCCCTGGACGGGCGCGGAGCGATCCAGGGAGTGGAGCGCCGTCCGATCGAACATCAGGCACCGGGCATTGCTGCCCGTGAACCCGTCAAGGTACCGCTGCAGACCGGCATCAAGGCAGTCGATGCTCTGGTCCCGATCGGGCGGGGGCAGCGCGAACTGATCATCGGGGACAGAGGGACGGGCAAGACGGCCATCGCTGTCGATACCATCCTCAACCAGAAAGATCAGGATGTCATCTGCATCTATGTGGCAATCGGGCAGAAAGCCTCGTCCGTGGCACGCCTGGCCCATACGTTCGAAACCTACGGTGCTGCGCCGTATACGATCATCGTGGCAGCGACAGCTGCCGATACAGCGCCGATGCAGTATCTGGCACCGTATGCCGGGGCTGCGGTCGGGGAATATTTCATGGATCAGGGAAAAGATGTGCTGATCGTCTATGATGACCTGAGCAAGCATGCCGTGGCCTACCGTGCCATGAGCCTGCTCCTGCGCCGTCCGCCGGGACGTGAAGCGTATCCGGGCGATGTGTTTTATCTGCATTCCCGTCTGCTCGAACGGGCCTGCCGCCGCAACAAGGAACACGGCGGCGGTTCCATGACAGCACTGCCGATCATCGAGACCCAGGCCGGGGATGTGAGCGGCTATATCCCGACGAACGTCATTTCCATCACGGACGGCCAGATCTATCTGGAAACGGATCTCTTCAATGAAGGTGTCCGTCCGGCCATCAATGCAGGCCTTTCGGTATCCCGTGTGGGCGGTTCGGCTCAGACCAAGGCCATGAAGTCCGTTGCCGGCACGCTGCGTCTGACCCTGGCCCAGTACCGGGAACTCGCTGCTTTTGCCCAGTTCGGCTCCGATCTGGACAAAATGACGAAAATGCAGCTCGACCGCGGCGCCCGCGTGACGGAAATGCTCAAGCAGCCGCAGTATCAGCCTCTTTCGATGGAAGACCAGGTAATCAGCCTTTATGCGGTCACCAACGGATACCTGGATGATTTTCCGCAGGACGATGTGACCCGGTACGAAAAAGAAATGCTGAATTATATCGACACCCATTATGGTGCTGTTCCCGCTGCCATCAAACATGATGGAAAACTGACCGATGAAACGAAGCATAACCTCGATGAGGCACTGGATGATTTTTCCAGGCTGTTTGAGCCGACCGAGGAGGATGCCGTACTGAAGAAGGGATAAGCATATGGCCAATACAAGTGGGATCCGGGCTCACATGAAGACTGTGGGCAGCATCGGCAAGATTACGGGAGCCATGCAGATGGTCGCTTCGGCACGGATGCATCAGGCAGAGCAGCGGGCGGCCACAAGCGCGCCTTTTGCCCGCAAGCTGAAGGATCTGATCCAGGAAGCCATCAGCGACCCGTCCGTGCTGGCCCATCTGGACCCTGCCGAAAATCCGCTGCTGGAGCAGCGGCCGGTCTACAAGACGGCCTATATCGTCATCGGTTCCGACAAGGGACTGGCCGGTGCCTATAACAGCAATGTGGTCAAGCATACAGCGATCGAACTGCGCGGCAAGGAGGATTCTCCCCTGATCGCCGTGGGAAAACAGGTGAGGATCGGACTGCAGCACCGGGCTCTCAATGTGGTCAGGCACTGGGAAGGTTTTTCCGAGAAGCCGACTTTTGAGGCGGCGGAGGAACTGGCGGACTGCGTGGCGGGCATGTTCATCCATCATGAAGTGGATGAAGTCGATATCATCTATACGTACTTCAAATCTGCCATGGTCCAGGTTCCGCGGACCGAGCAGCTCCTGCCCATCAGGACCAGGTTCGGTGATGACGAGGAAGAAAAGGCGCAGACCGTCTGGGACGACAGCGACAGCACGGATTTCCCGACTCTGATCTATGAGCCGGAGGCGGGGAAGATGCTGCCCTATCTGGCTCAGTACTACCTGCGGAGCCAGATCTTTACGGCGTTTATCCAGAGTGCAGCCAGTGAGCTCGCGGCCCGTATGACTGCGATGACGACGGCTACGGATAACGCCAATACGCTGCTGGGCAAGCTGCGCATCCATTATCAGAAGGTGCGCCAGTCCAGCATTACGACGGAAATCAACGAAATTGTAGGCGGTGCTGAGGCGCTGAAGTAAGAGGAGGCACGCACAGTGTCTGAGTTGGAAGAAAAAAAGCAAATCGACGAGGCAGTTGCGGCCCTTACGGCCAGGAAAAAAGGACATATGGGCAAGATCGTCCAGGTCATGGGCCCTGTCATCGATATCCGGTTCCCGGATAAGCAGCTGCCTGCTATTTACAATGCCATCAGGATCGATGCGATGGCGACTTCGAAGATCCATATCCAGCTGACCACGGAAGTGGTGCAGCATATCGGGGACGATGTGGTCCGCACCGTGGCCATGAGCTCCACGGACGGTCTGGTGCGCGGCATGGATGCCTTCGATACGGGAAAACCCATCCGGGTGCCCGTGGGCAAGGGCTGCCTGGGCCGCGTCTTCAACGTCCTGGGGCAGACCGTGGACGATGATCCCACTCCGGTGGAGGCATCGGATTACTGGCCCATCCACCGTCCGGCACCGGCACTGTCCGAGCAGTCCACGGAAACAAAGGTGATGGAAACGGGCATCAAGGTCGTTGACCTGATCGCTCCGTACGCACTGGGCGGCAAAATCGGGCTTTTCGGCGGGGCCGGTGTGGGCAAGACGGTCCTCATCATGGAACTGATCCATAATGTGGCCACGAACCATGGCGGATATTCTGTATTTACGGGCGTCGGCGAACGGACCCGTGAAGGCAACGACCTGTGGGGCGAAATGAAGGAATCCGGCGTCATCGACAAGACCGCGCTGGTCTACGGCCAGATGAACGAGCCCCCCGGAGCCCGTATGCGCGTCGGCCTGACCGGACTGACGATGGCCGAATATTTCCGTGACGTGGGCGGTCAGGACGTCCTGCTCTTCATCGACAACATCTTCCGGTTCATCCAGGCCGGTTCCGAGGTTTCAGCCCTGCTGGGACGCATGCCGTCGGCTGTAGGCTATCAGCCCACGCTGGCAAATGAACTGGGCGCTCTGGAAGAGCGGATCACTTCTACAAAGAGCGGTTCCATCACGTCGGTCCAGGCCGTATACGTGCCTGCCGATGACCTGACGGACCCGGCTCCTGCAGCGACGTTCTCCCATCTGGATGCGACGACGGTCCTTTCCCGTGAAATCGTGGAACTTGGCATCTATCCGGCCGTGGATCCGCTGGCATCGACGAGCCGGATCCTGGACCCGCTGATCATCGGCAAAGAACATTATGAAGTGGCGCGGGGCGTCCAGGAAATCCTGCAGCGGTACAAGGAACTGCAGGACATCATCGCCATCCTTGGCATGGAAGAACTGGGCGAAGCGGATAAGATCATCGTATCCCGGGCCCGTAAGGTGCAGCGTTTCCTGAGCCAGCCATTCTTTGTGGCCGAGCAGTTCACAGGCCAGGCCGGCAAGTATGTGCCGCTCGCGGAGACCATCCGCGGATTTAAGGAAATCCTCGAGGGCAAGCATGATGATCTGCCTGAAAGCGCTTTCTTCATGGTAGGGACGATCGATGAAGCCGTGGAAAAAGGCAAGAAACTGAAAGGCGAATGACATGGCCAATCTTATGAGTCTTGAGGTCCTGACTCCGGATCAGTACCTGATGAAAAGGAAGGATATCGCCTACGTGCTCCTGAATACGGTAACGGGCGGCGTGGGCATCCTGGCAAACCATGGGCCCATGGTTGCTGTCCTTGGTGAAGGCACACTGAAGTTGCAAGATGGGGACAACCATGTTATGCTATTATATGTGGAAGGCGGCTTTGCGGAGGTCAAGTCGAACCGGGTCGTGATCCTGACCCCGCGGGCCCAGAAAGCGGAAGATATCGATGTGGCCAAATATGAAGGCATCCGGGACGAAGCCCTGAGGCGGCTGGAACACCCTGATGCCCTGACGGATATTGAACATACGGAAAAAGTGTTGAGACGGGCGCAGGCTCGGCTGAAGACGGCTTCTCTCGTGAACCGGGTGGAACCATTCCCGATCCCGTGAGAAGGAAAGAGCCGGGAAGGCGTCTCCAAAAAGGGGGACAGCCGCCATGGACTTTATCAGTAAAATGGCCGCCAGCAAGATGGGGCAGCTGCGCGCTGAGCTTGTGGAACTGAATGAACAGCTGTCGAGGGCAACTACTGAGGAATCAAGAAAAAGACTGAAACAGACGATCCTGGAGAAGGAAACGTATTATAATATCCTGGCTGACCGGATCAGGATCCACTCCTCATTTTAAATAAGTAAATAAGGATGGGCCGGGTTGCGTTCTTTCGTATTTTTACTGGCAAGAGGGAGGCTGCTGTGGATTTTATCCGCGGCGGTCTTTTTTTTACCGCAGCGGCGCGGTGCAGGAAGCTTTGACGGGCCTGCGGTCTGCTACTTTTCCCAACTTTTCAACTATGGTATAATCTATGAGATAAGCTTAGGCTTTGACAGCACAAGGAAAATGTGCCTTTTGACGATGGAGGAGAGGGGGCCGTCCAGAGTTGCAGGGGTTGATTCAGGTTGCTGTGCTGTGTGTGCTTGTCGCGTTCGTCATCTATGATACGAAAAAGATCGGGATCCGTCACCGGAACATGTGGATCGTATCCACAGCTTTGTTTTTTCCGTCGTTCCTGATCTATCTGATCCGCCGTTATCAGTTCATCCACCAGGGGCCGCTTTCCAAGCGGCAGATCCGGGAAATCCTGAAACGGAAAAGATCGCGTGTCCGGAGGGAAAAAGCGGAGGCGCGGCGCCGCGACTGGGAAAAGCAGCAGCACGCAAAGAAAAAGGAAAATCCAGAGGCCTATGTAAAGGAAAAAGAACAGATCAGACGTTCCCGGGAGGAAATGCGCCAGCGGCTGGATGAGGAACTTGCCGACCAGCAGCAGCGCCACCGGCAGCGGATGGGCCTGGGGACCGGGCAGCGTAAGAAGAATGAGAAGTGAAAGGTGTGGAAAGAGCGTGGAAAAACTGATCGTTAGAGGAGGGCACCGCCTGCATGGAACGGTGCGGGTGAGCGGCGCCAAAAATGCGGTGCTGCCGATCATTGCAGCCTCCGTCCTGGGTACTGAGGGAAGCAAGATCGCCGAGGTTCCGGAGCTGGAGGATGTAAGCACGATCTGTAAAGTACTGGAATGTCTGGGAATCAGGGTGGACCGCTCTGAGCCCCATGTCCTGAAAATCGACAGCAGGAATATCACCGGCTGGGAAGCTCCGTACGATCTTGTCAGTACGATGCGGGCTTCTTTTCTTGTGATGGGATCCCTGCTTGCCCGCGTGGGCCGGGCCAAGATTTCCCTGCCGGGCGGCTGTGCCATCGGCACCCGTCCCATCGATATCCATCTGAAGGGTTTCGAAGCCCTGGGTGCGACCATCAAGCAGAGCCACGGCAGTGTGGAAGCGCTGGCGCCGAACGGCCTGACGGGCACGACCATCTATCTTGATTTCCCGAGCGTGGGTGCTACGGAGAACCTGATGATGGCGGCATCCATGGCCAAGGGCACGACGATTGTCGAGAATGCGGCCCAGGAACCGGAAATCGTGGACCTGGCCAACTATATCAATGTGATGGGCGGCAAGGTCAGAGGCGCCGGCACGACGGCCATCCGCATCGACGGCGTAAAGAGCATGCCGGGCGGTGAGCATATGGTCATCCCTGACCGGATCGAAGCCGGGACTTTTATGGTGGCCGGGGCTATGACCCAGGGCGACATCAAAGTGGAGAATGTGCTCTGTGAGCATCTGAAACCGCTCATCGCCAAGCTGCGCGAAGCCGGCTGCATCGTGGAGGAAGGCATCAACGATGTCCACGTCGTCGGTCCCCGCGAACTGAAGCCGATCACTATCAAGACCATGCCCTATCCGGGTTTTCCGACGGATATGCAGGCCCAGGTCATGGCGATGATGTGCATTGCCAAAGGGCAGAGTTCCGTCCTCGAAACAGTATTCGAGAACCGTTTCATGCATGTGGATGAACTGCTGCGCATGGGAGCCAACATCAAGACGAGCGGCGGCCGGGCTGCCCTTATCGAAGGCGTGCCCAAGCTGTACGGCTGCCAGGTCCGGGCAACGGATCTGCGGGCCGGGGCAGCGATGGTACTGGCCGGCCTGGTGGCGGACGGCACGACGGAAATTACGGATATCTATCACATCGACCGCGGGTATGAGAACCTGGTCAGCAAATTTACGAAATTAGGCGCTGACATCAGCCGGGTAGGATAAGCTGCGATGAAATTCTTTGAAAATGGAATGATGAGCAGGCTGTTCACGAATGTGGATGTGGGCATTGATCTGGGAACAGCCAACCTTCGCCTCTATCTGAAAGGACGCGGAGTCGTCTTTGATGAACCTTCCGTTGTCGCTGTCGACAGGAGCAGCGGCAAGGTCGTTGCAGTGGGACGGCGCGCGCATGAGATGCTGGGCAAGACGCCCGACCACATCGAAGTCGTCCATCCGCTGCGCGGCGGGGTCGTGGCAGATTATGAGGCCTGTCAGGGCATGCTGAATACAGTCCTCACCAGGATCGTCGGACGGAACCTGTTCTTTAAACCGCGCGTCATGGTCTGTATCCCAACGGAAATTACAAGCGTGGAGCGCCGGGCCGTCCTGGAAGCCTGTACCCAGGCCGGAGCCGCCAAGACCCTCCTGATCGAGGCCCCGCTTGCCGCGGCGATCGGCGCGGGCATCGATGTCCGGGAACCGCTGGGGCATATGGTCGTCGATATCGGCGGGGGTACGACGGACGCGGCTGTCATCAGTCTGGGCGGCATCGTCGTCTCCGGTTCCCTGCGTATTGGCGGGAACCGCTTCGATGAAGCCATTGTCCGTTATATGAAAAAAGACCTGAATATCCAGGTCGGGGAAGAAATGGCGGAAGACATCAAAAAAAGGATCGGCACCGTGAGCCGTCTGGGACGCCATGGGGATATGGCGATCCGCGGCCGGGACATGATCACGGGCCTGCCGACGACGCTTCGCATGACCAGCCGGGATACGATGCGGGCCATGGAGGAACCGGTCGGTATGATCCTGGCGTGCATCCAGTCGGTGTTCGAAAAGACACCGCCGGAGCTTGCCGCGGATATCCTGGAGACGGGGATTGTCCTGACCGGGGGCGGAGCGCTCCTGGAGGGGATGGCTGATGTCATCCAGTCCGATATGCATGTCCGTACCACAGCTGCGGAAAAACCGCTCGAGTGTGTGGCACGGGGAGCCGGCATGGCTCTGGACAATCCGATGGTAATGGAAATGCTGCTGGAACAAAATTGAATGGAAGGGGTGCGGAGCACATGGTTTTGCACCCCTTGCTGTATACTGCAGCCAGTCAGGGGACGCACCGGAAAGGGCGTCCTTTTTCGTCGGCAGGACAGGAACTGCCGGCGCGGAAAACAGGAGTGGAAATATGCAGAATCAGTTGAAAAAGTGGCTGGGCCGCGCCGTCCTTGCAGGTTTGCTGTGCAGCCTGACTCTTACCACGGCACAGGCTGCCAAGATCAGCCGTCTGCGGGGAGGCGTCAAGGATACGCGGGCCCGCATCGTCATGGATGTGGATGAACCGGTCAGGTACAGGGCGGAGACGTCCGGCAAAAAGCTGATCATCGCCCTGGAGGGCAGCACGGATCGGACACAGACCGTCCGCGTCCGGGATGCACGGATCCGTGAAGCTGTACTGGAACCTGTCGGCAAAAAGAGCCGCCTCGTCGTGACTTTCCGGGGAGCTGTACCGGACAATTATAAGATCTTTCTGCTGAAAAAGCCGGGACGCCTGGTCCTGGACTTCCCGAAAGATGCTTCTTCGCAGCCGGCTGCGGCCGGGACGGAAAAGGGCCGGGCCCTCGCCAGAGGTGTCACCTACCGGGAAGAATCCGTTGATCTGGGCGCGGGCAATGTCAACACGTATATCCTTGCCGTGGCGCCCGGGAGCGCTTACCGTCTTGCTTTCATCCCGGGGTACGGCCATACGATCCAGAAGGGGACACTGACGATGATCGCCCGCCGGTCCGGCGCCAAAGCACTCGTGAACGCTTCTTATTTTGACAGCGATATCTGGGTCGTCGGGAACCTCAAGATCAATCAGAAGTGGCTCGGTATGGAATCGACCCCGCGGACGGGGCTTGTGATCCGCAAGGATGGTTCCGCGGCGATCCTGCCCCGTCTTGCTTTTACAGGAACGGTTACGCGCAGGGACGGCCAGTCCATGGATATCACGGGCCTGAACCGGATGCGCCTGGAAAACGATCTGATCTACTACAACAATGGGTATGATGACTCGACGGATACCAATTCCTATGGTACGGAAGTGGCTGTCCGGAATGGCCGGGCAATCAACAAGGGAAAGGGCAACATGCCTATGTTCTGGAATATGGTGGTCCTTTCCGGGAATGGCCCTGCCGCGGCATTCCTCGACGGGATCCAGGTCAATGACCCCGTGACGATCCGGACGACGCTGGGTTCTCCCGAAGCGGACGCAGCGCCTTCTGTGGGGACGGCGGGACCGCTCCTCGTCTATGACGGGGCCGTACGGGTGACTTCGGCTGAAGAAGAGATCGCTCCGGACATCGCTTCCACCCGGGCGCCCCGGACGGCAGTGGGCATCAAGCGCGACGGGACGGTCCTCATCGTCGTGGCTGACGGCCGTTCCAGTGCCAGCGCCGGAATGACACTCGGTGAACTGGCCCGCTATTTCGTGAGCCTCGGCGCGGACAGGGCCATGAACTTCGACGGCGGCGGTTCGAGCGAAATGGTCGTGGGCGGCCGCATCATGAATGATCCGTCGGACGGCAGCGAGCGGCCTGTCCGGGTGGCACTGGGACTGCTGCCCCGGTGATCCTGCGGCCGCTCCGGAAAGGTGCGGGAGCGGGGCTGGACGGGAGCATCACTGACAGCGGCCGTTCGGGCGAGGGGTATTTTTTGCCTTGCACCCCGTATCAGTTTCGATATATAATAAACTAATAAAAAGTCATGGAGGGAGATGAGTACCATGATGGAAAGAATCAAAGCCTATCATAAAAAAATCTGGGCCTGTGCCCTTGTGATTGCCGCCCTGGCAGTGGGCATCTGCTCTGCAGCGGCGGGAAAAGTCCAGACAAGCAGTTTGTCCGGACAGGTCGTATCCGTGGTTTCAGTCGGGACGTCGGTCTCGGAAGGGACGGTGCTTGTTTCCGTAAAGACTCTGGCCGGGAGCGCACCGGCCGCGCGGGCGAACTGCAGCGGCAAGGTGGTCTCCGTAACTGTTCAGCCTGGCAGCCAGGTGTCAGCCGGACAAGTCGTGGCGGAAATCCAATAATTCCTGCGGAAACCTGGAATCATGCGGTGCGTGACAGGACGGCACTGCAGGCATCACCGTTTCAGGGAGAAAAGAACAGGGCTGCAGCAGATTTCATTTGTTGCAGCTCTTTGTATATGATGGAGTCTTACATCCTGGCATACTGCTGGAAGGTTCAGCAGTGCCAAAGAATCAGGAGGGCAGACGGTGCAGCACTGGAAGAAAATCCTCGTAATGGCTGTGACTTTTGTCATGTGCACAGCCACTGCGGTATTTGCGGCAATCCCGACGATTGCCGTGGAAGAACTCAAAGCCGGCATGAAAGGCTATGGCAAGACCGTGTTCAGGGGGGCGACAATCGACACGTTTGACGTGGAGGTGCTGGGTGTCACGGGCTCGGAAACGGGCGGGTACAACATCCTCATCAGGGCATCGGGCCCGGAACTGGAAAAAAACGGCGGCATTTCCCAGGGGATGAGCGGCAGCCCTGTTTTCGTCGATGGACGGCTGGCAGGCGCTGTGGCCTATGGCCAGGCTTTTTCCAATCCGTATTATTGTTTCCTGACGCCGATCAACGAAATGCTGAAGATGCTGGATGAGGGGGATCCGCGTCCCTCCGTTTTCCTGCCCAAGAGCACGCCTCTTATGGTGAGCGGCTTTTCGGCGGACGGGCTGGCCCATCTGAATGAAAGGCTGTCTCCTTTCGGGCTTACTTCCTATGCTGTTCCCACGGGCAGTGAGAATCTCGATCAGATGACGCTCGAACCCGGCAGTTCTGTCGGAGTCTCCCTCGTGCGCGGCGATATGACGATCGGTGCCATCGGGACCGTGACATGGACCGATGACCAGGGCAATATCCTGGCTTTCGGCCATCCGTTCCTGCAGCACGGCGCTTCGGATTACTTTATGACCAATGCCTGGATCTATGCGGCCGTACCGAATATCCAGAGTGCCTTTAAGGTGGGTTCCCTGGGGACGACGATCGGCCGGATCAAAGAAGACCGCCTGACCGGTGTAGCCGGCGTCGAGGGGGAAAACGCCAAAATCATCCCCATGTACGTCTCGGCCACGGACAAGGACCGGGGAATCCACCGCTCCACCAATGTGCAGCTCGTGACGGATGAAGACCTGGTGCCGGCCCTTGTCGACGGTGTGACGTACAATGCCGTCAGTATCGCCAAGGACCGCAAGGGCGGCGGTACCAGCCGGATCCGCTTTACCGTGACCGCTCAGGGGGAGAAGGAAGGCCCGATCCGTCTGCGCCGGGAAAACATGTTCTACAGCAGCAAGGATATCGGCAAGCTGACGGACAGCGAACTGAACCTTGCCATGGATATGCTGATGAACAACCGGTTCGACACGGTTACGATCTTTGATGTCAACGTCGATGTGGAAACGACTGCCGGATGCGAAGTGGCAGAGCTTGTGAGCACTTCCGTCCCGCGCAGTGCCGTGGCCCAGGGAGGCGACCTGCCGATCCGTCTGACCTTCAAACCGTATCGGGGAGAGGAATTTACCCAGGTCATCCATTTCAAGGTGCCGGATAAGCAGGCGCCGGGCCCGCTGAATCTGATCGTGCGCAGCGGCAACGCGACCAAATGGATCCAGACGGCCCTGAACAAACGCAGTGACGGGAATTCGGACGGCAGCGACACGGAGAGTGCCGGAGATGAATCCGGAATGACGGCGGGTTCCCAGAAGGAATTCAAGGACTTCCTTTCCGATTTCAATTCCATGGATGCGAATAATGAAATCGTTGTGGACCTGGCCCAGGACATGGATGCCCAGCCTGCAAAAAAGGGCGTCCGCAAGCCGTCCTCCAGTATGATGGACAGCCTGAATTCCCTGCTGAAGGGCAGCAAATACAAACAAAAATATACGATGGATTTCATCGTTACAGGAGAAACCGCCGTCACGGCGCACGTGAAGGCCCGGTAAACTCCTGCCGGATGCAGCGAGAATGCCTTCAGGGCAGCCTGAGGCCATTTCCGCTGCATCTTTCATTTTGAGCCGTGCTTCCCGGGCAGCAGAAGCACGGCATTTTTGCTGCTCTGTTTAGTCTATTTTCATCTTATCTTCTCTTTTCCTGCGGTACAATGGAGCTGCTTCGGGAGCATGCGCCCGGAGGCGGACGTCTGTTTTGCCGGTACGGCAGGAAGGGAGGGAAACTGAACCGGACTGGCGATTTTTTTGGCAACTTGTCAAGAAAAATTCACCAAAATGAAGTATAATAACAGAATATATGAGTGAAAAAGGAGTCAGATTATGGGAGGATTGGATACGCTCTGCCGTTTTGTCGGACGGAAGGTCGATTATGCCTGCCGTTCCACAGGACGCATCATGAACCTGTTCCTCGGGACCTGTGCCGTGGTCCCGCAGGCAGACCCAAGGGAAGTCCTGCGCCAGATGTCCAGGCTGGGCGCCGATTCTCTGCCCATTGTCAGCATGACGAGCCTATGCACAGGTATGGTGCTTTCTGTGCAGACGGCCAAGGAATTTGTCCGCTTCGGCGCCGCGGATTCCGTCGGCGGTATCGTGGCCATTGCCATGGGACGCGAACTGGCGCCCATCCTGGCAGGTGTCGTCGTTGCCGGACGCATCGGTGCAGCCATTGCGGCGGAAATCGGGACGATGAAAGTGACTGAGCAGATTGATGCCCTTCAGGTCATGGCCACCAGTCCCACGCAGTATCTTGTGGCACCCCGGTTCATCGCCATTGTGCTGATGATGCCGGTCCTCGTCATATACGGCAACGTTGTCGGCGATATCGGGGGCGGTTTCGTGGCCATGAACTATGCCGGGATCGGTTCCCATATGTTCACGGAGTCCATCCGGGGCTTCATCGAAGCCTGGGATATCATCGGCGGGCTCATCAAAGGAGCTGTCTTTGGAGCCATCATCGCCATCATCGGCTGCCACAAGGGACTCAATGCCCAGCAGGGAGCGGAAGGCGTCGGCCGTGCAACGACGGCGTCGGTTGTCCTTTCCATCATCCTGATCTTTATCTTCAATTATTTCCTTTCCGTCATTTTGTTCGTCCATGGAGGCTGATATGGCAAACCCAGTCATTGAATTCCGAAAAGTCGATATGCGCTTCGGCACGAAAGTGGTGCTGGACCATGTGGACTTTGTGGTAAATCCGGGAGAAACCGTTGCCATCATCGGTCCCAGCGGCACGGGCAAAAGTACGACCCTGAAACTCATCATCGGACTGCTGCGGCCGCAGAGCGGCGAAGTCATCGTGGAAGGGCAGGTCGTCAATGACTTCACGGAAAAACAGTGGAATGAACTGCGCCAGCATATGGGCATGGTCTTCCAGTATTCGGCCCTGTTCGATTTCCTGGATGTGGAGGAGAATGTGGCCTTTGGCCTGCGGCAGCATACGCATATGGGAGAGGACATGATCAAGCTCCGTGTCCGCAAGCTGCTTTCGCAGGTGGGCATGGAAGGGAGCGAGCTCCTGTATCCATCCGAACTGTCCGGCGGCATGCAGAAACGGGTCGGGCTTGCCAGGGCTCTGGCACTGGATCCGGACATCATCCTCTATGATGAACCGACGGCCGGGCTGGATCCCATCATGGCCTCCAATATCAGCCAGCTGATCCTGGAAACGAAACAGAAGCGCCATATTGCCTCCGTCCTCGTGACGCACGATATGGCTTCGGCTTTCCTCTGTGCGGACAGGATCCTGCTGCTGGACAAGGGAAAGATCGTCTTCAGCGGCACTGCGCAGGAGGCCAGACAAACGGATCAGCCGCTCGTCAGGGCGTTTATCCGCAGTGATTTGTTTGAGAATCAACCGGTGAAAGGGTGAAAGGGGAAAGATGAAAACAGACGAAGCAAAAGTGGGCGCAGTGACCCTGGGCGGGTTTGTCATCCTGGCCCTGATACTGACATTCCTGGGTGTCTTCAGTTTTACGTCCCGGAGATACACCCTCAACGTGATATTCGATGATGTCAACGGCCTGAAGACGGGCAACGAAGTCCGCTTTGCCGGCGTGCCCATCGGCAAGGTATCGGACATCGTCGTCGATGGTTCCAAAGTCAAGGTCATCATGAAGATCGACCAGAAACAGAAGGTGCCGCGCAATTCCCAGTTCGGCATCGGCATGGACGGTGTCATGGGAACGAAGTTCGTGACCATTGCACCGCCGGAAATCGCGACGGGCATCAGCTTCCGTGACGGTGAGACTGTTACGGGACAGTCTTCATCCGGTGTCGACAAGCTGATGGGTTCCACGACGAAAGTCATGGAAAAGATGGAGACCGTGGCCGACGCGTTCAGCAATGTGTTCGGGGACAAGGACGTCCAGCTTGCCATGCGGCAGGGATTCGTCCAGACCGGTGAAATCACGAAGAATCTCAACGCGTTCACCAAAGCGCTCGCCGGCATGGCGCAGGAGAATCAGGGCGATATCAGGCTCATGGTGGGGCAGCTGAAGGATATGACTGTCCATATGAACAGCATCATGACGGCGGCCGATGCGAACGGCGCCACCGGGCAGAATGTAGCTGCCATGGCTGCCAATATGAAGGATGCCAGCGACAAGATCAAAGACACTGCAGAGTCCCTCCGCAGCGTCGTCAAGGATCCGTCAGTCCAGAAGGATCTGAAGGAAACCATCCACAATGCGGCGGAAACGAGTGACAAAGCAAACCGGATCATGGGCGTCTTTACGGATGCCAGGATCCGCGCTGACGTGATGTACAACGACAGGAAAAGCAAGTGGCGTGCGGATGTGGGAGCTGAACTGCCTGTCCGGGATGACGATTTCATTTATCTTGGGATTTCCGATGCCGGGGACGGGGACGACTGGAATTTCAACTACAATAAGCGTCTGAGCCCGGCACTGTGGGGCCGCATCGGTCTGGTGGAAGGTGAGTTCGGCGTCGGTGCGGACCTGAAACTTTCACCGCGCCTGAAATTGTTCACGGATTATTACGATTTTAACGACGGCAAGCTCAAAGTGGGTGCCGAGTGGGCATTCAGTCCCAAACTTTCCCTCATCGGCGAAAGCATGGACGTTCTCGACCATGGTTCTGACCGTACTTTTGTAGGGCTTCGGGCACGTTTCTGAGTGTGCGTGCGGTTGACTTTACTATTTTCAATGTTTATAATAGTCTATACTGACTAAGCAGTCAGATTCATAGGAGGGTATAAACCGTGAAGTATATTCCTGAGAAAAAGACGATTCTGAGCGCTCTGATCCTGAGCGCACTGACGTTACATACGGTGTGTGCCGCGACACCGAATACTGTCAGCCTGGATCTCAACAAAGCGGTCCGGATGGCACTGGAAAACAATTCCGACGTGAAGATTTCCAGTTCCGAACTGGATGCCGCCGAGGCTGAGGTGGATCAGGCCAAGGGAGCCCGCTGGGGTACCATCGACTTTGCCCATAGCACGGGACGTACGGGCAATTACCGCACGACGACGGGCCGGGACACGTTCAGCAACGCTTCGACCAACACGGTGAGCATCACCGTTCCCATCTATACGGGCGGCCAGCTCGAAGGACAGATCGAACGGGCGGAACGGAACCTGGACTACTACAAATACGGTATGAGCAGTTCTTATCAGACAGCCCGTTATAATGCGGCCAAAGGCTATTATGATGTCCTGGAGGCTGCCAATACGGTCAATCTGCAGAAAGAGACCGTTGACCGCCTGGCAGATCACCTGAAGAATACGGAAGCCCAGTTCAACGTGGGCGTATCCGCCAAAGTCGATGTCCTGCGTTCCCAGGTGGAACTGGTCAATGCCCAGCAGACCCTGACACAGGCCCAGAACAATTATGACGTGGCCGTTTCCACGCTCAATAATGTCATCGGCCTGCCGACGGAGACCAACCTGAACCTGAGCCAGGGACTGGAATATAAAGCGAACGATTATACCCTGGACAACTGCCTGACCTATGCTATGATGAACCGTCCTGAGATCCATCAGGCCGAAGCCTCCGTCAAGATGGCGGAAGCCTCTGAGAAGGTTGCCAACGGTGCGACGCTTCCCAGTGTGTATCTGACGGCGGACAACCGCTGGGGGGACGATAATTTCCCCGGGCGTAAGAAGGACAGCTGGTCCCTGGGCGCTTCCCTGAACTTCAACATCTGGGACTATGGCGTCAACGCCGCCAAGATCCGTGAGGCCAAGGCAAACGTCGTGAAAGCCCAGGAAAGCTACCGTCAGATTTCCGATCAGGTGAGACTGGCCGTACGCACAAGCTACCTGAGCATGCGGGAAGCAGAAAAGCGGATCAAGTCGACGGAAGTGGCTGTAGCTCAGGCTGAGGAAGATTACCGCATCGCTCAGTTGCGCTACCAGGCCGGCGTCGGCACGAACACCGATGTCATCGATGCATCCGTGGCCCTGACGACGGCCAAGAACAACTATATCCAGGCTCTTTACGATTACAATACCTCCTGGGCTCTGCTCGATCAGTCCATGGGTGTTCCGACGGATATGGAAGAATAATTTTACAGGATCTCTGTTTAAAAAGGATCTGTGCCTTTCCGGTGTATGCAGCCCATACACTGGAAAGATGCAGATCCTTTTTTGTACAGGGATGCAGAAGGGGAAAGGGGATCCGGCGCCGCCCCGGCGGAGGCGGAGACGGACCGGCTCCGGGAAAAAAGGGGCCGTCCGGGCGGCGTGTCCGGTCCGTCTTCATGCTGTATTCATATGCAGCTCTTACAATAAATAAATTGGGGTGGGACTGAAAATCGTTTAAGTTTGTGAATTTCCCATGTCAGCATTTTTTATTGAGCCATAGTCTGATATACTAAAGGGAACTGGAGTTGACTGAAAACACGGTTTTCGGGAGTTGTTTGAACATTCATGGGGAGGACGCGGATGCGGTTTCGGATGAAGAAATGGCTGCCCGTCTGTGCAATCGTGCTTGCCGGTGTCCATCTGGCGGTCTGGAAGGTCGTACTTCCCGGGGGACTGGAGCAGGCAAAGCCTTTTATCGAGCAAACGGCAGAAGCCTATATCAATGGAAAACTGCATATCGAAAAGATTGAAACGAGCCCTGATCTGAGTTTTACCGTGAGGGATGCATCGCTGTGCGACGAAAATGGCTCCCTGATCGCTGCCATACCGGTTTTGTCTTTTTCTGTCAATCCCCTGCGCCTCTTGACGGGCGGAGGGGCTTTTGGCATGGTATCGACGATCCGCATCGACAGGCCCACGGTCCATATGGTGATGGACCGCGAGGACAAATGGAATGTCGAGCATATCCTGAGAGATACGGGGACCAGCAATACGGATTTCAAAGGCCGCATCCTCATCCAGGACGGCACCCTGGATCTGGAAACACCTTACGGGAGCTGGCAGGTGGGAACCGGGGGCAGCATCGATCTCAGCCGGAATCCCGAATACGGCCTGCTCCTTGACCTGTCCTACAAGGACTGCCGGGTCCGTGCCGCCGGCAGCATCGACAGCAGGGGCCGGGGAGAAGTGACGGTTTCGTCGGATCAGCTGGATGTTTCCGATTTTTCCGCTCTCGTGGGCCATTATGTGCCTCTGACGGAAGTTTCCGGCACAGTGAAGGATCTTTCTGTTTCCTGGATCAATAACTCTGACGGCAGCCGCCTCAGCGGCCGGGCTGCACCGGACAGTCTTTCCGCCTCCTATGCCTGGGAGGGCCGTGAACTGCCCATTACGGCTGCGGGCAGCCTCCATTTTGACAATAAGGACATCGTCTTTGACGGCATGGAGATCCTGCTGGCCGGCCAGCAGCTGACTCTTGACGGAGAGATCGATCTGGACGATATGGAAAATCCGTCCTGCAAAGGGTTCAGGGCAGGCGTGCATGATTTCGATCTGGGGGCACTGCCCCTCGATCTGCCCGTCTCGGGCATCGTCAATGGGTCCGTATCCCTGGATGGGACGCGCGACGACCTCAGGGCCGATGGCCTCCTGACCGCGGATACCCTGCAGGTGAAGGGATGGGAACTGGAACATGTCCGCATCCCTCTGGGGACCGCACCCCATACGGTCGTCGTGACGAACGGATCGGCGGATGTCGGAGGGGGCCATGCGGTCATTTCGGCGTCCTATGACTGGAAGAACCGGTCCGGTGCCGCTTCTTTGGATGTGGATCACGTGGATGCCGGTTCGTTCCTGCCCCGGACCGGATCCCTTGTGGCAAGCGGCAGCCTTTATGCGGCGGGGATCTGGAAGGATGATGCCCTTTCGCTCGATGCCGTGGGCAGCAGCCTGTCCCTTGAATGGAACGGTCTCGTCCTGCAGGACATCAATCTTTCGGCAGAGCTCCGGGATCAGGATCTGACGCTGGAACGCCTGTCCGCCTATACGGAAGACGGCGGTGCCCTGACTGCCCGGGGTACGCTTCAGGGAGAGAGCTTTGAAGGCGACGCTTATGTCACGGATGTGCCGCTGACGCCTTTCTTTGCGTATCTGGGACAGGAAGGCTCGGGAAAGATCTCGGCTCATTTGATGGCCTCGGGGACGCTGGATGCACCTGAAGTCCGGGCGGCCTTCTCCCTTGCGGATGCTTCCTGGCAGGGCGTGGTTTCCAGAGAAGCCCACGGTGTGATAGGCTGGAAGGACCATGTGCTGACACTGAACAATGTGGAACTCAATCCTCCGCAGGGACGGCATCACATCGATGGCTCCGTGGACCTGTCAGGGGCTGAGCCCGGTCTCGATCTGACTGTCGAGACGACGGGCGTGCGTCTGGAGCCCTTCAGTGAGGCGTTCCACTCTCCTTATCCGGTGACGGGCAATCTGAGCAATACCGTGAAAGTACGGGGCCCGTTGTCCAACCCCACTGTGGAAGGCCATGTCCACGCTTATGACGGCTCTTTCAATAAATTCCTTGTCGATGAGGTCGACGGCAGCTACCGCTATGACGGCAGTGTCCTGACGCTTAAGGATTTCCGGGTCAAAGCGCTGACGGCGGAAGCTGTCTTTGCCGGCACTGTGAGCCGGGACGGTTTCCTCAACCTGGGCATCGACGCCCAGAATGTACGGCTCCAGCGCCTGCCCTGGTTCAGGGAGTATGTGGACCTTGCCGGCAATGTCAACTTCAGCGGTGCCGTCAGCGGCACTCTGGGGCGGCCTCATTTTACGGGCGTCCTTTCGTCCGACTCTGTTTTCGTGAATGGGGAGGAGTTCACCGGCGTCGCCCTGAGCCTCACGAGCGACGGCGGCCATGTGAACGACTTCGAAGGCTCGTTCCAGCAGAAAGCCGGAGGGGATTATTTCCTGAATCTCCACTTCGACTTCGATCAGAAACTCTTCCAGTGGACGGCCGACGTGGAAAAAGGCAATATCCGCTCCCTGCTCAAGATCGCGGGACAGGATCTGGATGTGGACGGGCTCCTTTCGGGCCGCATCGAGCTCAACAAGGAGGGCCGCGGCACGGGCATGACCCTGAAGGGGAAGGTGGAGGACGGCAAGGTTGCCGGTGTCCCCTTCGCTTCGGCAGATTTCGATCTCTTTACCAGGCGCGGTGCCTGGGAAATCCGCAAACTCGAGGCTCACGAAACGAGCGGCGGCGTCCTCGCCGCACAGGGAAGCCTGGATGTCCGCAAAAAGACGCTGGATCTTGAAGTGGCGGCCAATCAGATCAGTCCCAGGCTGCTGACTGTCGCCATGGCTGACCCGGTCGAGCTGGACGGCAAAATGAATATCGCGGCGCAGCTCAAGGGTTCTTTCGACAGCCCGGACGGCAACTTCTCCCTGGAAATCGATGATGGTTCCGTCAGCGGTGTTTCTTTTGACAGTGCCTACGGGATGGCGACGCTGCGCAATGATATGTTCAGTGTGGACCAGTTCCTTGTCAAACGGGATATCTATCAGGTGTCCGCATACGGCAAATTCCCGCTGGATCTGCTGCGGAAGCCGGCGGACCGGAAAAATCCCGATTCCCGCATGGATCTCGAAGTCCATCTGGACAACGCCAACCTGGATATCATCCCGACCATGACCAAATACGTCCAGTGGGCGGACGGACCGCTGAAAGGCAATCTTTCCATTACGGGCACCCTGGAGAACTATGCTCTGGATGGTTCCGTGAGCCTGGAAGACGGGACAATCAAATTCCGGGGAGTCGACAATACGTTCGACCATATCAAACTCGATACGGTCTTTGCGGGCGACAAGATCGTGCTGAACGAATTCTCGGCCACGACGCTCGACAAGGGCAGGATCACGGCTTCGGGCAGTTATTCTCTGCATAACAGCGACACACCCTATACCCTTTCCCTCGATGTCAAAGATGTCGAACTGGTATCCAAACTCCTGGGCGGCAAATTCAACGGCAGTTTTTCCCTCACTCAGAAGGACGGCATCCCGTATCTTTCGGGAGCAGCCCGGGCGAATGACCTCTACATCGGACTTACGTCCATCCCTGATTTCGGCCCCGGCGGTTCGCCCAAGGGACTGGATCTGGATATCGATCTGGGCGACAATATCCGCGTCCATTCAGCGTCTTTCTATGATATGTGGGCCAAGGGCCATCTCCATATCGTAGGGACCACAGCGGATCCGACCATTGCCGGATCCATCCAGGTCACCCGGGGGACGCTGAACTATCTGAATACACCCTTCCATATCGGCTACGGGATCCTGACCTGGCCAAAACCGGGGACCTTCGTACCGGTCATCGACATGAAGGCCTGGGCCCGCCTTGGACAGTATGCCATCTTTGGCGTGGTGGAAGGCCCGCTTTCAATGGACGAGCTCCAGATCAGGCTGACGAGCGATCCGCCCCAGAATGAGGATACGCTGAAACGTTTCCTGACGCTCAAGACGGACAACGAAAACCTGACGAGCGACAACTGGATGACCCTGGTCGACGCCGGGATCCAGCTGAGCTATCTGTCCGATGTGGAAGATATCATCAAACAGGCACTGAAGCTCGATGAACTGCGCGTCTACAGCGGCAGTCTCCAGAGCGGCATCGGGTTTTCCCTCAGCACGAACCGGTCCAGTGAAGTCGTCGGAGAAGAACGCCGGCAGTACAACTGGCTGATGTCCCGTTATTTCGGCAATAAGCTGCGCATCGGTTATACCGCAAGTTTCGACGGCCAGGATACGAGCATCTTTGCCGAATATAATCTCAACCGGCATCTGAATTTCAGCGTTTCCATGGATGAGAATCAGAAAAAATGGTACGGTCTGCAGTATCATACCCGGTTCTGATGGCCGCACAGATGCCCGTCCGCAGCATCGGAAAAATGTGGATTTTGTAAACAATCCGTTAAATTTCCAGGCACTTCTCCTGCTCTTACTGGTAATTTTAGGGGAGAGAGGTTATAATTGGAAAGTGTAACTTGACCGGGCAGGGGATTCCCGGTTTCAGAACAACCGTATAACAGGGGGTTATCCATGAATAAAAATTTACATTGGCGCCGGCTTTCCATAGCGATCATGGCGTCCCTGATGGTTGCGGCTCCGGCCTATGCCGAAGTTTCGCACAGTCAGGATATCACGCTGAGCGGCCATAAGACGACAGAGGACAGCAAGGCACCGAACGGGACGATCACCGTGTCCCCGGCTGAACAGGCAGCCCTCCAGGCACCCCCTGCTCCCGCGGCAGGACAGGCTGAAAAGCAGGCGTCCGGCACCCAGGATGCGCAGGCCGGTGACAAACCGATTTACCGGGAAGTCCGCCGCAACGGCATTACCTATATCGAACAGGTCGGTAAGGAAAGACTTGAAAAAGAACACCAGCAGCAGGAAATCCAGGATGAACAGACACTGGCCCGTCTGCAGCAGCAGAAGGAGATCAGCGAGGCCCAGCAGAAACCGGAACCGGGCCTGAGCGCCCTGAACCCCGGCTCGGATGCCAGCCTTGCCAGTGAATATGACAAACTGTTCAAAACGGTCGCACCGTATGAGAACCTGACGGTCACGAAAGTTACTTTCGAAGGGAACAAGCACGAGGAAGCTGCCGCGCTGAACGACGCTCTGAAGATGATCGCCGGGACGCAGTTCACTCGTGCGGGCCTGCAGGATGATATCCGTTCCCTCTATGAGACGGGCTGGTTCTATGATGTGATCCCGACCTTTACCCGTGTGCCCGAAGGGGTGCAGGTTGTCTACCATGTGGCCGAGAATCCCATCCTGACCGAACTGGAAGTCGAAGGCAACACCAAAATTTCCACGAACGACATCAAGAAGGCCATGGACCTCAAAGTGGGACAGGTCGTGAATGCCCGTGATGTCAATATCGGCGCCCGCAAGGTGGAAAACATGTACGCCGAGCAGGGTTACATCCTGGCCAAGGTCAGCGATGTCCGGATGCTTCCCGACGGGCATCTGATCCTGGAAGTGGCAGAAGGGGTCATCGAGGATTACCGGGTGAAGGGCAATACCAAGACGAAGGACTATGTGGTGATCCGGGAGATGCGCATGAAGAAGGGGGATCCTTTCAATGCCAAGCTGGCCCGCCGTTCCATGCAGAAAATCTATAACCTGGGGTACTTCGAGGATGTCAATATCCGCCTGAACCCCGGCCAGATGCCAAACACGGTCTCCGTGGAGATCTCCGTCGTCGAGCAGAGCACTGGTACCTTTGGCATCGGCGCCGGCTACAGTGACGCGGACGGTTTCCTGGGGATGGTTTCCATCGGCGACAAGAATTTCCGCGGTACCGGCGACAGCATCAATGCCCGCTGGGAATTCGGCGGCGATGATGAGACGAACACCAACTTCGAAGTCTCCTATATCAAGCCGTGGATCGACGACAAGGAAACGACGGCCGGCTTCACGTTCTACAACATGACGAACGAATATGCCGACTATGACCGCGACGCCGATGAAATCGCCCGTTACTACAAGAAACGCATCGGTGAGGAAATCAGCTTCAGCCGGGTTACGGACAACGAATTCATCACCAACCAGATCACGCTGAAGAACCGTGATGATAAATATAAAGGCAAGGTCGACGGCTACGACAGCAACCAGTATTTCGACGGCGTCGATGACGGTGTCGACCTGGGTGAGGAAGTGGCTCACGAAAGAAGGAAGAAGAACTTCGGTACGACCCGCAGCATCACCTTTGCCCGTATCCTGGATACGCGTGACAATATCTATGACCCGCGCGAAGGCAAGCGGACGACCTACTCCGTGGAGTGGGCCAGCTTCGGCGGCGATTTCACATTTGAAAAATACCAGGCTGACTACCGGTACTACTACCGCGTCGGTAAGAACAATGTCTGGGCCCTCAACCTGGGCATCGGCTACGCCAATGGCGACATGCCGCTGTCCCAGCGCTTTGCCGTCGGCGGCAGTGAATTCCTCCGCGGCTACAAGGATGACCAGTTCAAGGGCAACAGCATGCTGAAGGGTTCTCTGGAATTCAGGTATCCGATCCTGAAGCAGGTCCAGGGCGTCACCTTCACGGATGCCGGCTATGCCTGGAGCAAGGATTATGACGAGAATGACTTCGACCTGAGCGATCTGAAGTATACTGTGGGCCTGGGCCTGCGGATCAATTCCCCGCTCGGACCGATCCGTCTTGACTATGGGTACCGTCTGGACGGTTCCGACCGCGGCGGCCGGTTCCACTTCAGTTTCGGAGGCCAGTTCTGATTTTATTTACAATGAGGAAGCAGGGATCATAACATGATTGAATTTGCCAAGAAAAAGAATGTCAAGGTTGTTTCCCTGGCCATCGCAGCGATCTTTGTCATCGGTGCCTTTGCCATCGCCGTCAAAGGAGCGGGCCTTACCGGTTCCGCCGGCGACGCGAACAACTCTGCCATTGGCAAAGTGAATTACAATGCGCTGGTTGCGGCAGCTCCCGGGATGGACGAAGTCCGTACCAAACTGCAGCAGGTCAGCGAAGACGGCAAGAAGGAATACGAAGAAAAAAGCAAGGATATGAGTGACGAGGACAAGCAGAAACTGTACACGGATATCCAGAAGCGGATCATGAATGAACAGGAAGCTGCCATCGAACCGCTGAAAAAACAGGTCGACGATGCCATTGTTTCCGTCAGCAAAACAAAGGGCCTGGCTGTGGTCGTTTCGGATAAGACCGTCGTCTACGGCGGTACTGACGTGACTCAGGACGTGCTGGCTGCCTTGAAAAAGAAGAAATAAAACGGTTTGCCACAGGGCAGAGGGGAGGCGCCTATGCGAAGGCTAACGTTCGCAAGCATGCTTCTTGCTGCAGCGCTTTTGCTCGGCGGATGCGGCGCCATCAGCCGCCATCTGCCTTTTCAGCGCCAGGAGGTCCGGTTTGCCGTGGTGGACTGGGACCGCCTCGTCAAAGAACATCCAAACTACAAGAAATGGCAGAAGAAGCAGGAAGCCCTGGAAACGGCCAAATCCCTGCGGGACAGGCAGCTGCAGAACGGGCGTCAGCAGCTGGCGCTCCTCGGCCGGATGAAAAGCCTCAATAAGGCCGGGATGGATCAGTTTTCCCGGGCCCGGTTCGCTGCCCAGATGGCTGAGAAACAGTCCCAGGAGCAGGATGCTCTCCGCAAAAAGGAAGAGAAACTGCTGGATGCGGCCGAGGCCTATGTCAAGCCAGACCGGGAAGCCCTGGAGGAACGGTACCGGGTGCCCCTGTTCAACCTGCGGCTGAAGCTGGGAAGCCTCAAGATGACGAAGGAATCCCAGAAGGCACTGCTGCAGGAACAGTCCGAGCTCCTGGCCAGGAGGCGTCAGGAAATGGAAGCAATCGAGGCCAAGAAGCGGTCTTATATCGAAAGCCGGATGGCGGACGACATCCAGGCCAGCCGCGACCGCATCGCAGCCTACGGCCAGAGCCTTGCCGGGAAGGGACCGGAAGGCAAAACCGGACTTTCCCTGCCGGGAGAGAAGGGAGCCCAGCCGGGACAGAAAGAACTGGATCAGCTGATCCAATCCATGGATACGCAGATCCAGAAACAGACGGAAGAAGAAAAACGGCTGCGGGAGGAAATCGACAGCGATATCCTCAGCGCCATCAAGAAGGTCAATCTGACCCGGAAGTACACCTTGATATTCCGGAATCCCCGCGCCAACATCAGTGCGGACGATATTACCGATGAGGTCAGCCTCCAGGTTAAAAAAATAGTCTATTAAGAGGGATCACAGAAATGAAAAAAATTTTGGCAATTGGTATGATCGTTACTGCTTTGTTTGCTTTTGGCTGCGGGCGAAATCCGCAGTTCGGCGTAGTGGATATGCAGAAGGTGGAGCAGGAAAGCGACGTCTTCAAGAATGCCACGAAAGAACTGCAGGACAAGGGCAAGAACATGGAAGAAGAGTTCAAGCAGGAGACCCAGGGCAAGAGTGAAGAAGAGCAGAAGCAGATCTATACAAAGAAGAACAATGAAATGATGACTGCCCGGGCACAGGCTCAGAACAAGGTCAAGGCAAGCTTTGAAGCTGCCGTTTCCGAAGTCGCAAAAGCCAAGAACCTGAGTGCAGTCCTGATCAAGGAAGCCGTTCCTCAGGGCGGTGTCGACGTAACAGAAGATGTCATCAAGGCAATGAAATAAGAACGGAAAGGGCGGACGGGGTGGTTCGCCTTTTCCTGTTTACCGAAGGAACCGCAGGCGGAAGCCGCTGCTTTTACAGCGGGGCTGACACATCAATGAAGGAATGGATTCCTGAGGTAGAGAAAGGATGCTGAATATGGAAAAAACGTTGCAGGAACTGGCCGTACTGTTGAAGGGAACGATTGTCCGGGGAGACCCGGAAATGGTGATCGATGGTGTGAACGGCCTTGAAGAAGCACGTCCCGGGCAGATTTCCTTTGCCGTACCGCCGTATCTGGAAGTGGCAGGCCAGTCAAAGGCCGGGGCCATCCTCATCCCTCCGGAGGGAGAGCTGAAGGGTTCGCAGGCCCTCATCCGGGTCGAGAATCCCCGTGCGGCCTTCGCCACGCTGCTGACCCTGTTCCGTCCGCCGGAAGCGATCGAAAGGAAGGTCAGCCCGTATGCGTTCGTCCATCCTGCGGCAAAGATCGGCAGCAATGTGGCGATCCTGCCCTTTGCCTATATTGCCGAAGGCGCTGAAATCGGCGATAATACGGTGATCTATCCCCATGTCTATGTGGGACGGCATGTCAGGGTCGGCAGGGACTGCACCCTGTATCCGGGCGCGGTCGTCCGGGAAGACTGCATCCTCGGGGACCGGGTCATCCTGCAGGCAGGCTGTTCCATCGGCGGCGACGGGTTCGGCTACATCACGACCGACGGGAAACATACGAAGGTCCTCCAGACCGGGAATGTCATTCTCCAGGATGACGTGGAGGTCGGCTGCAATTCCTGCATCGACAGGGCTACCGTGGACAGCACCATCGTGGGCAAAGGGACCAAGATCGACAATCTGGTCCATATCGGACACAATGATATCATCGGCGAGAACTGCATCTTTGTGGCACATGTCGGGATCTCCGGCAGTGTGACCATCGGAAACAATACCACTTTCGGCGGCCAGGCCGCTACGGCAGGGCATCTGAAAGTGGGCAGCAACTGTACTTTTGCAGGGCGTTCTGGAATCATCAGCGATGTGCCGGACAATGTGGTGTGGGCCGGTTTTCCTGCACAGCCCCATCTGGACTGGCTGCGTATGATGGCCAATCAGCGTAAGATCGGGGATCTGTCGAAAAAAGTCCGGCAGCTGGAAAAAGCGCTCGGCAAACTGCAGGAGCAGAAATAAGTTTCAGGAGTGTTCCATGGAGAAAAAGATATTCACAGCCCTGCTCGCTGTACTGGCAGCCGTGCCGCTGGCGGCAGAGGCGAAAACGACTCCTTCGGGGACGAGCGGTGTCATCAATACGCCTTCGGCCTATGTGCGCCGGCCCGGACATCTTTCCATCGGCTATGACCTGACGAAGGATGACCATAATCTGCGCGGCAATGTGGCACTGCCGCTGGGCCTTGAAGTGGCGGGCAGCCGGGTGGATCCGAAGCATGGAGATATTTACAGTACCGTCAGTGCCAAGTGGAACCTGATCCCGGAAACGCCGGTGACGCCGGCTGTGGCCATCGGCGGGGAGGACCTGGGGAACCAGGTGGACCGCCGCGGCTACATCGTCGTGAGCAAGGCACTGCCTCTGGGATTCAGGATCCACGGCGGTATCGGGACCGATCAGTACAAACACGGTTTCGGGGCCCTGGAAAAAGACATCAAAGTGGGGACCCAGGCCATGACCGTCATGGGAGAATATGACGGCAGCCATTTCAATTATGGCGCGTCCCTGCCGCTTGCCAAATTCACGACTGCCGAGATCGGCGTCCGCACGCATCATCTGTACGGCAGCCTGAACTTCACATTTTGATTTTTTCCGGGAATCGGGAGAATCGGACAGATTCCCGGAGGGGTGACAGCCGCACCCGGGGAACGGGCCCGCAAGACCTGTCTGTTACGGGCAGGGCCCGGACGTTTTCCAAACCTTTCAGGGAGTGCGGGATCTGTGATGGATCCCATCTCTGGCGGGAGGCTGTATCTCATAAGGGAGGGGACGCAATGCTTGCGTATAACCTCGTAAAGCTGGTCAGCCGGCTCGTCTGCGCCCAGCCCCGGTGCCTGAATGAGGCCCTGGCTTCGGGTGTGGGACGGCTCTGCTGGCATGTGGTTCCGGCCTGGCGGCAGTACATGGCCAGACGGAACGTGATGGAATGTCTTGGCGTTTCCCAGGAGGAGGCCGAGATCATTGCCAGGAAAAGTGTGACGCGCTTCGGCCGCATGCTGGTGGAAGTGCTGCGTTATCCACTGCTCACAAAAGAGAATTTCCGTGAGCTGGTCCATTTTGAAGGGCTCGAACATCTGGAAGAAGCCTATGCGGAAGGACACGGGGTCATCATGTGCACGGCTCACTACGGAAACTGGGAGATGCTCGGAGCGTCCATGGCCCTCCTGGGGTATCCCATCCTTTCGATCACCCGGAAACAGAACAACGGGGATATGGACCGGTTCATCAACGATTACCGGCAGATGGTAGGGCAGCATGTCACGTACAACCACGGTGAAAACAGCATGCTCGCCATTGGCCGCTATCTGAAGGAGAAACATCTGGTCGGGATCCTGTATGATCAGGATTCGGCCCATACGGGGGAACATCTGGAGTTCTTTGGCAAACCGGCACGGGTCCCTGACGGGGCAGCCCATCTGGCAAGGCTCTTCAAGGCGCCGATCGTGCCGCTTTTCATGCATAACAATCCGGACGGCACGCTGACTGCCGTCATCCATCCTCCGCTGCACGCGCTGAAGACACGTGACCGCGAGGAGAATGTCCATGTTATAATGAGAAGACTGATAGCGATTGCCGAGGACGAAATCCGCCGCGATCCCACCATGTGGTTCTGGGTGCATGACCGCTGGAAAGACGGACGGCAGCGCTATAAAGAATATAAGAAAGGTGTCTGACCCTCATGACTGCTGAGAAACAACATACGCTTCAGGGACCGGTCTCCTGCGACGGTGTGGGCCTGCATTCGGGCAAGCTCGTCCGTATGACGCTGAAGCCGGCGCCCGCGGATACGGGAATCATCTTCATCCGGACAGATCTGGACGGACATCCGGAGGTCAGGGCCTCTGCAGAACTGATCTCCGCCACGACCAGGGCAACCACCCTGACAGAGAACGGGGCCAGTGTGACGACGATCGAACACGTGCTGGCTGCCCTGGCAATCCTCAAGATCGACAACTGCTATATCGAAATGGACAGTGCCGAACCCCCCGTCGGGGACGGCAGCGCCCAGGGATTTATCGACCCCATCCTGAAGGTGGGCCTGAAGGAACAGGACCGGGAGCGGGTCTATTATGACATCGACCACGTCTTTACCCATTACGACGGCGACCGGTCCATTGCGGTGCTGCCCTATCCCGGTTTCCGCATCACTTTCACTTCCATCAATCCGCACCCTCTGCTGGGGACCCAGGTCATGGATGTGGAGGACAAAGGGGATACTTTCCTCCGGGAGATCGCCCCGGCCCGCACCGTGGCTTTTGAAGAAGAGATCGCACAGCTCCGGAAAATGGGTCTGGGACTGGGCGGCACAGTGGATAATGTCGTTGTCTTCACGAAGGACGGGATGCTGTCCAAACCCCGTTTCCAGGATGAACTGATCCGTCACAAGATCCTGGACGTGCTGGGGGACATGTATCTGCTCGGCCCCATCCATGCACATATCATCTGCATGAAATCCGGCCACGCTTTCAATGATAATGTTTCCAGGCAGATCGTTGCCTACAGGAAAAAACAGGAGCACAGGAACCATCATGGCCAGTGCACTGCTGCAAACGAGACAAGGAGTGAGAATATGATTACATTGGACATTCAGGAAATCCAAAAAATCCTTCCGCATCGGTATCCGATGCTGCTCGTGGACCGTATTGTGGAACTGGAACCGATGAAACGTGCTGTCGGTATCAAGAACATCACTTTCAATGAACCGCAGTTCATGGGTCATTTCCCCAATAATCCCATCATGCCGGGCGTCCTGCTGATCGAGGCAATGGCTCAGGTCGGCGGGGTCACGCTGCTGTATCCGGAAGAGAACCGGGGCAAGATCGCCGTGTTCGGCAAGATCGACAAAGTCCGTTTCCGCAGACCCATCAAACCGGGCGATCAGCTGGTTACGACTGCCATCATCACCAAGATCAAGGGCAACATGGGAGTTGCCCACTGCGAAGGCACAGTTGACGGAGAGGCAGCCTGCGAAGGTGATTTCTTCTTTGCGCTCGCGGAGAACAAATAAGGGGGAGTGACAGGCATGACAGCTGATTCCTGTAAAATACATGAAACTGCGATTATTGCGCCTACTGCGGAGATAGGACCGGATGTCACAATCGGACCGTACTCCATCATTGGCGATCATGTCAAGATCGGGGAAGGTACGATCATCCATCCCCATGTGGTCGTGACCGGCCGGACGACCGTAGGCAAACACTGTGAATTCTTCCAGGGCGCCAGCATCGGCGAGGTGCCCCAGGACCTGAAATACCGCGGAGAGGATACGGCGACCATCATCGGCGACAATGTGACCATCCGCGAATGCGCCACGGTCCACCGCGCCGTGGGGGAAGGCAATGAGACCCGCATCGGCAACAATGTGCTGATGATGGCGTACACCCATGTCGCTCATAACTGCATCGTCGGCAACAACGTCATCATGAGCAACGTGGCGACCCTGGCGGGCCACGTCATCGTGGAGGACCGTGCCGTCATCGGCGGGCTGACGGCAGTGCACCAGTTCACCAAGATCGGCCGCAACTGCATGTGCGGTGGCATGAGCCGCATCAACCAGGATGTGCCGCCGTTTGTCATCGTCGCCGGCAATCCGGCTTATGTAGCGGGGCTGAACAGCGTCGGCATTTCCCGGGCAGGGATTTCCCTGGAAGTCCGGAGAGAGCTGAAAAAAGCCTACAAGATCCTCTATAAGCGCGGACTGTCGCTGTCCGAGGCCATTTCCACGATGGAACAGGAACTCAACAGCTACGAGGAAGTGGAACATTTCATGCGCTTCCTCCGTTCTGTAGAGCGCGGGATCTGCCGCGCCACGGCACAGCACAGCAAGGAATGGTGATGGCCTATGACCAAGACTCTGGGAGTCCTGGCCGGCGTCGGGCATTTGCCCGTTGATGTCGTCCTGGGAGCCAGGCGGGAAGGGTACCGGACGGTAGCCATCGCCCTGGTGCCGGGCACTCACGAGGACCTGCCAAAGGCCGCTGATGCCTTTTACGCCATCAATATCGGCAAGGTCGGAAAGATCTTCAAGACCCTGCAGCGGGAAGGCGTGGAGGAAGTGACGATGATCGGAAAAGTCACAAAAGAGATCCTCTACTCCGGAGGGATCCTCGTCCCGGACTGGCAGGCCCTGAAGATCCTCATGTCGCTGCCGGACCGGCATGATGACACCATCATGAATGCCCTTGTGGCCAGGCTGGAAAGTATGCATATCCATGTCATGGACCAGACTCTCTTCCTGAAGGCTCTGATGCCCGCACCCGGTGTGCTGAGCAAAAGGAAGCCCACTGCGGAGGAATGGGAGGATATGAAGTACGGCTTTGCCATGGCAAAGAAAATCGGCGGCCTGGACATCGGCCAGACCGTCGTCGTCAAGAACAAAGCCATCATGGCGGTGGAAGCCATCGAAGGGACGGATGCCTGCATCCTGCGGGGCGGCAAGCTCGGCAGAAAGGCCATCGTCGCGAAGACGGCCAAACCCGCTCAGGATCACCGTTTCGATGTGCCCGGCGTGGGCACGAGGACCATCGAATCCATGATCGCATCGGGCTGCGCCGGCATTGTCATGGAAGCCGGGAGGACGCTTTTCGTGGAAAAAGAAAAAGCGCTGCAGCTGGCTGATGCACACGGGCTGACCGTCGTAGCCATGTCCGAGAGCGAGGCCGGTGCCTGAAAGGGGAACTGTCCTGCAGGGACCGCAGCAGGACAGGGGTGCAGCAGCAATTGCAAGGGGTGTGAGCAGATCACATCCCTTTTTTGCTGGGCTCTTCCGGGAAAATGCCGGATGCGGCGCAAGAAAGCATCCGCTCCCGTCTCCTGCCGCAGGCGGCGCAATCTGCCAGGCCGGCGGGGCCGAGGTGCTGTGACGGGAAGTGTTTCCCTTTTCGGCAATCGTGTCATACTTTTTTCACGGGAAGCCGCCCTTTCCATGGGGGTACCTACTTTCTAGCATCCAGCCAAGTGTGATATAATATAATGACATTTTATGAATAGATGCCAGCGGAGGAGGCAACGCCATGCGAATTTTCATATCGGCCGGAGAAGCATCCGGAGACATGCACGCGGCTGCACTTACGAGGGAAATCCTTTCCCTGCGGCCCGACGCTGAAGTCTTTGGCATGGGCGGAGATGCGCTGCGGGAAGCTGGCGGCGAGGTCCTCTTCGATTACAGGGACTACAGTGTCATGGGGTTTGTCGAAGTCCTGCGCAAGCTGCCGGATCTCTTTGCCCTGAGGGCAGCATTCCGACGTGTGATGACAGAACGGAAACCGGACGTGTTCGTTACGGTGGATTATCCGGATTTCAATATGCGGGTCGCTAAAGTGGCAAAGTCCCTGGGAATCCCTGTTTTTTCCTATATCCCCCCGTCGGCCTGGGCCTGGCGGAGGGGAAGGGCGAAGATGGTGGCGGGGCTTGCCTCAAAGGTGGCCTGCATCTATCCTTTTGCCTATGAAGTCTATAAAGAGGCGGGTGCGCCTGTGGAATTTGTGGGCAACCCCCTTGTGGACATCGTAAAGCCCTCCCTTTCCCGGGAAGGGGCGGAAAAACTCGCCGGGAAAAAAGCCGGGCATCCGCTCATCCTGCTCCTGCCGGGCAGCCGCGCCAAAGAGCTCGAAGGGGTCCTGCCCCTGATGCTGGAGTCCCTGCCGCTCATCCTGGCACAGGAGCCCCGGGCCGAATTCATCCTGGAAGAGGCGCCCTCCGTCGATTCGGATGAACTGCACGCCATCCTGGACTGTTCCTCCGTGCCGGTCCGCGTCATCAAAGGCCATGGCTACGATGTCATGAGTGTCTGTGACGCGGCGCTTGCCACGAGCGGGACCGTGATCCTCGAGTGCGCCCTCTGCGGGCTGCCGAGCGTGATCTGCTACCGGGCAAGTGCCGTCAGCATGGCCATTGCCCGGGCGCTGGTGAAAGTCAAATACATCGGTCTGCCCAATCTCCTGGCCGGAAGAGAAATCCTTCCGGAACTGATCCAGGAGGAGCTGACGCCGCAGCATATGGCGTCCTGGATCCTGCGTTTCCTGGAGCCGGAGTACGGGCGCAGCGTCCGTGCCGACCTGAAGGCTGCCGTTGCCCGCCTCGGTGAGCCGGGCGCGGTGAGGCGAACGAGTGCCCTGATTATCCAAACTGCTGAGGAGAACAAATGAACCTGTACTTTCGAATCCTGAAATTCATCCGTCCTTACCTGCCGCGCCTGGCTCTTGCCGGCATCTGCACGGTCCTGACTTCCGCGGCCAATCTGTACGTGCCATGGATCGTCCGGGACGTCATCGACAAGGTCTTCATCAACAACGACAGCCAGCTCCTGAACCTGATTGCCCTGGGCATCGTCGTCATTTTCTTTGCCCGCGGCATCACCTATTACGGGCAGAACTATCTGATGAACTACGTCGGTGAAAGCGTGGTCATCGACATCCGGGGACTCGTATTCAAGAAAATGATGGAACTGGATACCCGTTTCTACGATACGAACAAGCTCGGTACGATCATGAGCTATGTCACGAACGATGTCCAGGCCATGCAGAGCGCCATGGTCGACAATTCTGTGGAGATCATCACGGAGACGAGCGTGCTCATCGGTTCCATCGGCGCCATGATCTATCTGGACTGGAAGCTGACCCTTTTTGCTTTCTGCACGTTCCCGGTCGTACTCTTCTTCATGGATTTCTTCGGCAAGAAGATCCGCAAGACCGGACACCGGATCCAGCAGGCCACGGCGGACATCACCTCCGTGCTGCAGGAGACGCTTTCGTCGAGCCGCGTCGTCAAGTCATTCGTGCGGGAACCCTTTGAGATCAAACGGTTCGAGCGCATCAACCGCCAGAATTTCGATGCCAATATGAAGAGCGTCCGCCTGATGGGTACCCTTTCGCCGGTCATTGAATTCATCGCGGCCCTGGGCGTGACGGCCATCATCTGGTTCGGCGGGCGGGGCGTCCTGAGCGGGGACATCACGGCCGGTTCCCTGATCGCCTTCCTGGTCTATGCGGTCAATATCTCAAACCCAATCAAGCGGATCGCCCGTGTCCTGGGCAATATCCAGAAAGCCCTGGCTGCGGCCGACCGTGTCTTCAGCATCCTTGACCTGGATGAGAAGATCCCTGAAAAAGCTGATGCCATCGCGCTGCCGCCTGTCAGGGGCAAGGTGGAATTCCGTGATGTGTCTTTTTCCTACAATCCGGATGAACCCATCCTGAAGCATCTGAATTTTTCCGCCCAGCCCGGCCAGGCTGTGGCACTCGTGGGACCGAGCGGTGCCGGCAAATCCACCATTGCCAACCTGCTGCCGCGGTTCTATGATGTCACTGACGGCGCTATCCTCATCGATGACCATGATATCCGTGATGTGACCGTGGCTTCCCTGCGGGAGCAGGTCGGTATCGTGCCGCAGGAGACGAACCTCTTCAACGATACCGTCTACAACAACATCCTCTACGGGCGTCTCGACGCCACGAGGGACGAAGTCGTTGCCGCGGCAAAGGCCGCCAATGCGCACGATTTCATCATGCAGCTGCCCGAGGGCTACGAGACCCAGCTCGGTGACCGCGGCATCAACGTGTCCGGCGGCCAGCGCCAGCGCATCGCCATTGCCCGCGCCATCCTGAAAGATCCGCGGATCCTGATCCTGGATGAAGCGACTTCCGCCCTCGACACGGAGAGCGAGCGTCTGGTCCAGGAAGCCCTGGACCGGCTGATGGTGGGACGGACGAGCTTCGTCATCGCCCACAGGCTGTCCACCATCCAGAATGCCAGCAAGATCCTGGTACTGGACCACGGTGAAATCGTGGAATCCGGCACGCACGAAGAACTGATGGCACTGCATGGGCTGTACGCGCATCTCCATGATATCCAGTTCCGGGAAAACGAAGCGGAACGAAATGAATCCATTGTGCAGCAGGAATCTGACGGCAAGACGGCGCAAGCCATTCCGCAGGGACGCTGAATGCGTTCCGGACAGGCCGCAATCCGGCAGGAAGCGAGATCAAATTGATGTATTATCTGTATAATTTCCTGGCATGCCTCATCTGTGTCTTTTTCGTCATGCCTTATTTCACCTGGCGGTACTTCCGGGAGAAAGGATTTCCCCGGCGGTTCCGGCAGAGCATGGGATTCATCCGGGATGACGAGATCGCCGCAGTGGCTCACAAGAACTGCATCTGGATCCATGGCGCCTCGGTCGGCGAGATCGTGGCGACGAGCCCTCTGGTAAAAGAGATCCGGAAGGCCATGCCCGACGCCAAGATCCTGGTGTCCGCCGTCACGACGGGGGGCTACAACATGGCCCACCAGATCATCCCCGAAGCGGATGCCATCATCTATTTTCCGCTGGACATGCCTTTTATTTCGGAGTCCTTCGTCAAACGCATCATGCCCCGCATCTTCATGCCCGTGGAAACAGAGCTGTGGCCCAATTTCCTGCGGGCGATCAAACTGCGCCGCATCCCGGTCATGATGGTCAACGGCCGCATTTCGGACAAGTCCGTCAAGAGCTACCGTTATCTGTTCGGGATCCTGTCCGACATGATGGGCAGCGTGACCCGTTTCTGCATGCAGTCCTCCATCGACGCCGAATACATCGCCCATCTGGGTGCGGAAAAACGGCGTATCTTTGTGACGGGCAATACGAAGTTCGATCAGACCTATGCCGAGGTGACGCCGCAGGATCTGGCTCAGTACCGGGCCGAGCTGGGACTGGGGGATGATTATCCCGTCATCGTGGCAGGCAGTACGCATCCTACGGAGGAGGAAGCACTCTTCAGGTGCTTTACGGCGATCCGCAGCGAATTCCCGAAGGCCCGCCTCGTCATTGCACCGAGGAAACCGGGCAGGACCCATGAAATCACGCGTCTTGCCGAGAAATACAAGCTCACGGTGGGACTCCGGTCCCAGCTGAAGACAATGCCGGATCCCCGGCCCGTGTATCCGGTGGTCCTCATCGATACCATCGGTGAACTCGGCCGCATCTACGCCGTGGGCGATGCCGTCTTTGTCGGCGGCAGCCTGATCCGGCACGGCGGGCACAATGTCCTTGAACCGGCAGCCCATGGCCGGCCCATCGTCGTCGGCCCGAGCATGTCCAATTTCAAGGATTCCTTCGCTCTCCTGAGCAAGGTCGGCGCCTGCGTCCAGATCAAAGACGTACCCGAAATGACGGATGTGTTCCTGAAGATCTTCCGCGATGACGCCCTGCGCAGGAAGATGGGCGACGCGGCCCTCCAGGTCATCCGCGAGAACCGCGGAGCCGCTGTCCGCACCATCCAGTACCTCCAGGAACTGCTGAAACTGACTGCCACAGAGAGCATGGTCAATACGAACTACAAGATCAATACACGCAATATCACCGATGAAGTGTCCCCCAATATGCGTCCCGGCGACGCCGTCATGCAGTACCTGGTCCAGCTGTCCCACGGCGATGACAGCGGCCTCGTGGACTGGCTCGTCCTGGCTTTCCTGCGGGTGCTTTCCGTCCTGTACGAAGCCGGCGTGCGGCTGAAGCTCAGCGCCTACAACCATCATATCCTGCCGCGGACCCGCCTCGACTGCTGCGTCATCAGCATCGGCAACATCACCGTCGGCGGAACGGGCAAGACCCCGACGGCGCAGAAAGTCGCCCTGATGATCCAGAAGATGGGGTACCATGTCGTCATCCTGAACCGGGGCTACCGCTCCCACTGGAAAGAGAACATCGGCGTCGTCTCCGACGGCAAGAAAATCTTCATGACCGCCTACGAGGCAGGCGACGAAGCCTTCCTGATGGCCAAGCAGCTGCCGGGGATCCCCGTCGTCATCGGCAAGAAACGCGCCATCACAGGTCAGTTCGCCGTGGACAAATTCAATGCCGAAGTCATCATCCTCGATGACGGGTATCAGCACTGGCAGCTCTACCGCGACCTCGATGTGGTCCTTGTGGACACGCTCAACATGTTTGGCAACGGCAGCATCCTGCCCCGCGGCACCCTGCGTGAGCCGCTGAAGAACCTTGACCGGGCCAGCCTGTTCCTGCTGACCAAGTGCGACCAGAGCTCGCCCATCTCGCGGGCTACCCTCTGTGATGCCCTGCACCGTTACAAACCGGGTGTCCCCATTGTGGAAAGTATCCATAAGCCCTGTGATTTCATTGAAATCGCAGACTGGTACAAGAATGACTCCTCCAAGGCACTGCCTCTGGAGACGCTGAAGGGACAGAAAGTCATGGTCTTCTCGGCCATCGGCAACCCGTCCTCCTTTGAACAGACCATGGCAGCGGAAGGCCTTGACATCGTCGAAGCCATCCGCTATCCTGACCACCACGATTACGGCATGGTGGAAATGCAGTACATCATGGACAGGGCCATCGGCAAGCATGTCACAGCTCTCGTGACGACTGGCAAGGATGCTGTAAAGATCCCGACTGAATTCATTTATCTGCACAGGGAAGTTCCCCTGTACATCTTGGATATGGAAATCCAAATCACGAGCGGCAGGGAAGAATTTGAAGCAACGATCACTGCCGCTATCAAAAAGGAGCAACCAGAGAAATGAAAATCTTATGTGTCATTCCGGCCCGTTATGCTTCTACCCGGCTTCCGGGAAAACCGCTGGCCATGCTGGCCGGCAAACCGATGATCCAGCGCGTCTACGAACGCGCCGCCCAGGCGCTTCTGCCCGATGAAGTCCTGGTGGCGACCGATGACGAGCGGATCAAGGAGGTCGTGGAAGGATTCGGCGGCAAGGCCATGCTCACGGCGGCGACCCATCCCAGTGGTACGGACCGCCTGGCTGAAGTTGCGCTGAGTTATGACAAGATGGATGTCATCATCAATGTGCAGGGGGATGAACCCATGATTCCTCCGACTCTGATCGATGAGCTTTGCAAAGCCTTTGAAGAAAACCCGCAGCTGCAGATGGCTACGGCCAAGACGCTGATGCAGCCCGAGGATTACAATAATCCCAATGCCGTCAAGGTCGTGACGGATCAGAACGGCTACGCCCTGTATTTCTCACGCAGCCTGATGCCGTACCCGCGCAACAGGACGGAGGATTACAAAGTCTATAAACATATCGGCATCTATGCCTACCGCCGTGATTTCCTGCTGAAATTCGCGGCGCTCCTGCCGACGACACTGGAACAGATCGAAGGCCTGGAACAGCTGCGGGCCCTGGAAAACGGGACGCGGATCAAGGTCCTGACGACGGATTTCCAGGGCATCGGCATCGATACCCAGGAGGATCTGGACCGGGCCAACGCAGTCCTTCTGGCCCAGGAAGCAGCCCGGAAAGCCGCCGGGGAAGGCGCAGAAAAGGAGTGATCGGATGAAAACCGTGACCATTGGTTCCTATCAGGTCGGGCAGGGATGCCCGCTGCTCATCATTGCCGGCCCCTGCGTGCTGGAGGGCTACGAACGCAGCCTTGCCATCGGCCGCCGGGCTAAGGCGATCTGTGACAAACTGGGACTGCCCTATGTGTTCAAGGCATCCTATGACAAGGCCAACCGGTCGTCCCTTACGTCCTTCCGCGGACCCGGGCTGGAAGAAGGACTGAAGATCCTGGCGCAGATCAAGAAGGATCTGGGCGTGCCCGTCATCAGCGACGTGCATGAGACCTGGCAGGTGGAAAAAGCCGCCGAAGTGCTGGACATCATCCAGATCCCGGCTTTCCTGTGCCGCCAGACGGACCTTCTCGTGGCGGCAGCCCGCACGGGGCGCGTGGTGAATGTCAAAAAAGGGCAGTTCCTGGCGCCCTGGGACATGAAGAACGTCGTCGACAAGCTCACCGGTTCCGGTACGGATAAGATCCTCCTGACGGAACGGGGCGTCAGCTTCGGCTACAATACCCTGGTGACGGATATGCGTTCCCTGCCGATCATGCGGGAAATGGGCTATCCGGTCATCATGGATGTGACCCACAGTGTCCAGATCCCCGGCGGAAAGGGGACTTCTTCCGGCGGCCAGAGCCAGTATGCCCCGCATATGGCAAGAGCTGCCACCGCCGTCGGCGTGGACGGCCTGTTTATGGAAGTCCATGACAATCCGGCGGAGGCCCTTTCGGATGGTCCCAATATGATCGCTCTCGATAAACTCGAAAAGATCCTCAGCGACGTGAAGGCCATCGACCGGATCGTCCGCGGGACGAAGTATGGATTGGAGTGACAGGGATGCTGGAAAAAGCCAAGGAAGCATTGAAAATCGAAGCGGATTCCATCCGGGAGCTGATCCCGCGGGTGGATGAGCACTTTCAGGCAGCCATGGATATGATCCTGGCATGCCCCGGCCGGATCGTGGTGACGGGCATGGGCAAGTCGGGCATCATCGCCCGCAAGATCTCTGCCACGCTGGCCAGCACGGGGACACCGTCCTTCTTCCTCCATCCGGCGGAGGGGATCCACGGGGATCTGGGGATGGTGACGGGCAACGATGTCGTCCTCGCCCTTTCCAACAGCGGCGAGACCGGTGAAGTCCTGCATCTGCTGCCGTCACTCCGCCGCATCGGGGCCAGGATCATTGCCATGGTCGGCAATCCCGATTCCACACTGGCCCGCAACGCGGACATTGTCCTGAACGTGGGCGTTACCCGCGAAGCCTGCCCCCTCGGACTTGCTCCGACGAGCAGCACCACGGCGGCCCTTGCTTTTGGCGATGCGCTCGCCATCGAACTTTTGAGCGCCCGTAAGTTTACGGCCAATCAGTTTGCCATTTTCCATCCGGGCGGAAGCCTGGGACGCAAACTGCTCCTGACTGTCAATGATATCATGCACAAGGGGGACGAAAACCCCATGGTGCCGGTCGACATGAGCGTCAAGGATGCCCTTTTCGTCATTACCGACAAAGGCCTTGGAGCTGTTTCCGTAGTCGATAAGGACCATCATCTCATCGGCCTTCTGACCGACGGGGATATCCGCCGCGGTTTTTCCCGCAGCCTGGATTTCATGACCCAGCCCGTGGAAAAACTGATGACCCGGCACCCCAGGACCATCACCAGCAACAAGCTGGCAGCTGAGGCCCTGCATCTGATGGAAAGCAACAAACCGCGTCCGATTACGGTCCTGCCCGTTGTGGACTCGGAGAACCGCGTCATCGGACTGCTTCATATGACCGATCTGGTCCATCAAGGAGTGGTATGAAATGGAAAAGCCTGCAGTTGCCAGGAACGAGCAAATCGAACAGATCCTGAACCGGAATGACAAGCTGGCCTGCATCGAGCTGCTGGCCCTCGACGTGGATGGTGTGATGACCGATGGCAGCATCATCATCGGCCAGGAAGATGAACTGAGCAAGCATTTCAATGCCCATGACGGGCTGGGGCTGAGCCTCGCCATGCGCCATGGGATCCAGGTGGCACTCATTACGGGCCGCCACAGCGAGATCGTGCTGCACCGGGCGATGGAACTGGGAATCAGCAATGTGTACGAAAACGTGACCCAGAAAGGGCGCGTCCTGGGGCAGATCGCGGAAAGCCTGCATATCCCCATGGGCCATGTCGCTTTCATGGGTGACGACCTGAATGACCTGCCCGCCTTCCAGCGGGCCGCCGTCAGTTTCGCGCCTCAGGATGCTGTCCCGGAGGTAAAGGAACGGGCCTATTATGTAACCGAAAAGAATGGCGGCTGCGGTGCCGTCCGGGAAGTCTGCGAAAAGATCCTCAAGGCCAAGGGTGTCTGGAATGAGATCGTCGAAGGCTATCTGCAAAGTGGGTACGGAGACAAACAATAATGCTTTACCGTTTTTTGAAGGGCCTGAGTACCTTCATATCCTGGCTCCCTTATAAATTGGTCATTACCCTCGGCAGGAATTGTGGTAAAATATACTGGCGTGTTGCCAAAAAGCAGCGCGTCCGGGCCGAGGAGACCATCCGGGAACGGATGGGTGTCACGCCTGAGGAGGGCAGGGACATCATCCACCGTCTTTTCCTCAATCTGGGGATGACCTTCATGGAGATGCTCTATATGCCCGCTCTGAACAAGGACAATATCCGGGGCCTTGTTACCTTTGACCGTCCGGATGTCCTGTGGGAGGCTCTTGCCCAGAAAAAGGGCGTCGTCATGCTTGCCTGTCACATCGACAACTGGGAATGGCTCGGGGCGGCCCTGGCACTTAACGGATTTCCGCTCAGTGCGGTCGAAAAACCACAGCCCAATCCGGTTTACAGCGATTTCATGAACGAGCTGCGCCGCGGCGTCGGGCAGGAAATCTTTGCCCGCGGGACCAACGAAATCCTGGGCTGCGCCCGGGCCATGAAAAAGGGCCGGATGCTCGGTCTCATTGCCGATCAGGATGGTGGTTACCACGGGATTTTTGTACCCTTTTTCGGCAAGATGGCGTCGACTCCGGAGGGGCCCGCTTATTTTGCCCGCAAATTCAAGGCACCCGTGATCCCGATCTTCATTATCCGCAGGAAGAACGGCTATGGCCATCGGGTCTTTGTCAAGGATCCCATCTATTATGAAGATACGGGCGACCGCAAACATGATGATTATGTCATCACCCTCAAGATGACGCAGGAAGTGGAAAAGATCATCCGACAGTATCCCGATAACTGGATCTGGTTCCAGCATCGGTGGAATACGCCTTACGAAGGCTGAGAAAGGAACGTACGGCATGCGCTCAGATAAACGTACAATCTTAGTGATCCTGGGAGCCGTGCTGCTCATGGGCGGTGTCATCGGCTGGCTGCTCAGCAGCAAGCCTACCGCGGGTACGGTGAAAGAAGCCAGGCAGACGGATCCGCATCAGGTGACCGGTTCGACCATCGAAGAAACAAAGGACGGCCGGAAGGTCTGGACCCTTACCGTCGCTTCCATGGTCTATGATAAAAAGACCCAGGTCGACAGGATGCAGGGGATCAAAGGGACCTTCTTTGACGAGGACGGAACGACCATGACCGTGACAGCCGATGAAGGCGAAGTCAATCTCAAGACAAAGGATGTCGTCCTGACAAAGAACCCTGTGGGGACGACTTCCACAAACGGCAGGGTGACTGCGGATAAAGTGACCTGGCAGAACGACAAACAGCTGGTCATTGCGGAAGGCAATGCCCGGATTTCCAGGGATGATGTCCTGGCCACGGGGGATAAAGCCACTTTCAATGTGGCCCTGAACCAGGCAAAGCTCGAAGGGAATGCCAAAGTACAGAAGGGAGGGGACAAGCAGTGAAAATCAAGACAATATGTGTGCTGGGACTGATGGCCGGCCTCCTGTCATTCGGATCGGCAGCATTTGCCGCTTCGTCCGTCAGCGGGGATTATGTGGATTATGATTTCCGTTCGGGACAGGCCGTCGTCAAGGGCAATGTGAAGCTGACCCATGACAAGGGAAGCGCGTCTTCCCGTGAAGCGGAATACAATACGAAGACCGGCGAAGGCAAGCTGACGGGCAATGTCATTGCTGACCAGGAGGATGCCCATCTGACCTGTGCCACGCTGATCATCAAGAACAAGGGCGATTATCTTTCCGCCATCGGCGATGCCGTCCTCAAGAAAGCCGACAAGACGCTGCGGGCGGGCCAGGTCAATTATGACTCGGCTGCCCAGTTTGCGGAAACCGTCGGTTCCTGGGCCCAGATGACGATGGATGACGGTTCTTCGCTGGACTCTTCTTATCTGAAATACGATATGGGATCGGGCGTTGCCAATGCGGACGGAAATGTCCGTCTGATCAGCCCTCCCCGCAAACTGACGGCCCGGGCCGACAATGCCGTGTACGACACGAAGGAAGAGGACGGGACGATCCGTCTCATCGGGAATGCCACGGCGACCCAGGACGGCAATACCGTAAACGGTGACGTGCTGACCATCCGCGGTGCCGGCGGCCGGGTATCGACGGCGGACGGCAATGTCAAGATGGTGATCGTGCCAAAGGAATCGGAGCCGGCACAGAATGATGAAACGCTGGTCTACCAGGTGGCGGGCAGCGACCGTCTCCCATCCAGGGTCTACAAGTTCTACAACTGGCCCGGTGATCCCGTGACCGTGGGTGATACCGAGTGGAATCTGGCGTAAAGGAGAAGTAAAAAGAGAGTGAAGATACGCACAGAAAATCTGGTGAAGATCTATGGGGGCCGGACAGTTGTCGATCACATCTCCCTCGAAGTGGAGCAGGGGACCATTGTAGGCCTCCTGGGCAAGAACGGGGCGGGAAAGACGACGACCTTTTATATGATCGTCGGGCTGGAACATCCCGATGGGGGCCATGTCTATCTGGATCAGCGGGACATCACGCACCTGCCCATGTACAAGCGGGCTCTGGCAGGCGTGGGCTATCTGCCCCAGGAAGCGTCCGTTTTCCGGAAGCTGACGGTGGAACAGAACCTGCTGGCCATCCTGGAAGAAGTCGAACCGGATAAGAAAAAACGTCAGGAGAAAATGGAAGCCCTGATCGAGGAATTCCATATCGGCCATATCCGCAAGAGCATCGGGACGGCCCTTTCCGGCGGTGAGCGGCGCCGTGTGGAGATCGCCCGGGCCCTTGCCATGGATCCGGCCTTCATCCTGCTGGATGAACCCTTTGCCGGCATCGACCCCATCGCCGTGGCCGATATCCAGCTCATGGTCAACCACCTGGCCAAAAGAGGGATCGGCGTGCTCATCACGGACCACAATGTCCGCGAAACCCTGAGCATCGTCAATAAAGCGTATATCGTCAACGAGGGGAAAGTCATGGTGGAAGGGACCAGTCAGCAGGTCGCAGCCGACCCCATTGCCCGGAAGTACTATCTGGGCGACAATTTCCGGCTGTAAAGCGAGGCATCTTATGAAAATCCTGGATAAATATATTCTCAAACAGATGCTGCAGCCGTTCTGTTTTGGCGTGGCGGCGTTTTCCACGATTTTTGTGGCAAGTTCCTTCCTGTTCCGTGTCACTCAGTACATCACGCAGTACGGGGCATCCTATTCGTCCCTGTTCCGCCTGTTCCTGTGCCTGATGCCGGAAGTCATCAACTATACCTTCCCCATGTCCATGCTGCTGGCTTCCCTGCTGACGATGGGACAGCTGTCGGGCAACAGTGAGATCACAGCCATGCGCAGCGGCGGACTGAGCTTCCGGCGCATTGCCGCACCGATCCTGGCTGCGGGCTTCGTAGTCAGCCTTTTTTCCGTCGTCTGGGCGGAAAAAGTGGTGCCGCCGGCCAAGGCCGAGTATGAGCGGATCATCCGGCAGGAAATCAAGAACAACACAAAGCCTCCGTCTCAGGACCATGTACTGATCAAGAATATCCACAACGGGCAGCTCGAACGGCTGACCTATGCCCGCACGTTTGATGAAAAAGATGGTGTCATGAAGGACATCACCATCGAAGAATGGCAGAACGGCCGTATCGTCCGGATCCAGCGCACCCCTTCGGCCAAATGGGAGAACGGGACCTGGGTCATGGACAAGGGGACGGTCACGGAACTGACGGGTGAGGACGGCCTGACGCGAACCATGACCTTTGAAAAACAGGTGCTGCCCATCTCGGAAACGCCGAAGACCATTACGCTGGATCAGAAGGACCCGGATGAAATGACCATCGGCGAACTGAAGATGTACATCGGCATCCTGGAGCGGCAGTACCAGCCGACGAGCAAGTACGTGATGGAAATGTACCGGCGTTTCACCGTGCCCCTGGCAAGCTTCTTCTTTGCCCTCATCGGTGTGCCCCTCGGCGTGCAGAGCCAGCGGACCGGAACTTCGATGGGACTGGGCTTCAGTGTGGTCATCATCTTCATCTATTATTCCATCATGACATTCATGACGGGCCTCGGCCAGGGCGGTGTCATCCCGCCGCTCATCGCATCCCTGACGCCGAACGTGCTGTGCGGCGCAGTGGGCTGCTGGCTGATCTGGAAAAAAGACAAAGCGTGATTCCTGCTCCGGGAAAGGTTCCTGCCTTCCCGGAGTTTTGCTTTGGAAAAGAAAAACAGGAAAAAACGGGAAAAATATGCCGGAGTTTTTCTTCCTGTTTTCCGCTCTTCCTTTTTTCTGTAAAATTTCCTATAATTGAGTAGATACATCTAACCAAAGGAGGCGAACCGGATATGCTGGGTGTCAGATTGATTTTGATCCTTGCCGTCATGGGCGGCCTGATTGCCTTTCTGGGCGATAAACTGGGCAGCAAGATCGGCAAGAAGCGGATGCGGCTCTTCGGTCTGCGTCCTCATGATACCTCCGTCCTGATGACCGTTGTCAGCGGGATCCTCGTCGCCTCTGTGACCATGGGCGTGCTGACGGTGACATCCAAACAGGTCCGGACAGCTCTTTTTGGCATGAAAAAGCTCCAGGCGGAATTGCAGACCCTGACGGAAAACAGGGAAAAAGCGAACCGCGAGATTTCCGCACAGAGTGAAACCATCCAGAAGCTCGATGATCAGATCGCCGGAGCCAGGGAAGAACTTGCCCGGGCAGAAGAAGAAAAGGCGAGCGCCCGGGCGCAGATGGAAGAGGCCCGCCGGGACCTTTCCCGGATGCAGGCGCAGTATGACGAGGCAAGCCGCCGCCTGGCGGATGCCGAGGCCCAGGCAAAACAGGCCGAGGCGGCCAAGGAGCAGCTCCAGAAAGACGTAAGCGGTCTGGAAAAACAGGCGGAGGCGCTCCGCAAGAACATCATCGCTGTCCGCGAAGGGGACGTGGCTTTCCGCAGCGGTGAGATCCTCTATGCCGGGACGCTGCGGGCAGGTCTCGGCCTGGATAAATCCCGGGAGGAACTGGAAGGGTTCCTGAATGCGGCCAACGCAGCCGTAGCCCGGCAGATCGGGGCCCAGGCCAATGTGCCCGTGATCTGGCTCAGCAGGCAGAGCGTGGATGAGATGACGGCCCATCTGAGCAGTTCCAAAGGCGTGGCCTATGTCCGCCTCTGCGCGGCCGGCAATATCCTGCGCGGGGAAGTCGTCGTCAGCCGTCTGGAAATGACCGAGAGCCGGATCGTCTATGCCGAAGGCACGACCATCCTGGAACAGGATATCACCGTAAAACCCAATTCGGAGGAAGTGGATCTGGCCCTGATGGCATTTTTGAAGGATGTCAACCGCGTGGCCCAGGAGGCCGGCGTCATCCCGGATCCGCTGACCGGCAAAGTCGGCGTCATCTCAAGCGGTGATCTGGCCGCAGCGAGCGAACGGATCTCTTCTCTGGGCGGGCATGTCCGGATCACGGCCAAAGCCCTGCACGAAGTGACGGTCGCCGGACCGGTGACGCTGCGCATCGAGATCCGGTCGGAAGGGGAGACGCGGTTATGACGGGATCCATTCTTGCGGTCGATCCGGGCAGGGACAAGACCGGTGTCGCCCTGGTCGGTCGGGATGGCCGTATCGAAGCCTGTGAAGTGATCCTGATGCCGGATTTTGCGGCGCATTTCGCCCGCTTTGTCACTTCCCGCAGGATCGACCGCTGCGTACTGGGCAACGGGACGACTTCAAAAGCCATGGAAGAATTCCTGAAGGCCCATTATCCTGAATGGCCCCTCACTGTCATCGATGAAGCCTACAGCACCAGCGAGGCAAGGCAGCTGTACTGGGAGCTCCATCCGCCGACCGGGCTCAGACGGTTCCTGCCGCGGGGACTGCTGCAGCCTTCCGGCAATATGGACGGCCTGGCGGCGGTGGTCCTTGCCAGGAGGTATCTGAAAAGCTTATCTTAGAGAAGGAAACAGAGAATAAAATTTCTCTGCTTCCTTCTTTGATTTTTATTTAATGCATAAAATGTATCGTGTATACAAGCGTCAGTAAAACGTCAAAATTTTACGAAACTTTACAAAAAATTTCAAGTGTGCTATCCTTGAAGGGCAGGTATCACTGCATCGGCCTGGACCGAGGAAAGAGGAGCCGCAGTGGACGGACCATGGAGGAAACAAGGGCACTCCTATGGGGATATCCGGCTGGGACTCCCGGATTCCGAAGGTCCTCTGTATCCAAAGGAGGATGACACTATGAAGAAGAGCCTCGTATTTGCAATGGCAATGGCGCTGGGCGTCAGCGCAACGGCATTTGCCGCCAACCCCTTCTCCGATGTACCCGCCGGCCACTGGGCCTATGCCGCTGTGGCCAAACTGGCTGCGGCCGGTATCGTCGATGGGTATCCTGACGGCACCTATAAAGGCGACCGTACGATGACCCGTTACGAGATGGCTCAGATCATCGCCAAGGCCCTCGCCAAGGGTGCCATCGGCGCTGATGACAAGCTGGTCAGCGAATTCGCTGATGAACTGGACAACCTGGGCGTCCGTGTGGCCAAACTGGAAAAGAACGCTGACAATGTCAGAGTGACCGGTGCAGTCCGTCTGAGCTACGAGCAGGATGGCGGCGGAAAGTTCGACGGTGACGACGACAAATCTGCCTCCCGCCTCCGTACCCGTCTGTTCTTCACGGGCGAAGTCAATGACAACTGGCATTATGTAGCACTGCTGGAAAACAACCAGTACTTCCAGGGCAAGAACGAAAACGGTGAAGATGACACCGATTTCCAGCGCGCCTATCTGCAGGGCAACATCGGTGTGGTCAATGTGACGGCCGGCCGCTTCAATGCCTTCTACGGCGACGGCAACATCTTCGATGACCGCGCCGATGCCATCGAAGTGACGGTTCCCTTCGGCGATGCTCACTTCCGGGCAGCCTATGGCAAGATGGCCAACTCCAAGACCTATGAAGGCTTTACGGAGAAAGGTGATTCCATTGCCGACAAATTCTGGACAGCCGAACTGGGCGGCACCTGGGGCAATTTCGACCTGACCGCCTCCTATCTGAAGGCTGACGATGTCTATCAGAACGACAGCGTCCGGAATGACGACAAGATCTGGACCGCTCAGGCCGTGTATCATCCCGGCAAGTTCTATCTGGGTGCCATGTACCTGAAGGGCGACGATGATTCCCTGAAGGGCACCGCGTATCCGAACGGTGACGATGACGGTTACGTCGTAAAGATGGGCTGGGCCGGCGCGCAGGAAGACAAACCCGGCTCCTGGGGCCTCTACACGAGCTACTATGATCAGGGCGCTCCCACGGTCATTGCCCATACGATGAACGGCCCGGCCTGGAAGTTCAACGACGGGGACGGTTTCAAGGGCTGGATGGTCGGCGGCAACCTGGCGATTGCCAAAAATATGGTCGCCTATGTGGAATACTATGACCTGAAGGGCAAGGAATCCGACGATCACGGCCGTACGCTGTGGTCCGAACTGGATATCACGTTCTAAAGAAACTGCCTGTACAAGTCAGCAGGGACGGCAAATCAGCCGTCCCTGCTTTTTGTATGGAAAAACGGGGAGGGAGTACAGCTCCTGCCAGGAAGAAGTTTAGAGCTGGATCCCGTCAGGGTCCGGATTTTTTGCGGGAACCTGCAAAACCCATAAGAAAATCGGAAATAAAACAGGAAACTGAAAAAACATCCTTCTATGTCTCTCTCCGAGGACGGTATTTTTTCTGTTACAGCAAGGAAAGTACTGACTTTTTCTTATGTCAGACTCAATTCAGAGAAAAATCGCTTGACATGATCGGAAATACTCCATTTACAATCTGGATTCTGTATGAGCGTCACGAAAGGGAAAAATGTATAATGAACGCAGCAAGAAATGTCTTGCCCGATCGGCCCGAAGGAGAAGGATCCTGACGGAAGGCAGGCTGCACGCAGAGAAAACAAGGAAACTCGCACGGGGCAGAGTGCCGGACGGAAGGGAAATCTCTCCGGGAGGGCCGGAACTGCTTTTGAAGGAGGAATTTCTTATGAAAAAGTCTCTGGTCCTTGCCATGGCAATGGCACTGGGTGTGAGTGCGACGGCGTTTGCCGCGAACCCCTTCTCCGATGTCCCCGCCGGCCACTGGACCTATGCCGCTGTGGCCAAGCTGGCTGCCGCCGGTGTCGTCGATGGGTACCCTGACGGCACGTATAAGGGCGACCGCACGATGACCCGTTATGAAATGGCTCAGATCATCGCCAAGGCCCTCGCCAAAGGGCGCCATCGGCGCTGATGACAAACTGGTCAGCGAATTTGCCGACGAGCTGGACAACCTGGGCGTCCGCGTCGCCAAACTGGAAAAGAATGCTGACAATGTAAAGATCACGGGTCTTGCCAGGATGAGCTGCCGTGACAGCAACGGCGCCGCCGTAACGGGTGAACATTCCCGTTCCAGACTCCGTACGGATATCTTCTTTACGGGCGAAGTCAATGACAACTGGCATTATGTGACTATGCTCCGTAATGAACAGTTCTTCCAGGGCCAGAATGAAAACGGCGAAGACGATACCGATTTCCAGAGAGCCTGTCTCGACGGCAATATCGGCGTCGTCAAGGTGACGGCCGGCCGCTACAATGAAAACATCAACGACGGCAACACCTGCGATACCCGTGTGGACGGCATCAAAGCGACGGTCCCGTTCGGCAATGCCTATTTCAAGGCTGAATACGGCAAGATGGCCGGATCCAGGGACTACACCGGACTCTATGGCGACGCGGAAGAAAATGCGCACGGCTATGGCGCCAGCACGGCCGACAAGTTCTGGCTGGCCGAAGTGGGCGGCATCTGGGGCAATTTCGACCTCTTTGCCAGCTACCTGAAGGCTGCCAATGTCAGAGGGCTGGCTCTTGCCTCCTCCGCAGATCCGATCCATGACGACAATATCTGGGCTGTGGGTGCCAGCTATCATGTCGGCAAGTTCGGCCTGGGCGCCATGTACATCAAGGGCGATGATGATGTCCTGAAGGGGGCTGTCGATATGGACGGCCACGCTGCCGATGGTTATGATGACGACGGCTATGTGATCAAGATGAACTGGGGCGGCGCCAGGCGGAACGAACCGGGCAGCTGGGGACTCCTGGCCAGATACGTAGATATTGGAGCACCTGCCGTCATTTCCATGAGTGAAAACGGCGAAAGCGAATACACCCGCTTCATCGGTGAAGGCTTCAAAGGCTACAAAGTGGGCGGTAACGTCACGCTGGCCAGGAACCTGATCGCGGAAGTCGACAACTATGACTACAAGGGCAAGGAAACGGACAAACATGCCCGCACCCTGTGGTCCCAGCTGTACGTCCACTTCTGATCCTGCGTGAAAGCTGTAACAAAACGAGGACACTGCTGAAAGGCAGCGTCCTCATTTTTTATGATCCGCGGGCCTGTCGGCGGGAAAGTATATCCAAAATGGCGTCCCGTCCAGACATATCCGGGCCGGTCCGCAGTCTGAAACGGACAGCCCGTGGATCCCGCATTTTCTGCGGTTCAGAGCTGGATTTCAGAGGGGTTGCCACAGCCATAAAAAATTCAGATGAAGTAAATCAATTTAGCGATAAGAAATCAATATGACTAACTAGTCAAATATTCTGCAACAAAGAAAAATTTATGGTATAATAAGGGAGCAAGAAAAGATCTTGCGATGAGGGACCAATGGACAGGTTCCCGACGGACGATGCCCTGCACGTAGAGGAAACAAGGATACTCGCACGGAGACAAGGTGTTGGAGGGAGGGATTCCTTTCCGGACGGTTCCAGACTGTTCCTGAAGGAGGAATTTCTTATGAAAAAGTCTCTCGTATTTGCCATGGCTATGGCGCTGGGCGTGAGCGCAACTGCGTTTGCTGCGAACCCCTTCTCCGATGTGCCTGCCGGCCACTGGGCCTATGCAGCTGTTGCCAAACTGGCTGCCGCCGGTGTGGTCGATGGGTATCCTGACGGCACCTTTAAAGGCGACCGTACGATGACCCGTTATGAAATGGCTCAGATCATCGCCAAGGCCCTCGCCAAGGGCGCTATCGGTGCTGATGACAAGCTGGTCAGCGAATTTGCCGACGAACTGGACAACCTGGGTGTCCGCGTGGCCAAGCTGGAAAAGAACGCTGACAACGTTCGCATCACCGGCAACGTCCGTATGAGCTACCGCGACAGCAACGGCGGCAAACTGGACGGCGTAAAGGACAAATCCCAGTCCAGACTCCGTACCCGTCTGTTCTTCACGGGCGAAGTCAATGATAACTGGCATTATGTAGCACTGCTGGAAAACAACCAGTACTTCCAGGGCCAGAACGAAAACGGTGAAGATGACACCGATTTCCAGAGAGCTTACCTGACCGGCAACATCGGCGTGGTCAACATTTCCGCCGGCCGTCAGCAGGGCACCTACGGCGATGCCGATATCTATGATGACCGTGTGGACTCCATCAAAGCCCGCGTTCCGTTCGGCGATGCCTACTTCAAGGCTGAATACGGCAAGCTGGCCAACAAGAAAGACTATAGCGGCACCTGGGGCGATGCCGATGCAGGTGACTCCAACGGCGACAAGTTCTGGGAAGCTGAACTGGGCGGCACCTGGGGCAACTTCGACCTTGCTGCTGAATACATCAAAGCCGATGACATGAACTACGGCAAAGATGCCCTGATCAAGGGCGATGACAAAGTCTGGGATCTGCGTGCCAACTACCATGTGGGCAAGTATTATCTGGGTGCCATGTACATCAAAGGTGATGATGATTCCCTGGAAGGCACCGCTTATCCGAACGGCGACGATGACGGCTTCGTCATCAAGACGGGCTGGGCCGGCGCCAAGGCTTCCGATCCCGGCAGCTGGGGCCTCTTTGCCAAGTACTATGATCAGGGAGCTCCCACGATGCTTGCTCCGACCATGAACGGCCTGTGGACTTCCTTCAAGGGCGAAGGCTTCAAGGGCTACCTCGTTGGCGGCAACCTGACCGTTGCCAAGAACATGGTCGCTCAGGTGGAATACTACGACCTGAAGGGCAAGGAATCCGACGAACATGCCCGGACCCTGTGGTCTCAGCTGGTTGTAACGTTCTGATGACGGAACGACTGCATATTGTAACAAAAGAACAAAACAGGACAGTGCAGATGCGCTGTCCTGTTTTTTCATAGATAATATAAAATCGATGAAAAATATTAATAGTCATAAAAAACATAAAAATAAGTTTTCTTTAAATCAGAAAAAACGATACAAAACAGTAAGTAAACATAAATAAATTTTATCGTACATGTATAGAAAACAGATAAATCAGATAATTATAGATTTAACAATAATAAAAATGCACAGAAATAAGAAAAACTTAGTGATAGTGCCGGACTGTTCAAAAAGAAAAATCTATGATACTCTGTAGGAGCAATCCGGTTGGATATCGTTGAAATCGATGACTCCGTGCGCGGACCGAGGAAACTAGGCAACTCTGGCAAATGCGTGGGGACGAAGAGATGGAAATGAGATTCCGGCCGAGATAATTCCAAAGGAGGAATTTCTTATGAAAAAGTCTCTGGTATTTGCTATGGCTATGGCACTGGGCGTAAGCGCCACTGCCTTTGCCGCGAACCCCTTCTCCGACGTTCCTGCCGGCCACTGGGCTTATGCAGCCGTTGCCAAACTGGCTGCTGCAGGCATTGTCGATGGGTATCCTGACGGCACCTACAAAGGTGACCGCACCATGACCCGTTATGAAATGGCTCAGATCATCGCCAAGGCCCTGGCCAAGGGCGCTATCGGCGCTGATGACAAGCTGGTCAGCGAATTTGCTGACGAACTGGACAACTTGGGTGTCCGCGTTGCCAAGCTGGAAAAGAACGCTGACAACGTCCGCATCACCGGTACCGTGACGGCTTCCTACAAGGACAGCAGCGGAGCTGCTATGAATGGCACGGGTGAAGCAGCCAACAAGTCTGAAGCTAGACTCCGTACGGATATCTTCTTCACCGGCGAAGTGAACGACAACTGGCATTATGTGGCTATGCTCCGTAACCAGGAATTCTTTGAAGGCCAGAACGAAAACGGTGAAACCGATACTGACTTCCAGAGAGCTTACCTGACCGGTAACATCGGCGTCGTAAAGATCAACGCCGGCCGTTACAACGAAAATATCGATGACGGCAACGTCTATAATACCCGTGTCGACGGCATCAAAGCCACCGTTCCTTTCGGCGATGCTTATTTCACCGCTGAATACGGCAAGATGGCTAATAAGGACAGCTATGACGGTTATCCTAATGTGATTAAGGATAAAGATGGTAACGTTACTGCCTACAATACTGGTAAATCCGTAGCTGACAAGTTCTGGCTGACCGAACTGGGCGGCACCTGGGGCAACTTCGACCTGTTCGCCAACTATCTGCAGGCTGACAACCAGACCTCCATGGGCCTGAACGGCACCGACAACCACATCTGGTCCGCTGGCGCCAAGTACCATGTCGGCAAATTCGGCCTGGGCGCTATGTACATCAAGGGCGACGATGATACTCTGAAGGGCAAGGTTGATCGGAAGGGCAACGTTGCCGATGACTATGATGATGACGGCTACGTCGTAAAGATGACCTGGGCCGGCGCCAACAAAGCCAACCCGGGCAGCTGGGGCCTGTTCGCTCAGTACTATGATCTGGGCGCTCCGACCGTCATCTCCCACACCATGGATGGTGAATATGGCAAGTTCATCGGTGAAGGCTTCAAGGGCATCAACGTTGGCGGCAATGTGACCGTTGCCAAGAACATGGTCGCTCAGGTTAACTACTATGACCTGAAGGGCAAGGAAACTGACGCTCATGCTCGTACCATCTGGTCTCAGCTGGTTGTTTCCTTCTAATTTCCCTGACGGAAACCTCAATGAGGACAATGCTTCGGCATTGTCCTCATTTTTTATAGGTTTTGGAGCTGTGATGATGCGGGGCTGGAAGCAACGTTTTGAGTTATGAGTTTTGAGGTGTGAGACAGGGGAGCTTTGGAGCTGTGACGCCGCAATCTGCTGCCAGTGGGCAGCAGCCAGCAGTCAGTGGGCAGCAGCCAGCAGCCAGCAGTCAGCCTCGGTCCGCGATTTGCGGCCCGCGATCTGCAATCTGCGACCTGCGATCTGCGACCTGCGAAAGGTGTATCATATTTTTAGACAGTAGAAAGTGAGACTTTCCTGGAGAAAGGAGCGTCTTTATGAAGAGTCTAAAAATGTACACCAAGAGTTTCAAGATTCACGTATGTAAGCT
>Ga0256406_1000702_pt1 | contig 59079 bp, 52 predicted proteins | sample RumenRJG_03DNA_FD_185986 | JGI IMG/M metagenome (GOLD analysis project Ga0256406, IMG submission 185986) | Bovine rumen microbial communities from Lethbridge, Alberta, Canada - RJG_03 | ecosystem: Host-associated > Mammals > Digestive system > Stomach > Rumen | place: Canada: Alberta | collected... | reverse complement strand
CCCTGCCAAGGAAGAGGTTCTTCGGGATCCCCTTTCTTTTTGTCATTAAATGACATTCTATATGGCAGTCGCGTGTCACGCAATGAGATTAGTTTCCGGTCATGCTGCGCTAGCAGCTACATTATTACCTCTTTGAACAAAGTACATCTGAGGTTGATTATCATCTTTTCTATCATTTGAGAGATAAACAGCAAAATTTTCTCCTTCAAAGCCCTTTACTTCCATAACAACTGAAAGATCTTGTCCTTTTGCTTTTATTCCTTTCGTTTCCTCATTTATTACATTAAAGTCAATTATCCGGTTGCTATTAATATATTCTGTATTTCCGGTAAAAGAAAAATCTGTCATCCTCTTGTTACCTATCTTACTGATAGGAAGGTTGGTTTCTCCGAGTATTTCTCCCGACTCGTCCTTTATATATACATTAACACTACCTTTTATTGATTCCGGATTAGGATTATAAAATCTGATTCTTACTAGTGTCAGATATTTTGTTTTTGAAGTAAAAGTATTAATTATTTCCAAGTCTTTTTTTATCTGATATGTTTTTCTCGTATTTCTGCCTACTTCATATGTCTCCATATCATCCATCTCATAGTCAGGATTCTCTTTTATGAATTCAATTTTTTTTTCTTTCTTTTTTTCACTTAGAGGTTTAAATAAATCACCGTTGACATAATCTGCAGAGACCAAAAAATAATCATGCGCTGTAATAATAATCAATAGATTTATTATTAGCACGATAATGATTGTTTTATTCTTTTTACTGATGTTATTAAACTTTTCTCTCATTTTTTTAAGATATAAATGGGTTGACATTATATCATATTTTTTTATTCTAAAAAAAAAGAGCTATTTGCTCCTTTATCATTATCTAATTCATTCTGATTGGAAGAATGAGATAATTATATTTGTCTCCTTTTAGCGGACTTATGATGCATGGACTGATGCTATCCTTGAAGTTTATCATTATCTCTTCCTCATCAATTACCGAAAGTGCATCCTTTAAATACTTTGAGTTAATTCCTATATTAAGGTCTTCACCGTCATTTATAATTTCTACTTTCTCTTCAATATTACCTTCTTCATTCAAAGATGTTATATACATAATATCCTTTTGAATATTAAATCTGATGAGATTGTTATTTTGAACAGATGCCAGAAGAGAAGCTCTTTCCGTACTCTTTAATAAATCATCTCTTTTAACTCTTATATTAATATTTCCTGTTCTGCTTAGAAGTCTTTCGAAATCTATGAATTTACCTGAGAAAGTATTGATGGTTACTTTGTTATTATCAAAAGCCATTACAACTTTATTATCTACGATCTCAAAGCTTAATTTATCATCACCTTCTACATCCATTATTTTTGCAGTTTCATTTATAAGCTTTGCAGGAATAATAACTCTTACATCCTGGCTTTCATTTACATCAATCTTATAAGTAGCAATTCTGAAAGGATCAACTCCTACCATTCTCATACTTCCTTCTTTAATCTCAAGAAGAACACCTGTAAGAATTAAATTAATATCATCTGTTGATGCACTGAATGCTGTCTTTTTGATGAGAGTTTTAATTTCTTCTTTACTTAAATAAATGACATTCTGTCCTTCATTAATTTTGATTTTAGGATATTCATCTCCTCTGAAACATATAATCTCAGAACTTGATCCTGCACATTTAATATTTAACTTATTATTATCAGTATTGAAATCAAGCATTATATCTTCATCCGGAAGTTTGGCAACTATAGCAGCAAAAAGTCTGGCAGGTACCACAAATTCACATACCTCATCACATTGAACATTAATTACTGTTTCTATAGTAATGTTTGTATCTGTAGCTGTAAGTTTCATCTTATTATCTGCTACATTAACAAGTATTCCTTCAAGAATAATAGATGTAGTCCTTACAGGAATTGAATGACTAACATTGTTCAATGCTTTGTTTAATTCATTTCTGCTGCAGTAAATCTTCATTTAAGCTCCTTTATTTATATTAAATATTTAGTAGTATTAGTAGGTAATGTTGAATATGTGGATAAGTTTCAAATATTATGAAAAACTCGCTTTTTGAAAACTCAGTTACAGTTGATATCTTCTATTAAAAATCAGATAAGCGATGTTAATAATAATTGACTAAATAAAACTATCTCTTTTTGGTCTGTAATTTAACTTTAATGGTATCAATATTCTCGGCAAGTTCATTATCGTATTTAAGAGCATCCTCTATTTTTTCAACTGCATGAATTACAGTTGAATAATGGCGGTTTCCGAAAAGTTTACCTATCTTAGGGAGAGATAGATCAGTGGTATCTCTGCAAAGATACATTGCAACTTGTCTAGGTAGCGTAATTTCAGCGTTTCTCTTAGGTGAATCCATATCACTAATCTTTATTTTGTAATGATTTGCAACTATGGATCTGATTCTTTCAGGTGCAATAGCCTGTTCATTATCACTGATAATATCCTTTAGTATATTTTTGGCATTATCTACAGTAATCTTTTCATCCAGTAATTGAGATAATCCGATTACTCTGTTATATGCACCTTCAAGTTCACGAATATTATCTTTAACTTGATCGGCAATTAATGAAAATACATCACTAATCTCCGGTGTTATTTCAATATTAGATTTTTCGGCCCAGCTCTTCAAGATTGCAAGCCTTGTTTCGTAATCAGGAGGTTGAATATCTGCAATCATATTCCAACTGAATCTCGTACGAAGTCTTTCATCAAGAGCTTTAAGACTTACAGGTGGTACATCACTTGTAATTACGATCTGTTTATTATTCTGATACAGAGATTCAAAGGTATGGAAGAACTCTTCTTGAGTACTTTCTTTTCCTTCTAAAAATTGGATATCATCTATAAGAAGTACATCAAGTTTTCTGTATTTATTTCTGAAAGATCTGGTCTTATTATCCTTGATTGCAGAGATAAGTTCATTTGCGAACATCTCGGTAGATACATAAAGAACTTTAGATTCAGGATTATTCTTAATAATATGAACGCCTATAGCTTGCATCAGATGGGTTTTACCGAGCCCGGAACCTCCGTAAATAAAGAGAGGATTGTAGACATTTCCGGGATCTTCCGCAACTGCTACAGATACTGCATGTGCGTATTTATTTGAATTACCGACTATAAAGTCATCAAAATTGAATTTAGGATTGAAGAGTTTTTCCTGTGTAAGAGAGCTCTTGCGACGAGATGTGTCAATCTTAGGAATTTCGTATTCCTTCTCCTGTTTGATGACCACGCGGTATTCCTTTTCCATGCAATTATTGACTTGGTTTTCAATTTGCGGAAGGTAGTGATCATTTATATGATTGATGAGCTTGGAATCATTTGGCCAGGCAAGATAAATAACACCTGAATCTTCCTCGATGTGGTGGATGTAAAGAGGAGCTATCCAGGTATTGTAACTTAGATTAGTTGTGTTGTCTTTGAGGGCGCCGAGCACGGTACCCCATATCTTGTTCTTATCCAATGTTACTCTCCAACGAATTATGTACCCATTTTACATAAAGATATCCACATTGGTAAAGGTTAAAATTCATTGAAATGAGTTATAGTGCAGCGGTGCAAAAAATAAGTTATCCACATGTTGTTGATAAAATTGTTAATAAGTTTTGGCAGACACTACATATTGTGTATAACCCGGTTTTTGTTTCTCATGTATTTTTTTAGACACGATATATCTATCCCGTCAAAGGGAGAGTATAAATGAATTCTTGACTATCCCAAGCCCTTAAATTATAATGTTTTGGTCTATGTGCTTTTGGAATTCAGAGAGCACATTAAGTAATTAACTTCATTAATATTATTATAAAAAACGTTAAAGGAGAAAAGTAATGAAAAGAACTTATCAGCCTAAGAAAAGACAAAGGCTTAAGGAACACGGATTCCGCAAGAGAATGTCTACAGCAAACGGACGCAAGGTCCTCAAGAGAAGAAGAGCAAGAGGCAGAAAATCTCTGACTGCCTAGTCTATCGGCCATAAGATGAGAGATCACAGCGAGCTTACACTTCGAAAACAAAAGGACTTCAACCGCGTGTATAACAAAGGCAAGTCCAGAGGAAGCAGATTTGTGGTCGTATTGTACAGAAAGAACAATCTCGATTTCACAAGGACGGCCTTTGTATCCAGCAAGAAAGTAGGAAATTCGGTAGAAAGAAACCGTTCGCGAAGACTTATGAAAGAATCGTACCGAGCGGTAGAGAGTTTGGTTAAACCCGGATACGACATTGTATTCGTGGCCAGAAACACTATTGACGGACACAAGGAACCGGAAGTTGAGAAGGTATTAAAAAAGACATTGCAAGATTTAGGTCTTCTCATCGGCTCAGACAGACAAAACAAATGAAGAGAAATAATATCGCACAAAGATTCATGATTGTTATGGTGAGAGCCTACCAGACGGGGATATCTCCGTACATAGGAGCGCATTGCAGATACACACCGACATGCAGTGCCTATTTCATCGAAGCCGTCGAAAAGCACGGAGCTCTCAAGGGATCATGGCTGGGATTTAGGAGAATTCTCAGATGTCATCCGGGCCGCCCGGGAGGATACGATCCCGTACCGTAACGAAAACTAAAGACGGAGATAATTAATGACAATTTTCGCAAAACCTATCGGATATCTGTTGATGGGAATATATAAGCTGGTCGGTAACTACGGCCTGTCGCTGATCATCCTGACGTTCATCGTCAAGCTCGCACTCTATCCTCTCTACGCCAAGCAGATTAAATCATCTGCGGGCATGGCAGAAATGTCATCCAAGGCTCAGGAGATACAGAGAAGATACGCGAATGACAAGGAAAAGATGAACGAAGAGATGCAAAAGCTCTATGCCGAGGCGGGATTCAATCCTGCGAGCGGTTGTCTTCCTATGCTCATTCAGTTCCCTATCATCATGGGACTCTTTGCCCTGCTCAGAAATCCGATGAAGTACATGCCGGCCGGCGCAACCATGATTTTCGCAAATCACGAGTCGTTCCTTTGGATTAAGGACCTCGCGCAGCCTGACATGTGGATATTGCCACTCGCCGCGGGCATCTCGACATTCTTTGCATTTTCCATGAATTCAGCCATGACTATGCAGCAGCCGGGAGCAACTGCCGGACAGAACAAGGCAATGAACGCTATCATGAAATACTTCTTCCCGCTGAGCATACTGTGGCTTGCCAGGTCGTACCCGGCAGGACTTGCCATCTACTGGGCCGGCGGTCAGTTCATGCAGATATTCTTTAACCTCAGAATGAACAAGGTAAGAGAAAAGATGAAAGAGGAACAGGACCAGAAGAAGCTCGTCGAAAGAGCCGAGAAAGAGCTTGCCAGGAAGAAGAGAGCCAGGATGAAAGGAAGTTATCAGTAAATGAAATCCACAGAAAAATGGGGAGTTGATGTGGAAACCGCTGTTGAGCTGGCGCTCAAAGACCTCAAGGCAGAAAGAGACGATGTAGAGGTAGAAGTTCTTGAAGAGTCATCAAGCGGATTTCTCGGAATAGGCTCCAAACTAGCCAAGGTAAGAGTAAGCATCAAAGAAGTTGAGGAGGAGGAAGCTCCTAAAGAAAAAGCAACATTTGACGATATCGACGCTATACTTGCAGGACTGCCTGAAAATTCATCACAGCAGCTGCCTGATGAAGTAAGAGCGGAATATGACAAATTCGAAGCAGAAGAGACAGCCGATGCAGAAGCGGCAGAGGCTGCACACGCAAGAGAAAAGAAAAGCGAAAAAAAGCGCGGCGGAAGAAACCGCAAGAAATACAGTCTGTCAGTTGAAGACAGCGTGCTGAATGAAGTAAAGAAGACCGATCCTGTAGAGGGTCATGTACTCGAGACATTCCTCAGGGATATCGCCGAAAACATGGGAATAGATCTCGACTTCAGCGTAAGAGTCGGAGAAGAACTGGTATACGTAGAGATTAGCGGAAAAGATACCGGTACGATTATCGGTAAGAGAGGATCCACCCTCGATGCTGTTCAGTGTCTCGCAAGCTATGTAGTAAACAAGGACACTGATAAGTACGTAAGAGTCATACTCGATGCCGAAAACTACAGGTCCAAGAGAGAAAAGACTTTAGTCAATCTCGCAAACAGACTTGCCGGCAAGGTAGAGAGAAACGGAAGACCTGTGACTCTCGAGCCGATGAATCCTTACGAGAGAAAGGTCATCCACTGCACACTACAGCAGCATCCGGGCGTCAAGACCAGGAGCGAAGGAAAGGATCCTTACCGCAAGGTAGTAATCGAAGAAAAATAATCGAAATTAAAAACCCTCTGAAAAGAGGGTTTTTACGTGTCTTGTTTTAAGGTTTAGGCTTTGCCGCCGGAAGTGAATGTCTGGGTAACGAGCACTTCGTCGCCGTAAGTGAAGTTGACTATCATCTGTATTCCGGTAAAGCCCGTTTCCTCTTCAAGCTTTTTGCAAGTGTCTACAAAAGTTGACTCCATGCTGTCGAGTGAGGACTGCAGTGTATTGATCATGGCCTCATCCTTGAGCATATCTTCGGTCACGCCGTCGATAGTTGAGAGGTCATAGGTGTAGATTACGTCATTTCCTTTAACTTCCACGGTCATGCCGGCTGATTCAGCTGCAGCATCGATGTCTGCCTTTACATCTTCGTTGCTCTTGAGGAAAGACTCAAGATTGTCAGGCTTGCTGGCACATGAGGCAAATACGAGAGAGCTCATCAGTATCATGCTGAGCACAATCGCAAATAAACTATTTCTTCTATTAATCATTGTCATTCTCTCCTTAATGTCGCATTGTTTTTCGGCAAAATCTCTAGCTTCCGAAGAGATTGCTCAGAAGACCGCCGTCAGATTCCCCCTCTGCGCTGTCACCGCCTGAAAGGTTGTTGCTCTTGTAGCCGCCGCTACCGTCGGTCGATGAATTGCCGTTTGCATCCGTACCGCTTCCCGAATTATTGTTTGCATTCGAGTCGTTCGAATAATTGTTGTTATTTCCGTTGTTATAATTATTGTTGTTGTTATTGTTTGCGTTCCTGGCTTCTTCCGCTGCCCTCTTGGCTTCCTCAAGCTCCTTCTCCTGCTTGGTCTTCACCTTGGATGCATCTTCCTTGAATTCGTCCATAATCTCATAGACCTGCTTGCGAGTCTGTGCAGTTTCAAGATCCTTTTTAACGTTGTTTATGTAAGCCTGCATCTCACCGCCTTCAGCAGTATCGTAGTCTGATATATCAATATTATCGACGAATTTCTGAGCATCGCGAACAGCGAGTTTGCCGTCTAGCACGCGATATCCGTAAGCACCGCCGCCCGCAGCGAGCAGCATGAGTATGAGAACCAGCAAAATCTTACCGCCTACTCCGCCTCTTTTGTTGTTCATAATAGTCTCCATTTCACACAAATATTATTTACGCGTAGATTATAGCACTTTATTAGTGCAGATTGAAGAGCCTAAGCGTGGTGGAGTGTAGTATAATATTTTCAAATATCATGCGGCGTTGCCGCAGGGAAAAGGTACAGCAAATGCGGATTAATTCACTGGTATTGGAAAATTTCAGAAACTATAAGAATCTCGAGATTGATTTTGATGAGAGTCGCAATATTATCGTGGGAGAAAATGCTCAGGGTAAGACAAATCTCGTGGAGGCGATTTACCTGACCGCATTTGCCAGGTCCTTTAGGACAAACAACTCGGCGGACATGATTTATTTCGGAGAATCAAGCGGCAGGGTAAGCGCAGATATAACCAGCGAGGAGATAGATAAGAATATAAATATAACGCTTCGTTCCGACGGAAAGAAGATGATACAAAAGGACGGGAAGGTCGTAAAGAGAACAGCGGAGCTGCTTAATACAGTCGTGGTGATAGTGTTTACGCCGGATGATCTTCGGATTATCAAGGACAGTCCGGAGAAGAGGCGCGCGTTCATAAACCGCGAGCTCTCCCAGATGAGGCCGCGGTATTATGAGCAGCTGCGCAGGTATAATGAGGCATTGAAGGAAAAGAATGCGCTGCTGAAGGGCTTCTTTAATGTAAGGAAGAAGACCTTTACGCGCGCCGACAATCTGACGCTGAATGATGCAGAAGCGATGGGCTCTGCAGGAAGCAGCGGTGAAGCAAACCCATTTGATAACAGTCGTCGCTATAACGAGGACCTCCTCGACGTTTATGACAGGCAGCTAGCTGATGCGGCATATGAGATACTCCGCTACAGGATGGAGTTTACCGAGATGCTCTCGGATGAAGCAGCGGAAATTATGGGTAATATCTCAGGCGGAAGAGAAGAACTCAAAATAGAGTACAAGACAGCCTGCGATTATGTGACGGCATCAGAAGGAAGGGAGATTCTCTTCAGCCAGATAAGGCATAACAGGGACAGGGATATATATAACGGAAGCGCATCAATCGGACCGCATAGGGATGATTTGGAGTTCTATATTAATGGTAAAGATGCAAGGAAGTTCGGTTCGCAGGGTCAGCAGCGTACGATCGCCCTTTCGCTCAAACTCGCCGAGATCAGGATTGCCAGGCAGATGCTCGGTGAGGCGCCTGTACTGCTTCTGGACGACGTGTTATCTGAGCTTGATCTCGATAGACAGAAGTTCCTTGTAAGCGAAATCGATGACGTCCAGCTCTTCATCACATCAGCCGAGCTCAATGAAGAGGTTACCGGAGCTCTCCGAGGAGGCACCCTATTCCGAATAGAAGAAGGAAGTGTAACAAGAGTAGATAAGTATTAAAAAACAAGGAGATTCGCAGTTGAATCTCCTTGCTATATTTTACTTAGATTTATTGTGCTTAAGGGTGAATTACACCTTTAATATCCGGATCAGTGAGCTTGTAAACTCTTCTCGTGACGGCGCCCGGCTTTCCCGTACCTATATCCGAATCAGGTCCCGAGTTACCTTCTACGGTATAGACGTAACCTTTATAAACTCTCTCTACTATTCCTACGTGTCTGTTCCTTCCGAAAACGATGATGTCGCCGGCTTTGGCCTTGGACCTTCTAATCCACTTGTCGCGCCGATTGGCAAAGTTAGAATAGCTAGGGACATAGGCTTTATTCCCGATGCCGTTAATCTTGCCGTAGTTGCCGGATCTTTTATAGCACCAGCCGACAAATGTTCCGCACCACGGAGTCGCATCTGTATCTCTGAAGCGGGTGCCGAAGTACCAAGTCCAAAATCCTTTTACCTGAGACTTTGTACTCTTTCCGATTTGCTTACGTGCAAGATTGAGCACAGCGTTATTCGTTTTGTTTACTGTTAGCTTGGAACATGCGCCCTCAGAATTTGCGTAATACGGGAGATTGTTGATTACGACCGGACGATTAACAGCAACTGAACTGTCAGTCTGAAGATAGTACCACTTACCTTTCCACTTTACGCCCTTCTGGTACCTATAGCTTTTTATCTTAACCCATCTGCCGTTCTTAGGATTGGAGTAGTATAGTTTGCGATTCTTTCCGCTTCCCCATCCGTATACGCCAACGGCAAGCTTACCGTTCTTGCAGGCGCGATATTGATAGTTACCGACTTTGAATGTCTTGGAAGTGATTATCTTACCTCCCTTTTGGATGTAGTATATATTACCGTTCCATTTAACGAAGCCCGCATCCTTGCGAATCTGATTCGTCTTAGGATGTTTGTAATAGTAAGAGCCGTTTTTCTCGATAACTCCCAGCTGCGGAGTTGCTTTTGTCTTTTGCTGCGTATTTTCTTCGGCAGCAAATGACATGCAAAGGGACATAGCAAACAAGAGAAGAACAGCTACTATTGTTCTGAGCACTCTTTTCATTAAAAAACCTGTCCCCTTCTACAGCAATCGAAAACATCTTGCTTTGTATATTGTATATGCGTGCTTAATTTTTGCATATTTGACGAATCCCGTCAAATAATTTCATATTATTAGAGCGTTCTCTTACAAACCCCGAATTACCGTATTCATCCACTTGTCGGAAAGGTATCTCTTCGTAAGGATATAGAACTTGGCCAGCACTTCTATTCTGGTCATTAGAAGCGCCAGATGTATAGGAAGGTGCCAGACAAGAGCTGACAAGAATGCAAGAGGTACCGCAAGGAGCCATATGGAGCCGCACTCTGCGAGCATGGCAAAGCGTGTGTCTCCACCTGCCCTAAGCACACCGGTTATCATCATGCCGTTATAGATATCGAGAGGCATGGTGATTGCGAACACTAAAATGATTTTGAACATGTAGTCGCTGCCCTCCGGCGTGAGATTGAAGATGCCGGAAAGAGGCCTTGCTAAAAGAGCGGCTGTCAGACCGAGAGTTATGCAAAGCATAAAGCAGACTTTTATAATATGACCGGAGAGCTTCTTGGCATAAGGGATGTCCCCTTCTCCGAGCTTTTCTCCGACCAGTATGAGCGAAGCATCACCCATGCTGAAGGACGCGAAGTTGAATATATTGAAAATCGCCGTCGCAGCTTGGTATGCAGCGTATGGTGTAGTGCCTATCCTGTTAAAGGCAGCCACGTACATAGTCTGACCGAAGCTCCAAAAGAACTCATTCAAAGTGGTCGGAGTCGCATTTTTAACAACTCTTCGTATAAGCTCAGGCTCCCAGCCGAAATAGCTTGATACATTTCCGCGAAACTCGTTGCTCTTTCGACTTGCGAAATACAGATTGAGCAGGAACTCGAGAGTTCTCGCAGACACTGTACCTATGGCAGCGCCCATAACTCCGAGAGCGGGCAACCCGAGTTTGCCGAAAATAAGGATGTAGTTGATGATGGTATTGCTGGAAAAGACCACCATGCTGATAATCATCGGAAGCTTGACCTGCTGTGTGGCCTTGAACGCCATTTCCATCGGAGAGGCAAAGGCCAGGAGGAGGAAGCTCAGGCTGCAGATTCTGACATACTTAACTGCGAGTGAATGCACGGCAGGATCCACGGCATATATAGACAGTATTTGATCTGTAAATAGCATCGCACCCGCAAAGAAGATAATACCGAGGCCCATCATAACCGTAATGGCGAATCCTATTACCTTCCTTATATTAGCCATATCACGTACGCCGTAGAATTGCGCCATGAAAGTTGCGGTACCGCTGACGAAGCCGAAGAGAATGAGATAGTGCACCATAAAAATCTGAGATGCGACGCCTACCGCCGCCAGCTCAGTCTCACCGAGCATACCCACCATGAGGTTATCTACCATGGTAAGAGTTGCTGTCACGATGCCCTGCACGGCAATCGGAGATGCTATGCTCACTATCTTCCTGTTAACTTCATTTTTGTTAAAATCCACTGCTCAAATACCCATTTTTTTTACTTTCTCGCACTGCCAATCAGTATATTTCAAACCACTTTTTTTAACAAGATAAATCTTGTTTTTTTGACGGGCTCTGCAGAACATGGAAATACTGGCTTTCGGGACTTGCTTGTCGGATTTGAGGAGAATATTGCCGATTTGAGCGACTTTTTTGAAAACACAAGATATTGTGGGAAAACTTGCAATAAAATCGCTTATATGCTAAAATTTGGGCGTGAACAAGGGATGCGACGCCCGTTTTTTTCATGTAAGAGGGTTTTGCAATCACGCAAGATCCCTCAGCGCAAATTTTGTTTTTTTGAAAGGTTAACACAATGGCACAAAAGCAAGAATACGGCGCAAGTCAAATTGAAGTTCTTGAAGGTCTTAAACCGGTACGTCTGAGACCGGGTATGTACATCGGAAGCACCGGTCCTGCGGGACTGCATCACCTGGTGTACGAGATTGTTGATAACTCAGTTGACGAAGCGCTGGCAGGATTTTGCAAGAGCATCTCGGTCAGCATAGAGTCCGACAACTCAATCACGGTCCAGGACGACGGCCGAGGCATGCCGGTAGACATCCATCCTAAGATGGGAATTCCTGCCGTTCAGGTAATACATACACAGCTCCATGCCGGAGGTAAATTCGGCGGTGGAGGATATAAAGTATCAGGCGGACTCCATGGAGTAGGCGCTTCGGTAGTTAACGCGCTCTCGACGCACATGATCGTACAGGTAAGGCGCGATAACAAGATCTACGAACAGGAATATTTCAGGGGAGAAAAAGCTACAGAACTCAAAGTCGTCGGTGAGTACAAGACAGGAAAGACCGGATCAAAAACGCAGTTCTGGCCGGACCCTGAAATCTTCGATGACACCGTATACGACTACGATACACTAAAAAGACGTCTCCGCGAAATGGCCTTCCTTAATAAAGGCCTCTCTATTTCGCTTGAGGATAAGAGAGTCAGTCCGCACAGAAAAGATCACTTCTGCTTTGAGGGCGGCATCAAGGAGTTCGTAGAATATCTCAATAAGAATAAGGAAGCAATCAATCCGACGGTCTTTTACTACGAAGCAGAGAAAACAGGATACTCGGTTGAGGTTGCTCTCCAGTACACCGACAGATACAGCGAAAACATCATCTCGTTTGCCAACAACATTCACACGAATGAAGGAGGCTTCCACGAGGTAGGTTTTAAGTCTTCGCTGACCCGTACCATTAACGACTACGCAAAGAGAAATAAATTCATCAAGGAAAACGAAGACTCCTTGCAGGGAGAAGACGTACGTGAAGGCCTGACGGCAATCGTCTCAGTCAAGCTCACCAACCCGCAGTTCGAGGGTCAGACCAAGGCCAAGCTCGGTAACGCGGAGGTCAAGGGTTTTGTAGAGACCAATACATCGGAACACCTCACCTACTTCCTTGAGGAAAACCCTAAGCAGGCCAAGGTCATAATTGATAAGTGCCTCAAGGCCCAGCGTGCGAGAGAAGCCGCACGTAAGGCCAGGGAGATTACTCGTAAGAGCTCAGTCCTCGAGACAACATCACTTCCGGGCAAGCTCGCAGACTGCTCCGAAAAAGATCCGGCTCTTTCCGAAATCTTCCTCGTCGAGGGAGACTCCGCAGGCGGCTCCGCAAAGCAGGGGCGCGACAGAAATCGCCAGGCCGTTTTGCCACTCAGAGGTAAGATTCTCAATGTAGAAAAAGCCAGGCTCGACAGAGTCCTCTCATCCGAAGAGATCAAGAATATGATCACAGCGTTCGGATGCAATATAGGGAACGAGTTCGATATCGAAAAACTCAGATACCACAAGATTATCATCATGACAGATGCGGACGTCGACGGAGCCCACATCAGGACACTCCTTCTGACATTCTTCTTCAGATATATGACACCGCTTGTGGAGCAGGGTTATGTCTATGCAGCCCAGCCGCCTCTCTTCAGAGTCAAGCAGGGCAAGCAGATTTGGTACACCTACTCAGACGCCGAACAGGAAAAGCTCCTCGCAGAGCTCAAGTCCAAGGGCGGTAACAATAAGGTAGAGATTCAAAGATACAAGGGACTCGGAGAGATGGACTTCAACCAGCTCTGGGAGACCACAATGGACTACGACAAGCGCACGCTGGTCAGAATCACAGTCGATGACGCACAGGCCGCGGACGAGATCTTCACCACTCTGATGGGAGACAAGGTGCCGCCGCGCAAAGCTTTCATCGAAGAAAACGCGCGCTACGTACAGAACTTAGATATCTAAAGGAATAGAAATGGCGAATTTACTAGACAACAGCAACATCATCGAGCACGAAATATACGATGAGATGAAAACCTCGTATATCGACTACGCCATGAGCGTAATCGTCGGTCGCGCTCTTCCGGATGTCAGGGACGGATTAAAGCCGGTTCACAGGAGAATACTCTACGGCATGCACTCCCTCGGCATTACACCGGACAAACCACATAAGAAATCAGCCCGTATCGTCGGTGAAGTTATGGGTAAGTATCACCCTCACGGTGACTCTTCCATCTATGACTCCATGGTCAAAATGGCCCAGGACTTCTCAACGAGATATCCTCTCGTTGACGGTCACGGTAACTTCGGCTCAGTCGACGGAGACGGCGCCGCGGCTTCGCGTTACACCGAGGCACGCATGTCACCGTTCTCTCTTCAGATGGTAAGGGATATCGAAAAGGACACGGTCGACTTTGCCGATAACTACGACGGAGAAGAGCAGGAGCCGGTAGTGCTCCCATCGAGAGTTCCTAATCTTCTTATTAACGGCTCGAACGGAATCGCCGTAGGTATGGCGACTTCGATTCCGCCGCATAACCTCGGAGAGACCATCGATGCCTGCGTCAAGATGATCGAAGAGCCTGAGTGCAGCATAAATGACCTCACAAAGATTATCAAAGGACCGGACTTCCCGACCGGAGCCATCATACTCGGTAAGAGCTCTGCAAAAGAGGCATATCTTACTGGACAAGGCAAGGTCAATGTAAGATCGGTCTGTGAGATTATGGAGACCAAGGGCGGCAGGATGCAGATCGTCGTATCGGAAATACCGTACCAGGTCAACAAGGCCAGGCTCATCGAGTCCATGGCGGACCTCGTAAGGGATAAGAAGGTCGACGGCATCAGTGCGATTCGCGACGAATCCAACCGTGAAGGTACAAGAATCGTAATCGAACTCAAGCGCGACTCGAACCCTAACGTAGTACTCAACAGACTTTATAAACATACGGCGCTGCAGACATCGTTCAGCATGATTATGCTGGCGCTCGTCGACGGAGAGCCGAAGATCTTAAATCTCAAGCAGATTCTCGAGGAGTACCTCAAGCATCAGAAGATAGTCGTTACGAGAAGGACACGCTTCGACCTCGCCAAGGCTGAGGCCAGAGCGCATATCTTGGAAGGACTCATCATTGCGCTTGATAACATCGATGAGGTAATTGCCACCATCCGCTCCGCATACAACGATGCGAAGGAAAAACTGATGGTAAGGTTCGGACTTTCAGAGATCCAGGCACAGGCCATACTCGATATGAGACTTGCCAAGCTGCAGGGACTCGAGCGCGAGAAGATTCAGGCGGAGTATGATGAGCTTCAGAAGAAGATAGCTTACTACAAGAGCCTGCTCGCAGATGAGAAGAAGCTCATGGGAGTTATCCGCGATGAGCTCATCGAGATTAAGGAAAAATGGGCTGACCCACGCCGCACCAAGATTGTGGCAGACGAGGGTGAGCTCGATGAAGAGGCTCTCATTGATGAAGAGGATGTAGCTATTACGCTGACACATCTCGGTTACGTCAAGAGAGTGCCGGCTGACACGTACAAAGCGCAGAGGCGTGGCGGTAAAGGTATAGTCGGCCTAACCACGCGCGAGAGCGACTTCGTCAGGAATCTCATTATCACAAGCACTCACGACTACCTCATGTTCTTCACAGACATGGGACGCGTCTATAAGATAAAGGCATACGAGATACCGGAAGCATCCAGGACTGCCAAGGGCACACCTGTTATCAACTTCCTCAACCTCAACTCAACAGAGCGCGTCACGGCGATGATTCCGATTCGCGAGTTCAGCGCAGACGAATCACTCGTCATGGTCACCAAGATGGGTACCATCAAGAAGACGCCTCTGACCGAGTTCGACACCAACAGGAAGACGGGACTCATCGCCATCACCCTGAAGGAAGGAGACAAGCTTATCTCAGTAGCTCAGGCAGGAGGAGACGACAACGTCCTCGTAGTTACCAAGCAGGGTAAGGCTATAGCCTTCTCCGAGAAGGACGTAAGGCCGATGGGTCGTAACGCCGGCGGAGTAAGAGCCATCCTCCTCGACAAGGAAGATGAAGTCGTATCCATGGAACTCGACCGTGAGCAGACCAGGAAAATGCTCGTAATCACCGAGAACGGCTTCGGTAAGAGGACACCGCTTGCTGAGTATAGGCTGCAGACCAGAGGCGGCAAGGGAGTTGCCACATACGACAAGACCAAGTTCGGTAAGACGGGTCTTCTGGTCGGTGCCAGCATCGTCAGCGAAGACGATGAGGTAATGGTCATCAATTCGAACGGAGTCATCATCAGAATCCGTGCAAACGAAGTCAGCACCTCGGGCAGAACGACTCAGGGTGTCAAGATCATGAAGGTCGACAAGGGTAACAGCATTGTATCGTTTGCCAAGGTAGTCGATGAGGATGATGCGGAGACTTCCACCAAGAAGAAGGAAAAGCCGGAGAATCCGAATGTCGGAAAAGACGGAAACGAGCAGCTGACTCTAACTGAATAGATGCTCTAAAATAGGGCGACTGCATTTCACAAAAGTAGTCGCCTTTTATTATTCTCAATTATCATGTCTGAAGAATCGCTTTTGTCCATTGACATAGTTTGCGTTTAGCGGTTACCATTACGGTGTTAGTTATAACGTTGGTTACAGTTTATGAAGGAGATTTTTATGAAGAAGAGAAGCAGTGCTTTTATTGCGCTTTTTCTCGCTTTTTGTTTGGTCATAGGCTATGGCTTCAGCTTTGAAACAGCCTATGCTGCCGGAAACAAAAAAGCGACCAAAGTGCAAAGCGTCAAGTTGAATCATAAGGTTTACACCATTAAAAAGGGTAAGACGCTCAAGCTAAAAGCGACCGTGCTACCTAAAAAGGTCAGCAAGAAAAATAAGAAGGTCACTTGGACTAGCAGTAAGAAGAAAATTGCTTCAGTTAAAAACGGAAAAGTAAAAGGCCTCAAGAAGGGTAAAACAGTAATTACCGCAAAGGCCAAGGGCAAAAAAGCAAAATGTACTGTGTACGTTGGCACGCCCGTTAAGAAAGCTGTTTTCAAGAAAAAAGCAGTAACTGTCGTGGCAGGAAAGTCTATCACAATGAAGGCTTCTCTCGTGCCTGCTAAACCGACAGTGAAGAAGATAATCTATTCTTCAAGCAACAAAAAAATAGCAAAGGTCAATGCTGCAGGAAAAATCACAGGAGTATCAGCCGGAAAGGTCACCATTACTGCCAAGCCGCAGGATGAAGCAGGAAAGGCCGCTAAACTTACCGTGACAGTAAAGCCTGCCAGGGTGCCTGTAGCATCAGTAGCGATTGATCCTGCAACAATGCAGATTAAAAAAGGCGAGACATTCACTGTCAAGGCAAGTGTAATGCCTAAAAATGCTACCAATAAGAATGTAAGCTACAAGAGCAGTGATGAGAAAGTAGCTACGGTCGATGCGAACGGTAAAGTAACAGCAGTAGGCAGAGGAGATGCAGTAATTACGGCAACAAGCGCTGACGGTGCCAAGACTGCAGAATGCAAGCTAAAGGTAACTCCAGCCGGATCTGAGACAGCATCTACACAAGCAGATCTCGACGAATTGCTCGCAGATGAGAATGTAAACAAAATTACCATTAAAGATAGCATGACTATCGGCAGCGAAGATAATCCTGTCGAGAGAGAAGATCTTGATTTGGTTATCGATGCTCCGAACGGACACATAGAAAACTACGGAAAATTTAAAAGCGTTCAAATCAACAGCGTTGGTGCAAATTCATTTATTGAGCACATGGTCGGCAACATCATCTCGTATGCCGCCAGATCCGGAAAACTTGTTATAGAGCAAGATGCCAATGCAGTGGTCAATCTTATCTCGGGTGCTGAGAATCTGAATCTCGTCGCAAACGGTACCATTAATCTCAACATTAATGTCAGAGTAAATGTCGTTATCGGCGGAGAAACCAGAAACACCATTCCGGTAAACGTAGTAAATGGCGCTCAGAATTCAAATATTACAACTTCCAAAGAACTGAATGTCAACACAGAAGTCAAAATCGGACTTAATATTCAGGCAGGCGGAGAGAGAACAGAGGTTAATCTGAACGGCACGGGCTCTGAAACGGAGGCAGAGAAGATCCTTCCTGATGTATCGGGACTCGGCTTTGTCTGCATCAGACGCACAGACGAGTATTACAGAAATCTCGTGGCTGTCAACAACGGAGATACAAATGCATCGACACAGACTGTGAATATCGAAGGTAGTGTCGAAGGAACCGATGGGGCTGCACTTTCGGGTGCCAAGATCAGCGTGATTCCGTTCGAGAAGGAAATGAGCAGTTCTGAAGTTCAGGCAGCTGCGGGAAAAGCTGCATATTCTGCAAACACAAACGCGAACGGGGCATACAGCATTGCAAATGTTAAAATTGGCAACTATTATCTGCTGGCCCAGAAAGACGGCTTTGCAGCTGACTGTGCCAAATTGATTCTGACCAGCAATGATGATGAAAAACATATAGCAGGTATCATTACGCTTAAAGCCAACGCAGATGCCGCAAAGAAAGGAACCCTTTCCGGAACAATTACCGATGCATTAACAGGAGGCTCTGCTGATAAAGGCCTTACTCTAAGACTGCGCAAGGGTGGCGACAATACATCCGGAGCGATTCTCGAGACCACGAATACTGTTGAAGGTGGCAAATACGCCTTCACAAAGCAATACGAGTTTGGTCAATACACAGTTGAGGTAATTGATAACAGAGCCGACTCAGATAAGCATTATGCAGCGACATATTTCAATGCAATAATCAACAAAGAAGGAGCAAATACCGTCAACTCGAAAGCATCACCGACGATAGAATCGGAACAGGTAAGATTTGTGCTTACATGGGGAGATGAGGCTTCGGGAGCATCAGCAGATCTCGATTCGCACCTGGTCGGACCTAGCGCAGACAAAAAGGGCGTATTCCACACATGGTTCTCAGAGAGGGAATATGCAGATAAAGACGTGCTAACAGACTCCGATGAGCAAGTCATATATGCCGACTTGGATAGAGACGATGTCGACTGGTGGGGTCCTGAAACTACCACAATCTACAGACCGACAGAGGGTGTTTACAGTTTCTATATCCATGATTACTCAAATGGAGGAAATAATGCGAGTAACCAGATGTCCAAATCGAAGGCACAGGTTGAGGTATACAAGGGAGAACGCAAAATAGCGGGACCTTTCAATATTTCTTCCACTACATCAGGTATACTCTGGCATGTATGTGATTACAATTCAGCAACAGGTAAGGTTAAAGAAGTAAACAAGGTGCTCGGTGACTGGGCAGGTGAAGCCGATGAAGTTGGTATGAGCAAGGAAGCTATTCTGAATGCTGTAAAAGACAGACTCAGAGACACCTTAGAAGAGGCTAAAGAAACGCTTACCAAACTTCCTGCAGGAGAGATTAAGACTGAAGGTCAGAACGCAATAGCAGCCGCTGAAGCTGCACTGAACTCCGAAGATGCTCAGGCTGTCAGAGATACAAACAACAACCTCTCAGACTGGATTAGAAGCATTAGCAATGCTTTGTATCTTGATAATGTCTGGACTGAGATTCTTTATCCTGACGCGGAATATGAAGACGATTATATCAATCTTGTGTATAGCTACCGCACTGATGATGTGTACGGCGAACCAAAGACAGAAGATGACGACGAAGGAGATTATCTGTATTCAACATTGACGATAAGCGTCGGAGAGGAGAATGCTCCGTATGATGAATTAAAATTCAGATTCGGAAACGACGCAGTTGAATGGTCACTCACAAATACTGCATCAGGTGATCCTGCCGGCTATGACAGGAAACTCACTGCGACATTCGCAGGTCAGAGCAGAGTTTGGTATGTAAAACAGGAAGTATCAGAGGATTATCTGCTCGGAGTGAAGAATGCAAGCCATACCCGCGTGACTGTTGATGACGAGGGTGAAGAGTATACCGACGAATTAATTGATAACATAGACACATTTACGGAAGATGACGATGAGTCAACAACGTATATTGCGGCAATTAGAGGATCAGAGGATGAATTCTCCTTCGATACAACATTTACGCTTTACAATTCAAAGGCTACATGGAAACTTGATCCGTATAATGAGAATGGATACGTTGCCAAATTAACTGTTAGTGCGAGCGGAAAAACACGAGTCTATCTTGTCAGATATGAGGTTTCAAGCTACATAAAGTTCGGATTCGACTTATTGGACGAGCAGGGCAATATCGTCAGCATGGATTATTTGTCCGATTATTATGTCGAAGAAAGCGATCTATATGAAGTCAATGGCTACACAAATGCGATTCCTGAATACACAGTGAGACCACGCTATTCCAAGTCTACTGCTACTATAGTAGATTCGGGCATCGACGGCTCTGACAAGAAGGTAGTTGTGAAATGTGGCGACGAAGAGCGTACGACATACTTAAAGTATGTAAAGTATGAAATGGATCCAAACGACTTGCGTGTCTCGGAAATATACTATGGCGATAGTTATTTCGAGACTTGGCATGACGATTATGAAAACGATGAAATAATTATCTACGTTTTCGAAGACAGGATTCCGGATTATGAAAACTTCAGATTCGTTCCGAATTGGGACAACATGACGGCCGACTTCGTTGAGATTGACGATCCTGTATATGACGGCACAGTGACATTACGTCTGGGAGATTATTCCAAAGTGTATAATGTCAGACACGCCTACACGGAAGAATGGTAAGAAGCTCAGAACGGTCACGCTGAAATACACAGCATAAGAACAGAGCTCTAATATGAAGGATGGCGCGAGAGCGCCGTCCTTCTTGCTCGAGACAGGGATGTGGATGAATGGTCCGGACTTCATCTACGACTACTATAGGCAAGAGATGGCCAAGTGAAACGCTAAACCTCGGCAATTTCAAGATATTCAAACTTCATGAAGCGCACTATGACCATTAAGTACGTTGACATCAACAACAGCAGATTGTTAGAATGAAAGCGCACGTATAAAGTTTGAGCCTTTTAGGAGACCCAAAGTTATGAAAAGAAAGAATAGAGCTTTGCTGACAGCAGTTACATGCGTGATGATGATTTTCACGATGGCTGCTTTTTTTAATGTTGTATATGCGGATAATGATTCTGTAAGATACGAGTTTGATCCGCCGATAGCAGTTAGTTTATATGTCAAGGAATATGGAACAGGGAAGATCTATACTGAGGAAGACTTCAAAGGAAAGCCGACTGTAATTGTGATGGGAGGAGTCGATTGTGGAAATACATTAGCCACTTTGGATAATCTCTATGAAGCACTTGAAAAAGGCAAAGATTTCTATTTATTGGATTTACTGGTAAAAGGGGCGGTAGTCAGCGATATAGAAACGCATATAGAGAAATATTCCAGGAGCATATTTTCAAATAATTATTATCCTAATAATAGTTTGTACGAATCCATTGCCAAGCAAATCGGCCTACCTAGGAGCACTGTAATAATGCCGATAATTGCAGTTCTTGATGAAAAAGGACAGGCCGTGTTAGCTGCAAGCGGAACCGAGTCGATTGAAGGCGCAGTTGAAGGTCTCGCGATGGCACTAGGAGAGCTTGACGAGTATTATAGGGAACGGGAAGAATACTATGAGTCCCTGAAAGGACCGATATTCAAAGTAAGCAATAAGGTCCATTACGATGAAGCATTTAAAGTCTTAGATATAGTGAACGAGGAAAGAGCAACCGAGGGCTTAACTCCGCTGGAAATGGACAGCAATCTTCTTAAGCTTGCCAATCAGCGCGGAGCAGAAATATCCTTTTACTATTCCCATACAAGGCCAAACGGAGAACCATGGTCCACTCTAATAAAACAAGGGGGCATTCGATCCGAAATTATCGCAGTCGGATATGGTTCGGCAGCAGCGGCGATGAATGGCTGGATGAATTCGGAGGGACACAGGAAAAACATTCTAACCCCGGGATTCAGATACATGGGTGTAAGTGCCTATGAAGCAGACGGAGAGATGTTCTGGGTGCAGGTGTTCTCGAATGAAAAAGAAAGCATAGCACCGAAGCGAAGTGATGTTGTAACAGAAACACACAGCGTTGAGACTCTGCTGGGTCAGGACATATATTTCGGTGAGAATTATGAGAACAGATCTGATTACTTTGCAGTTAATATTGACACCGTCACCGAAATGAAAACTTTAATAGTGCTTTTTAATACGAACTGGTACCCGATCCAGCACTCAAATTTGGATCCTGATATATGGAACTGGAGCTCCAGTAACACGGGTGTTGCAACAGTTGACGAGAAAGGCAGGGTGACAGCGAAAAAAGCCGGCAAGACAACAATTACCGTAACGAACAAGAATAAACCTTCGGTAAAGGCGTCGGCAACTGTGGAAGTGTTCATCCCTATAACAAAGGCGACAGTAACGGGAATTAGCGATAAAGCATACACAGGACAGGCCCTGACTCAGAATATATCCGTGTCGTTTAATGGTACAGCACTACAGGAAAACAGAGACTTTGAAGTCCAATACAGCAACAATAAAGAAGAGGGTACTGCAACAGTCAAAATAACAGGAAAAGGGAGCTATAACGGAAGTGTTGCAAGAACCTTTAAAATTACTCATAGCCTGAGAAAAGTTGCAGCGAAGGCAGCGACATGTACAGTTGCCGGAAATGTGGAGTACTGGCATTGCAACGGATGTAATAAGAATTTCTCAAATGATAATGCCACTAATGAAGTGACAACTACAGTAATCAGTCCGCTTGGTCACAACTATGGAAATTGGACAGAGACTAAGGCTGCGAGCTGTACAGCAAAGGGTGAGGAAACCCGCACCTGCAAGCGAGATGCATCGCACAAAGAGACACGAGATATTGTAGCACTCGGTCATAGCTACGGTGAATGGGCTGTTACCAAGGCGGCAACAACATCATCAACAGGCGTAGAGACACGTATATGTATGCATGATTCGTCTCATACGGAAACAAGAACTATAGCCAAGCTTCCTGCACCGGGATCCGATCCAAAACAGAAGGCAAAAGATGGTACAGCAACCGGAGCAGGCGCATCAGAAGCAGCTGCGAACAAAGCCATCACATCTTCTGCAAGTGATGAAGGTCCTACGGGCAGCAAGTTTGCACCGCTATTGCTTAGATCAAGCAGTCAGGGGAACAACAATATCAACCTGACTTGGAGTGCTGCCAAGGGTGCTAAGAAGTATGTTGTATACGGCAATGCATGTGGCAAGAAGAACAAGATGAAGAAGCTTGCAACTGTTACCGGTAAAAAATACAACGTCAAGAAGATTGCTAAGAAGCTCAAGAAGGGCACCTATCACAAGTTCATGGTGGTTGCCCTGGATAAGAACAATAACGTCGTATCGACATCAAAAGTTATCCACGTAGCAACAAAGGGTAATAAGAAGAATGCCAATCCTACAAAACTGACTGTCAAGAAGACAAAAGTCAGCATAAAGAAGGGTAAGACATTCAAGATTGGCGCCAAGCAGGTAGGCAAGAATGTGAAGAACCACAGAGGCATCTGCTATGAGTCAAGCAATGCAAAAATTGCAAGTGTAAATGCAAAAGGCGTAGTCACTGCCAAGAAGAAAGGCACATGCTATGTTTATGCATATGCCCAGAACGGAATCTACAAGAAAATCCAGGTTGTGGTTAAGTGACGTATTGCATTCTAAATTAAGGATTAAAATCAAATAATAGTATTAGGAGATGTGGGATTTATGAGAAAGATTCTCGTTGTAATAGACATGCAAAATGACTTTATTGACGGAGCGCTCGGGACGAAAGAAGCCGAGGCTATAGTCGATAGAGTAGTCGCAAAGATCAAAGACTATCCGTCTGAGGATGTGTTCGCCACGAAGGATACGCATGAGGAAGACTACCTTCTGACGCAGGAGGGAAAGAATCTTCCAGTGGAGCACTGCATCCGAGGCACAGAGGGATGGGAGATCCGTCCGGAAATCGCAAGACTCCTGGACGACAATCACATCTTCGAAAAGCCGACCTTCGGTAGCGTTGCCCTTGCGGAGCAACTGAAAAGAATTGCCTTTGAAGACCTTGAAAGAGGAAACCTCAGCGACAGCTCGGACAGCGCAGGCATTGAAATTGAGATAGTCGGGCTTTGCACAGACATCTGCGTGGTATCCAACGCATTGCTGTTTAAGGCAGAGATGCCGGAGGTCAAGATAAGCGTGGATCCGGCATGCTGCGCAGGTGTGACACCTGAGAAACACGAAGCGGCGCTTGCTACTATGGAAAGCTGCCAGATAAAAATAAGGTAAAGAAAATGAAGTTTGTGATACAAAGAGTAAGTCAAGCGTCTGTAACGGTAGACGATAAGGTCATCGGGAAAATCGAGCGTGGGTATATGGTGCTGGTCGGGGTGTCCGAAGAGGACGACGAGGCCATTGCGGACAAGATGGTAGATAAGATGATTAAGTTGCGCATCAATGAGGACGCGGAGGGGAAGACGAATCTTTCGCTCGCCGACGTTGGCGGAGAGCTCCTCATGATCTCGCAGTTTACGCTCTACGCCAATTGCCGTAAAGGCAATCGCCCTTCGTTCATCGGAGCCGGCAGCCCCGAGCATGCAGATGCGCTCTATGAATACATACTGGAGCGCTGCCGCGAGCAGGTGCCGGTGGTCGAGAAGGGCGCGTTCGGCGAGCACATGAAAGTCGAACTCTTAAACGACGGGCCGTTCACTATCATACTGGATTCCGAAGATCTGACGCAGCCGAGAAACTAATAGTAAGAAACGAGCCAATATTTTTCTGTAATTCATACGGAAAATGAGTTATAATGGAAATTCGAAAGGGGCAGGATTTGCGAGATTCCTGCCGCCTTTTGTGTTATTATATGTGCAACAAATCTATGTAAACAGGAGACTATACAATTGGAAGAAAAAACATTAAGGGCTATTCATGCAGCGACACAGAATATAAGCGCTGAAATCAGTAAGGTAATCATAGGTAAAGAAGACGTAATCAGAAAAGTTCTGATGAGCGTACTCGCCGGCGGCCACGTGCTGCTCGACGACGTACCCGGAGTCGGTAAGACATCGATTGCGGTTGCGCTCGGAAAGGCGCTCGGCGTGGCATACAACAGAATACAGTTCACACCGGACGTACTTCCTTCGGACATCGTGGGTTTTTCCATCTTCAACCGTGATTCCGAAAATCTCGTCTATGTACCGGGAGTTATCAACAACACCAATCTCCTGCTCGCAGACGAGATTAACCGTACCTCCAGCAGAACCCAGTCGGCTCTCTTGGAGGCCATGGAAGAAAAACAGGTAACGGTAGACGGTAAATCATATAAGCTGCCGGATCCGTTCATCGTAATTGCGACACAGAACCAGGTCGGAGCTGCCGGCACACAGGTACTGCCGCACGCTCAGATGGACAGATTCCTCACTCAGCTTTCCATCGGTTATCCGGATAAGAACAGCGAGAAAGCCATTATCCTCGGAAGACAGACGGCAGATCCGTTTGCCGACGTCAGACAGGTGGTTAATGCAGAGATTGTAAAGTCCATGCAGGAAGTTACCCTCGCTGTTACCATCAAGGATGAGATACTCGAGTACATCACAGATCTCGTAGAGTCATCGAGAACAAACAACCTCATCGAGCTCGGAATAAGCCCGAGAGGATCTATCGCCATAAGCCATATGGCCAAGGCTTGTGCCATCATGAGCGGCAGAGACTATGTGACGGAAGAGGACGTGAGAGCCATCTTCGGCGATGTATGCGCACACAGGATACTTCTCACACAAAAGGCCAGGGCGGCTGCCGTGCCTCCGAGGGAAGTTCTCGAGCAAGTCATTTCGAATACAAAGACGCCGTACAGCGTAGGATAGCACAGGAGAGTAGATACCAAGATGCTGATGAGAAGAGTTGCATGCATCCTGCTTATACTGTCTGCGATTATCCTTTATCTCTTCGCTAACCAGACGGTCACTTTGGCATTGCTGCTGGCCATGATAGTCATGCCGCTTGCCTCTCTTGGAATGCTCGCGCTGTCCGGTAAGAAGCTTTCGGTCTCGATGGATGAGGCACCGTCAACGACGGAGCATCCCGATAGACCCGTGATGAGAATCACCGTAGAAAACAAAGACTTCATCCCGGTTGCAAAGACGGAGATGGAGATAGTTTGCGAAAACTTAAGAACAGGAGAAAGCGACAGCTTTCTTATCAATGAGTCGCCGGGGCCGAAGAGCAAGAAGGAAATCGACTTCGAGGTAGAGACAAACCACGCCGGAAGATACAGGATATATGTGGCATCAGCCAAGGTGTACGATCCGCTGATGCTGGCCTGCAAAACCGTGCGCTGCGATGACAGCAAGTTCTTTACCCTAATGCCTAAGGTGACGGAGATACTGCTTTCGTACGCAAGCGATGCGGCCCTGCTCGAAACAAACAGGTCGGCAGACAGCCGTAAGGGTGCAGATCCGGGAGACATAAGAGGCATCAGAGAGTATGTGCCGGGAGACCCTGTCAGGAACATCCACTGGAAGCTTTCCGAAAAGACCGGAAAGATGCTCATCAAAGAGCTCGGCAATCCGCTTACGGACCAGTTCCTCGTCATACTCGGAGACCAAAGAGATGTCTGCAGGGATGCAGAGGCTCTGGAAGCCATAGCATCAGTATATGCATCTGTTATCGAGACATTGAGACTCGAGAAGGCGGGAGTCACCATAGCATGGACGGACGCCATGAGCGGAAAGTCGGCATTCAAAAAGATAGTAACCGAAGAGGATGTCACGACAGCAGCCGACGAATTTCTGACCACACCGGCCTCTGTCAGCGGAGCCTTCAGCAAGATAGAAAGGGATATCAGCGAGAGCAGATATGCCCATGTGATAATAGTCGGATCAAAGATACCGCTGGGAATAGATGCTATAGCCAACGGCTGTAGTGTGAGCGTGCTTCTTTACGGCATGGAAGGAAGCGCCACGGAAAATAACGTCACGGTCATAGGATTTAACAGAAAGACCTACGGCGCAGACCTGGCGGGAGCGGAAGTATAGATAAGTGAAAATAGAATTAAAGAAACCACATCTTAAAAGGAAACAAGGGGATACGGAACCTGCGGTAAATGCAAACTTTGCTGCAGCCGATTTCAGTGTCGGCGGAATGGCAACACCTGCTTATGCTACAGAGGAGTCCTCTCCGGATGCCTTTTCCGTCGACGTAAGAAACGCCGACGCCTCGGTTAACATACTCGATGAGGCAGACGGCACCAAATGGTGGAAGAAGATACTCGCACCGGGCCTTGTATCGGAAATCGGAACGGGAATTGCGCTCATGTCGTTCTTCTCGCTTATGCTTGCATCGGCCAATATGCTGACAGCGATTCCGTTTGCACTGGTAGGCGTAATTACATACCTCGTGCTCACCTTCCTCGGAAATATTCTGACCGAGAGAGTTAAATACTTCGCGGCAGCGGGAATCATCGTTGCCTTAGTTGTTTTGATAATAGTCCTCCGCCACTATATCCTGGGCGGAATAGGCTCGATTATGAACGAAGTCTACAATGTATCCGAGGCTGAGCAGGCATATATTTACAATAAGTTTTCGCTAAGCTCGGCAGCAGAATCCCATCCGGACATGTGCGTCAGACTTGCAGTGGTTTGGGTTTCAATGCTCGTAGGCACGATAGCATCGATACCACCGGCCGTTGTAAGAAAGATAATCGGAATCGTTGCAGTATGCGCATCGATGATAGCCTTCGCATACTACGGAATACTGCCGTCGGCGGTTTGCCTGGTCGTAATGGCAATTGCCCTGATACTGCTGCTTGCGGGAGGAAGCTTTCTTTCGACACTGCCGGTCGCACTAGCATCCCTTCTCATATTCGGGCTAATCATGCTGATAAACCCGGGAGAGAACTACGGGATTTCGAGAGCCGATGAAAACATCAGAGACAGGCTGGCCCTGAGATCCGCATACCTTGAGACGAGTCAGGAAATGGAGATGCCGGACCAGAGCGAGATGTTCGACGATACGGAGACGGGCAAGAACCCGGATGCCAACTATGAGATTCAAAACAAAGGAATTATCTGGCTGATCGTAATAGGCGTCATACTGCTCAGCCTGGCCGCGGTCGCCTACTTCATATACAGCAGATACAAGAAAAGAAGGGCCAAAAACCGCCTCGGGCTCGACAACCCGGACCCGAAGAAGGCGATCACAGCGATGTTCCCTTACGGTGTCAAGTGGCTTGGCGCAGGAGACATAGACGTTACCGGCAAAGCCTTCGAGAAACTGATTCCTGTCGTGGAATACAGCATCTCACCCGAATACGCAAGCAACTTCGAAGGCATGTACGCTCTCTGGCAGGAGGCCGCATATTCCGATCATCCGATGGATGAAGAGGGAAGGACAAACATGCAGAGCTTCATCGATGAGACAAAGAGCCTTATCACGAGCAATTTCAACTTCAAAGATAAGATACGTGCCGCTCTGAAGTACGCACTTTAGGAACGAAGAGACGATAACATGCAAAACAGAAAATCATTTCTAATTAAATACCTCGCACTCATGCTGATACTCGTATCCGCACTGCTTTTGAGCGCCTGCAGGACGAGAATAACCAACAACAACGAGGTCAGCAACGTCTACTACGACGAGGACGGCTATATTTCCGAGACCTATGAGACACGCCGTAGCGAACTCAGCCTCAGCACAGCAAAGAAACCTATCCTCCCTGACTTCGGCCCGATCGAAGATGAAGAAGAGGACTTCGAGACAGGCGAATCCATCAACTACGAACCCGAGGAAGAGGAATACGTCGAGCCACCTGAGGTCCAAAACGCCAACAGAACCACAAACAGAACTACACGAAGAACAACAAGCTCCGGAACCACCGGCGGCGGTAATTCAAATACCACGAGAACAACGAAGTACACCATAACGTTCTATGGAAATGAAGGTGAACCGAAAGAACAGAATATACAGTTCGAAAAAGGTGCTAAACTGCGGTTCCCGCGAACCACCCCTACACGAAAAGGTTACGATTTCGATGGTTGGTGGACTGATTCGAAGAATGGAAGCAAGGTTGACTCAGGTGTGGAAGTAAGATCCAGCAGAAAACTGTATGCACATTGGAAGGAAAAGAAGAAAACAGAGCCTCAACCAAAGCCTACACCAAAGCCAGACCCGAAACCAACGCCGGCCTCTCATAAAATAACACTAAAATTTGATGATGGAGGGGCGACAAAAGATGGAAGCATAACCGTAACTGAAGACGGAAAATACTCGGATCTTCCGGAACCTTCACGTGGAATCGGCTATGAATTTGACGGCTGGTATGATGAAAACGGGAAAAGAATAAATAACGGCGATAAAGTCGGAAAGAATCCTCCAAAGACACTGACAGCGAAATGGAAATACTTCCCTTATGAATTTTGGGATAATGAGTTTAGCGTTTCTTCGAACAAAGTCAGCCCAAGTAATAAGTATAAATGTGTAATTGATGGCGGTTCAGAAGATGAAGAGGATATAATAAATGCCTGTTCCGGAGATGTTTCGGATGATAAAGCAAGCGCACAAATAGTTGTGAAATTCATTGACGGTCTAACTGAACAGAAAGCGACAGACGAAGCGAATGCAATTTTAAGCAGCGGGGAATATCCTTCTGACGTTATCGTTATTTGCATCGATAGGGAAGCTGAAAGTAGTGATAACGATAGCAAAAAACTTCTGTACAAAATGATGATATTTGAAGAAATGTACGGAAAAGGTTATTGGTCCGATGAAAATGTAATCGAAAAGGCAAAAGGAAATAAGGAATTAAATACTGATGCCGTAGAACCTATAAGAAAATAATTGGCAATGCTACAGTGGGTAGAAGAAGTGGCGGCTCCAAATGAGGGGCCGCTACTTTGAGGGAGACCGTGAGAAAAAGTGGCTCTGTAAGATTTATAAGGGGTATCCCTTAAATGGGGGTATTCCAAAGGCAGGAATCGAATCAAGACATCCAAGAGAACAGGTGTCAAAACCTGTTCTTTTTGTGAAGGGATATTCAGCTACAGAGCTATGGATAATCCTATTATTTCCATCACGATATCAAGCAATATAATCCCCGAAAACGACATTATTCTCACTTTCAAATGTGTACTGAATAGTGTTTTTGTTTGTGCCATAATATGTGCACACAGAGGAGATCTCCTGATAATTGTAATTTGAACGTAGCAGATACTATTATTAAGGAGGTATTAACATGCCTGAAAAACAGACGAACAGAGAATACAAGGATACGCTGTTTAAAATCATATTCGGAGAGCATAAAGAGCATGCACTTGCGCTCTATAATGCTATAAACAAAACGAATTACACAGACTTGGACAATCTGAAAATTATCACGCTAGAAGATGCTCTTTACATCGATGTAAAGAACGATGTTGGATACATATTTCACGATGTGATGAATCTCATAGAGCAGCAGTCAACTTTCAATCCCAATATGCCTATAAGGGGGCTGGGATACTTCAGCGATTCATACAAAGAGTACATATCCGGGTCATTCGGTGGGTCATCAGCTCTTTATTCCACAAAAACTTTAGAATTGCCGACACCTAGGTTCTATGTGTTGTATAATGGAAGAGAGAATCAGGAAGATCAAGAACTAAGACTCAGCAATGCATATAAGGGTGAGGGAGATGTAGAAGTTGTCGCTCATATGATTAACATTAATATGGGCCACAACGAAGCCCTGCTTGAAGCCTGCAAACCGCTCAAGGGTTACTCTACTCTCGTACAGAGAATAAGAGACAACAAACAGAACGGATTTCCTGATTCAGAAGCTGTAGCGATTGCAGTTGACAGTTGCATTAGAGAAGGCATCCTGTTAGAGATACTCAAGAAGGAGCGTGATAAAGTGGAGAACATACTGATTAGAGGGCTCACGGAAGAGGAAAAGAAAAAGCTTGAGAGAATAGAACTGGAATACAGTCGCGAGAGGGGCTATAACGAAGGTCACGAGAAAGGCCTTGCTGATGGCTTTGAGAAGGGACATGCAGAAGGACGTGCAGAAGGACATGCAGAAGGACATGCAGAAGGTCGTGCAGAAGGTCGTGCAGAAGGTCGTGCAGAAGGACGTGCAGAAGGCCTGGCTGAAGCCAAGTTTGAAGATGTAGATACGCTCGTATCCAAGGGCATTCTCGATGCTGAGTCAGCCTGTGAGGTGCTTGGCGTAGCTCTTGAGGATTACAAGCAATACATGCAATCCTAACTAATGATGCCGAATGATAATGAAACACATCGTTTCAAAAGATATGCGGAAAGACAGCCTCCTTGTGTTAAAATGTAGCGCAGGGAGGCTTTTTTATGAAGACATTACTCACCGGCGGGGCCGGATATATAGGATCGCATACGGCAGTGGCGCTGATTGGGGCGGGGCACGAAGTCGTAGCTGTGGATAATTATGTGAACAGCTCGGCTGAGGCTCTGCGCCGCGTGGAGGAGATAACGGGGCAGAGCGTCCGCGTTTATGAGGCGGATGTAGCGGACAGCCCCGCCATGATGCAGATACTGCGTGAGGAGCTGCCGGATTGCATCATACACTTCGCCGGGCTCAAGGCAGTCGGCGAGTCAGTTGAGATGCCGGTAGAGTATTACAGAAATAACATAGATACGACTCTGACTCTTCTCGAGTGCATGAGGGAACTCGGCCTTGAAAACATAGTCTTTTCAAGTTCAGCCACAGTGTACGGAGACGGACATACACCGCCGTTTACCGAAGATATGGAAAGAGGCGTATGCACCAATCCTTACGGATGGACCAAGTGGATGCAGGAGCAAATGCTGCAAGACGCAGCAAGCAAGGGAGATTTATCGGTAGTACTCCTAAGATACTTCAATCCCGTCGGCGCTCACGAGAGCGGACTCATGGGAGAGGACCCGCAGGGCATTCCCAACAATCTCATGCCGTTCATATCCCAGGTGGCTGTCGGACGCCGCGATCATCTGACAGTATTCGGAGATGACTATGACACCCCGGACGGCACTTGCCGCCGTGACTATATCCATGTAATGGATCTGGCAGAAGGACACGTCAAGGCAGCCGAATACAGCATGTCGCACAAAGGCACTGAGATATTCAACCTCGGCACAGGCACACCTTACAGTGTGCTCGAGATGGTGCACGCATTCTCGAAGGCCTGCGGACATGATGTGGCATATGAGATAGGACCGAGAAGAGCGGGCGATGTGCAAGACAGCTGGGCAGATGCTGCTAAAGCCGAGAATGTGCTGAGCTGGAAGGCGGAGCGCGGGATTGAAGAGATTTGCCGTGACGCATGGAACTGGCAGAGTAAGAACCCTAAGGGATACGAGCAGGGCTGATACAGCATGACAGACAGAAGTTGCAAAAGGTTTAAAGATTCAATTGAGAGGCTGCTTACGGCAGCCCTCTTTGTGTTGCTGATGACTGTTTGCATTTCGTCGGCTGCCGGCACATACGCATACGCAGAAGATGACGAAGAGACCGAAGACAATCTTCTCTACATCACCTGTACGGTCGACTACGATAAGGCGTATGAAGTGCTGGATATGATTAACTCCTATAGAGGATCAGACCTAACTATGGACAGCGATTTGCAGGAAGCTGCACTGACTCGTGCGGTAGAGACAATACTCTACTTCGAGCATGCCAGGCCGAACGGGGGTAAGTGGAACTCGCAAAATGCAAGAGTCAAGGGAGAAAACCTCGGAAGAGGATCGGGTTCAGCATCCAGGTTGATGGACCTTTGGATGGATTCACCTGGACACAGAGAGAATATCCTGAGAGGTAGCTTCAACAGCATAGGCGTGGCCTGCGTTGAATACGATGATGTTTACTATTGGGTACAGTGTTTTGGATACGACGAAGGAGACGGCGGCAGCAGAGGAGAGACAGGTGTGGCATCAGTCGGAATAGATCTTCCGAGTGATGATGAATATGCCATAGTACACCTCAGCTACACTATAAGTCAGTATATGGACGGAGAGTACTTTGAGAGTGAAGACGGAGATAATCCTATTCATATGGATGTGGGAGACAGCATGGACCTCGGTCTCATCGGAGACGATTGGATCGAATTCGATGCGACCAAGATAAAATGGAAGAGTAGCGACGAAAGCGTCGCAACAGTCGATGAGAACGGCACACTGAACATCTTAGCTCCGGGAGAGGCCACAATTACAGCCGCATCAGGCAACATCGAAAGAGCTTCCTTTGATCTAATATCTAATTACAATCTAAAGGATGTTATCATAATGGACAATCTGTCTAAAAGCCCGGACATAGCTGAGAGAACTTATCTTGAAGTACCCGTTATCCCGGCGCTAACAGTCCTTTCCAAATTCGGTCCGGTGCTATACGGCCGAGACTACACCATATCCTACCTTTCAAACAAAAGTGACGGTACAGCCAAGACCGTCATCCGAGGTGTAGGCGATTATCGTGGCATTATTGAAAAAGAATTCAAAATAGCATCATAAATAATGTAACTATTTTGTAACCGAAAATCCTTGCCCAAGCACTATACCTATGATAATCTTCACATACAGGTACATAGATTATGCTCTTTGATACAGAAGAGGAAGGATATGTAGATATGTCATATATTAAATGCAGAGATATTAAAAGTAAGATTGCTGTTATTTTTGTAATGGCCGCTGTTTTATTCACTTCAATACCTGCAACGGGATTCGCAGCCGCAGTAAAGCCGGGTGCGATATACACGATTGCAGCCAAGGATATTACATCCGAAAGTGCTGTGATTCGTTGGGGTAAAGCAAAGGGAAAAGTGTCCGGATATGCCATATACAGAAACGGCAAGTTAATAAAAAGCGTTAATGCGAAGACTCATTCTTTTAAGAACACAAAGCTTAAGTATTCGACGAAGTATCAATACTACGTCCGTGCATACAATCTGACCGGCAAGAAAGTGCGTCAGTACTACAACAAGAAAACAAAGAAATGGCAGAGTAAACTTCCTGCCCAAAAGTACAGAGGCGGCACCAGACTGGTTAACAGCAGAGTTTACGGGGCAGCATCACCAAAGTGGTCAGTTAAGACAATGAATCCGATCGTAATTCATGGCAAGAAGATTACTCCTAGTATGTGTCCTTTGACATTTACCAAGGCCGGCACTGAATGCAAAGTTTGCGGTCAAGGTATCGTAGTAAAAGTAAGCTATAACAAGAAGACGGAAAAGTACAGCACAACACTAAGCGGAAAGGACTATTCAAAGAACTGCCACCATCACAATTCGTTCGACGTCTGCGCATGTGCAGGCGATGCCGGTTGCAGTATTTCCGAGATAAAGACGAAGGGGAGATGGTTCTCTGTAAATGGATTTGAGATCAATCCTAGTAACGGAGAGAAGATTGGAACGCAAACAAAGGATGTGCATTCCGACACATTCAGAAAAGCTGATTTGGAAGAACTTAAATCTCTGACATATGGGGAGTTGGCTGAGCTGTATTCGGAAGCAGAGAGCGATAGCGATCACAAATGGTGTCAAGGCAAGAGGCACAACGGATATAAATACTGCAAAGACTGTAATAAGATAGTATTGAAATAACACTATCAATAAACGTGTTATAGGATTTAAGAAAAGGGACAGAGATGTCCCTTTTTTAGTGATGTATGGTAGAATGAATGCGTAACCAAAGATAATCATATGTAAACACGGAGGATCACGCATGAAAGGAATCATACTTGCGGGCGGCGCAGGCACAAGGCTATATCCACTGACAATAGTCACATCTAAGCAACTACTGCCTATTTACGATAAACCGATGATATTCTACCCGCTATCCACCCTCATGATGGCCAGCATCAGAGAGATACTTATTATCAGTACGCCGGAGGACACTCCGCGAATCGAAAACCTTTTGGGAGACGGCTCCAAGTTCGGACTCGAACTTTCGTATGCAGTGCAGGAGAAGCCGGAAGGTCTGGCTCAGGCATTCACCATAGGCCGCGACTTTATTGGAGATGACGCATGTGCTATGGTGCTCGGTGACAACATTTTCTACGGCAATGGTCTCAGTAATAAGCTTGAGGATGCGCGAAAGGATGCTGAGCAAGGAAAGGCCACAATATTCGGCTACTATGTTGAGGATCCTAAGAGATTTGGAATAATGGAATTTGAACGAGATCCTGATGATAGAAGCTCACTTAGAGTGATTTCTGTTGAGGAAAAGCCAAAGCAGCCAAAAAGCAATTACGCCATAGTCGGTCTGTATTTCTACCCTAAGGGCGTATCTGACATGGCAGACAATGTCAAGCCAAGTGCCAGAGGTGAGCTTGAGATTACGACTCTTAACGACATGTATCTGAAGAAAGGAGACCTCAACGCCCAGCTCCTCGGTCGAGGATTCACATGGATGGACGCGGGCACATTTGACAGCTTGCAAAAAGCCACCGAATTCGTCAGCATGATAGAGCAATATCAGGGAATGACTATCTCATCTCCTGAGGAAATAGCATACCACCTGGGATGGATAGACGATGCGAAGCTCAAAGAGAGCATCAAGCGCTACGGCAACAGTCCATATGGTCAGAGACTCAAAGCCGTATTGGAGGGCAGAGTTGTTATATAAGGTTAAAAAACTTCTCTTTGATATAGCTAAGAAAAACAAAACGTTTCGAATAGCTGCAAGAAGTAGTCGAGACGCGCTTTATCGTGCAAAGATGGTGCTCGATGCTCCCCTTGATAAAGTCAATGATAAATTGGTGTACTTCCAAACCTTTTCAGGCAGAGGGTATAGCGATTCACCGAAGGCCATTTACGAATATATGCTGAATGCACCGGAGTATAGCGAGTATAAGTTCGTATGGAGCTTTAGGGACCCTAAGAAGTTTGCGGAGATTGCAAACGAGAGAACCGCTGTGGTCAAATTCAGAAGCCGTAAGGACAATAAAGCGCTTAGAACAGCCAAGTACTGGATCAGCAATTACAGGATGCTGGATCACCAGCATCCCAGAAAGAATCAAGTGTACCTGCAGTGCTGGCACGGAACTCCTCTGAAGAGGCTCGGATACGATTTGACGGCAAGCGATAACTCCATGAATTCACTTCGCGAAATCAGGAGTAAATACCGCACTGATGCAAGGAAGTTTTCATATCTACTGTCGCCTTCTCCCTTTGCAAGTGAGAAGTTTGCTACCGCGTGGAACCTTATAAAAACTAAACAGACGCACAAGATTCTTGAAGTTGGATATCCGAGAAACGACAGGCTCGTTAATTACAGTGAGTCTGAAAGAGACGAAATAAGAAAGAGCCTCGGGGTAGAAGATAAAAAAGTCATTCTCTATGCTCCGACATGGAGAGACAATCAGCACAGCAGCGGTGAAGGATATACCTACAAGGCAGAAGTGGATTTCGATAATTTGAAAAGGGAACTCGGAGATGAATATGTTATTCTCTTTAGAGCGCATTATCTTGTGGCAAATAGTTTTGACTTCGAGCGTTATGATGGATTCATCCGAGATATGTCTCAATACAGCGACATAAATGACCTGTATATCGCATCAGATCTTTTGGTGACAGACTACTCAAGCGTTTTCTTTGACTACGCCAATCTGCTAAAACCAGTCATATTCTACATGTACGATCTTGAGGATTACGCCAGCGAGCTAAGGGGCTTTTACATATCTCTCGACGAACTACCGGGACCTATAGTCCAGAATGAAGAAAACCTGATACAGGAAATCCTAAAGACGGCAGATTGGAAGGCCAATGAGGCCTACGTAAAATTCCACGAGAAATACAATCCGCTAGATGACGGAGAAGCATCAAAGAGAGTTATCGAGGCCATACTGAAACACTAAGGAATGATAACGACAAGCATGACGTTTTGTGGAGAAATGACAAGGATTTTAAAATGTATTGATGCTTATAAAACAATAGGCACATACTGTTGCATCAACAAGGGTGATTTTTCTTAAATAATGCCCATTTCCCTTGCTATCTGCCGCACTTTCATATACAATGACCTAACGCTGAAAAATTAACACTTTCGGCGATATAAGAAGTTATATTTTTAGCGATTTGGGAGGTTATCATTTAGTTGACGATAATTCTGCCACCCGGGGGGGTACTGGACAGGATTATTTTTGTGTGTGATGAAAGATAAAACGATTGAAGTTAAGCCGAAAAGAAAGTTCGAGCACTGGCATCAAGTGGCCTTTGCCCTGGTTTCGTATGACGTGATTGCAGTCACGCTCTCATACTTCCTGGCGCTTCTGCTGAGATTCGACTTAAGATTCTCGAGCATCCCAGATTCGTATCTGAAGTCGTGGCTTTATTTCGCGCCCGTATATGCAGTGCTTTGTATTATCGTATTCTGGAGGGTCGGTCTATATAGGAGTATCTGGCGGTTTGCGAGCTTCAAGGAGCTTGAGCGTATCATTATAGCCACCGCAATGACAACTGTCGTTCAAATAATAGGAATGAGGACCACGCTTCTTGTCCTCCGAGGCACGCAGACCATCACAAATAAGCGCATGCCTATCTCGTACTACATCATGGGGGCTATCCTCCAGCTCGTCCTAATTACTGCCGTAAGATTCGCATACAGATTCATACTGCTGCTGAGATCCGCAAGAGATAAGAAGACATCCAGCAGAATTATGCTCGTGGGAGCAGGATCTGCAGGCGTAATACTGCAAAGGGACATACAAAGAACCAGGGCTCTGGAGGAACAGATCGTCTGCTTCATAGACGACAATGAAAACAAATGGGGCAGGGAGATCGAAGGAGTTCCTGTAATAGGTGGACGAGAGTCAATCATATATGCAGCACGTAAGTACAACATCGACAAGATATACATAGCCATACCAAGCGTGTCTGCTAAGGAGAGAAAAGAAATAATAGATATCTGCAGACAGACCAGCTGCGAGATAATGAATTTGCCGGGAATGTATCAGCTGGCTCTGGGAGATGTGACAGTAAGCTCGCTAAAAAAAGTAGACGTAGAGGACCTCCTCGGAAGAGAACCGGTCAAGATGAACTCCAGAGAGGTCAGGGAATACCTATACGATAAAGTCGTGTTGATTACAGGCGGAGGCGGCAGCATAGGATCAGAGCTGTGCAGACAGGTAGCGAAAGCGCCGGGTCTTAAACAACTCATCATATTTGATGTATATGAGAATAATGCACACGGAATTAAACTCGAACTTCAGGATAAGTATCCTGAACTAGACACAGTCACCCTAATCGGATCCGTCAGAAACAGCAGGAGGATCAAGCAGGTATTTTCAGAATACAGACCCGACATTGTATTCCACGCGGCGGCTCACAAGCATGTGCCACTGATGGAGGACAGCCCATGTGAGGCAATAAAGAATAATGTCATGGGCACATATTACACAGCGTTTGCTGCAATGGCATATAACGCTGAGAAATTCGTCCTAATATCCACGGATAAGGCGGTCAACCCCACGAACATCATGGGAGCTAGCAAGAGACTCTGCGAGATGATAGTCCAGTCGTTTGCCAAGAAAGTCAGAGACGGTAAGGCCAGAGAGATACCGGACTTCCATACAGATACGCAGGATTATCATGGGAAGGATTACACGCTTACGCCACCAGAGAACCCGCGTACCAGTTTCGTAGCGGTTAGATTCGGCAACGTGCTCGGATCCAACGGATCGGTTATACCTAGGTTTAGGGAGCAGATAGCGGCAGGGGGACCTGTTACAGTAACCCATCCCGATATAATACGCTACTTCATGACCATACCTGAGGCGGCGTCACTGGTGCTGCAGGCAGCGACCTTCGGTGGCGGAGGCAGAATATTCGTGCTTGATATGGGTACGCCGGTCAAGATAGACGACCTAGCCAGGAATATGATAAAATTATCGGGTTTTAGGCCTGATGTAGATATTCAGGTAGTGTATACGGGACTCAGGCCGGGAGAGAAGCTCTTCGAAGAAAGACTGATGGATGAAGAGGGTCTGACCAAGACGGAAAACGAATTGATAAATATAGGCAAACCTATCCCGTTCGATGAAGATGAATTTATTGAAAAACTGCCGAATCTCTTCGATGTAGCATATGAGGATCGAGAAGAAGATATCAGAGGAATAGTAGCTGAATTCGTTACGACATATGAGCCGGCCGGAAGGCACGGAACAGATAAGAAAACCTCAGCTTATGATAGGCAGATGATAGAAATGTTAGCCAAACAGACGCCTAAGCTGTAGACGGCTATCCAGGGAGAACATAAATGGCATTTGAGAAAAAAGGGGACATAAAGGCATTCGAGAAAAAACTCTGGCTGGCATCACCGACTATGCACGGTGAGGAGCTTAAATATATGCAGGAGGCCTATGAGACTAATTGGATGTCTACGGTAGGTGCAAACATTAATGAGGTAGAACGTATTGCTTGTGAAAAAGTAGGATGTAAGCATGCTGTTGCGCTCTCTGCAGGTACGGCAGCTCTCCACATGGCTATGAAGCTAGCAGGACAGGATCTTTATGGTCAGCCTAATGTAGGACATGGTGCCCTTGAAGGAAAAAGGGTGTTCTCTAGCGATATGACCTTTGATGCGACAGTGAACCCTATTGTGTATGAAGGAGGAATTCCTGTTTTCATTGATACAGAAATAGATACTTGGAACATGGATCCTTTTGCATTGGAGAAAGCTTTTGAAATATATCCGGATGTGAAGTTGGTTGTGATGGCACATCTATATGGTACCCCTGGCAAGATAGATGAGCTAAAAAGTGTTTGTGAAAAACATGGAGCAATAATAATAGAGGATGCAGCAGAATCTCTAGGAGCAACCTATAAGGGAATACAGACAGGGGCGTTCGGAAGGTATAACTGCATCAGCTTTAATGGCAATAAGATCATCACAGGATCTGCTGGCGGGATGCTTCTAACGGACAGCAAGGAAGCAGCTGATAAGGTTCGTAAATGGTCCACACAGGCAAGAGAAAATGCAGCGTGGTACCAGCACGAAGAACTTGGATACAACTATCGTATGTCCAATGTGATCGCCGGTGTTGTGAGAGGACAGTATCCACATCTGGATACGCATATTGCACAAAAGAGGGCGATTTATGAACGATATAAAGAAGGGCTGAAAGATCTGCCGGTATCTATGAATCCATATGATACGGTGAACAGTGAGCCGAACTTCTGGCTTAGTTGCCTAATTATAGATCAGGATGCCATGTGTAAGCAGGTTCGCGGGGAGAGAGATGTCTGCTATGTAAAAGAAACCGGCAAGTCCTGCCCGACAGAGATTCTGGAAGCTATAGCGGCTATTAATGCTGAGGGTAGACCCATCTGGAAGCCTATGCACATGCAGCCTATTTACAGGATGAATGCTTTTGTGACGAGAAGCGGATCCGGTAGAGGAATTAGTAATGCATACATAGCTGGTGAGAGTACGGTTGATGTTGGAGCTGATGTGTTTAACAGAGGATTGTGCTTACCGAGTGATAACAAGATGACTGCGGAAGAGCAGGACAGGATTATAGAGATCATACATAGGTGCTTTGAGTGAGGAATGTGGAAGACAAGGGAAGATAAGGAAGACAAGGACCTCCTTCTTAGTATCTTATCTTGGATCTTGGTAACCACAAGGTGGAAGAGAAGCAGAAAAGTATAAATCAGGAGTAGGCTGATAAGCAACTATGATCTGGGAGCCTGACGGCTCCGACTCTCACAGGGGAGTGAATGAGGTACGGCAAGAGGAACAGAACATCATCGGAGGAACAGAACTATCGACTATGTATTCAGGTTAATTGATATACCGTGGTGGTACTACGCAGTAGCCGTGGTAATCAGCGCGGTTGTTTGGATTGTGTTTAAGAAACCTGTTGTTGGAATACTTCTTGGTTATGTCTTCTTGATTATAGCTGTGACACTGCTGGTTAGAGGACCGTTCGATGGTGAGCATCTCAAGCTTGAACTTTTCTGGTCGTGGAAGGCTTGGAGTGTGCAGCATAATCAGGTAGTTGCGAATATTGTCATGTTTATACCGGTTGGGCTGCTGGCTGGTTGGCTCTGGAGATGGCTTGGATTGGTGTTTGTGATTGGATTGAGTTGTGGGATTGAAGTGGTTCAATTGATAACGCTTCGCGGGCTCTGTGAGTTTGATGATGTGATACATAACATGGTCGGCGCGGCTGTGGGAATAGGGATTACGATGATGGTAAAGATGATAACTGCCAGACGTGAGAGTCAGTGAATGTAGAATTGTAGGCAAGCAATTTGGATGATGGTAACCACAGGGCGGAAGATAGGCAGTGTAGTAGATATAAGAGACTGCTTGATATGTTGCCTGGAAGGGTGGCTGCGCCGATAGAAACACGAGATATGTGGAGAGAACTGAAGGTAATAAGCAATGACATTTGAAGATTTGTGGAATCAAATATGTAATGCTCCTGGTTTTCCAGAAGGGGCGAAGAAACAGCTGCCAGAATCTCTCTCGGATGATACTAAGAAGCTGATAGTAAAACGTGGTTTGCAAAGTTCTTCAGAAGTTGTCCTTAAGGCGATAAATGAAATTAACAACGGGTCAGTAGAAAGAATTGATGTTCTTGTTAACCGACAGTTGAGGAAATAGAGGAAAATTATTATAGAAACGTAGGCAAGCAATCTGGAACTTGGTATCGACATGGCGGAAATGGTTAGGTTGTGTTGCTGTGGCTGACAAATAAGTAATCTTGATAGGCGGCTTCGTCGATAGACATACTAAGGATTTTAGGAATAGAGAATGTGCAGGAAAATGTGTTTTTCAGGAAGGAGGGAATTTTATGCTCTCAGTTTACACCATAGAACAATCTGAGAAATGGGATCAAATAGTTCGCTCCTTTATCAAATTTGATGTTTACTGGTTAAGTGGTTATGTGAAAGCATTTCAAATTCATGGTGATGGCGAACCCTTATTGATTCATTATGATAAAGATGGAACTCGTGGAATCAATGTGGTTATGAAACGCGATGTGGCCAAAGATGAGCACTTTAAAGGCAAGATAGAAGAAGGGAAATATTTTGACTTCGCAACACCATACGGATATGGTGGGTGGATCATAGAAGGTGACGACACAGAAGGACTGTTCAAAGCATATGAGGGATGGCTTGAAAGGAATGGTATCATCAGCGAATTTGTCCGTTTCCACCCTATGGTTAAGAACAACGAGAAGTGTGAGAGTTTCTATGAAGTAATCCAGCTTGGTGAAGTGGTTCATATGGAACTGAGTTCTCCGGAAGATATCTGGAACAACATCATTAGTAAGAATCGTAATATGATTCGAAAAGCTATAAAAAATGATGTCAGGATACATAATGGAAGATTTCCGGAGATCTACGAGAAGTTCCGTGTGATATATAACGGCACAATGGATAAGGATGATGCTGAAGAGTATTATTACTTCGCACCTGAGTTTTATAAATCAGTACTCAACGATCTCTCTCAAAATGCACAGATTTTCTGGGCTGAGAAGGATGGGATAGTAATCGCAACAAGTATCATGATAGGAGCAAATAGATACTTGGATTATCACTTATCCGGTAGTCTTCGGGAGTTTAGCTCATTAGCTCCCACAAATCTGTTGCTATATAAAGCCGCATTGTGGGGACACGAGAACGGATATAGGTCACTTTATCTGGGTGGTGGTGTTGGATCAGGAGAGGACAGCCTGTTTAAGTTTAAGAGGGCGTTTTATAAAGGCGATTTGAATCACTTTTTCATAGGAAAGAAGATCTACGATGCAAATAAATATAAGGAATTGGTAGACATGAGAGGCGAAATGAGATCGACTTTCTTTCCACTTTATCGCGCTAAAGTGGGGGGGGACTGGATAACAACTGAATATCGTTGTGGGTCACCCTTAATGGAGGTGGCAGCATGATTAAAGAGATTTTGATAGATAATCAGTTGGAATGGGATACAGTCGTACGTTCTTTTCCAAATTACGATATTTTTTATTTGTCTGGCTATTCCAAGGCTTTCATGGAGGAGACTCCAAAGAATGGAACACCCATTTTACTGCTGTATGAAGATGATGAGGATAGAGCTATAAGTGTAGTGCTAAAAAGAGATGTGGCTCTTGATCCAAATCTGGTAGGAAAAATAGAGAAAGGGAAATATTATGATCTCATAACGCCATATGGGTATGGCGGTTTTTGGGGCAATGTTACTGATTGGGGGAAACTGAACCAAACGTATACCGCATATTGTAAAGATAATCATTATGTCTGTGAGTTTGTTCGATTTGAGCTGTTTTCAGATTATTACAAATATTATGATGGTGAAGTTGAATCACGCACACATAATGTGATTCGTTCTCTTGAAATGTCGCTCGATGAGATGTGGATGGATTTCAAGCAGAAAGTTCGAAAGAATGTTAAAAAGGCAAATGGCTTTAATCTTAGCTGTATCATTGAAAACACAGGTGAATACTTGGAAGATTTTCTTCGAATTTACTATAGCACGATGGAACGTACAGATGCTGAGAGCGAATACTATTTTAGCAAACAGTTCTACAATGATCTGAACAAGATGAAGGATAATGTGATGTATTTTCATGTTGTCTATGAAGGGAAAATAATTTCAACAGAGCTTGTAATCTATGGAGCAGAAAATTGCTATTCATATCTGGGCGGTACAGATAGAGAGTATTTCGATGTTCGGCCAAATGATTTTCTCAAATATGAGATTATCAAGTGGGCGAAGGAAAGAGGATTAAAGAATTTTGTGCTTGGTGGTGGTTATGGTGCTGATGACGGAATATATCAATATAAGCTTTGTCTTGCACCACGTGGACAGCAGGAATTCTATATCGGCAGAAAAATATTCGACAGAAATGCATATGACAAGTTGATTGGTTTGCGTAATAGAGATTTGCTTAATGAGAAATTCTTCCCAATTTATAGAAGTTAAGAACAGGGGAACACGTTTATATGATTTATAAGAACTATATCAAAAGATGCATTGACGTTTTGCTATCGGGGATAGCGATAATAGTTCTAAGTCCTGTTATGCTTATAACAGCTCTGCTTGTGGGAATTAAATTAGGAAGACCAGTTATTTTTAGGCAGGAACGACCGGGAAAAGATGAAAAAATTTTTAGTCTATATAAATTTCGTACCATGACCGACGAAAGAGACAATGAGGGCAAGTTACTTCCCGACGAAATACGTCTTACTAATTTTGGGCGTACCTTAAGAAAGACATCTTTGGATGAATTACCCGAACTTGTCAATATCGTAAAAGGGGATATGAGTATTGTAGGACCAAGACCATTATTGGTAAGATATCTTCCTTTTTACACTGAAAGAGAACGAATCAGACACAGCGTCCGACCGGGATTAACGGGATTAGCACAAGTAAATGGGAGAAATAATGTGGATTGGGATGAACGGTTAGGAAATGACATAAAGTATGTTGAAGATGTGTCACTAGTCGAGGATATCAAAATAATTATTAAGACAATAGGGAAAGTTTTGAGAGGCAGTGATATCGCTTCGGGAGAACAAATGGTCATACAGGATTTAGATGTTGAGAGAAGTGGAAAACGCTGAAGGTGTAATTATGTATATACAAAAGTTGGATGTTAATGATATCAGCAATCATCAAGCAGAACTTAAGGAGTTATTGAGAATATGTTTTCAAAACACCTATGAAGACGAAGTGTTTGATGAATTGATTGATGGTAAATACATTGGACTTGTAGAATATGTTCGTTCGCGTAAAGCACATACTTTTGGCGCGATTAAAGACGATAAATTAATCGGATTTCTATGGGGCTACCCGGTTGAAACTCCAATGGAAACAGTCTTTCATGTGGCATATATAGCTGTTTTGGAGAATGGAAGAAGGCTTGGGATAGGACGTCTATTACTTAACGAGGCGGAAAAAGAGTGTAAAACATTGGGATTAAATCATGTCGAATTGATTGTTGGAGCTGAAAATAAATCTGCGTTGCATTTTTATGACAATTGTGGTTATACAGCTGATCGATATTATATGCGGAAAGAAGTGAGGTAGGAGATGGACATTATAATTTTAGCGAATTATACCATGGACTTCTCAGCTTCTGATAATGGAAGATTCAGCTATCTAGCTAATTTATTAGCTAGGGATGGCCATGATGTCGAGGTGGTCACGAGTGATTTCTATCACATAACAAAAAAGAAAAGAACGGATTATCCAGATAATCTTTCTTATAAGGTGACATTTCTTGATGAACCTGGATATCCCAAGAATATTTGTATAAAAAGGTTTCGGAGCCATAAGGTATGGGCGGATAATGTTAAACAATATTTGAGTAAAAGAAAGAAACCTGATGTAATATATTCTTCCATACCGTCGCTTGATGCGCCTTATTGGGCGGCGAGATATTGTGAGAAAAATAACATAAGGTTTGTTATAGATGTGCAGGATCTATGGCCAGAAGCTTTTCAAATGGTAGTCAATATTCCTGTGATAAGTGGTTTGGTGTTTTACCCCTTCAAAGCGAAAGCAAATGGAATATACAAACGAGCCGATGCCATATGCGCTGTGTCGGACACATATTGTCAGCGTGCTGCGAAAGTGAATAAGAAGGTAAAAAATACTACCACAGTGTTCCTGGGGACAGAGCTTGCAACTTTCGACAGGTACGCTTATGAGAACCCAATTCTCGAGAAGAAGGCCGGAGAAGTCTGGCTTGCATACTGTGGCACTCTTGGAAGCAGTTATGATCTTACTTGTGTGATTGATGCTCTTGAAGAACTGGACGATGATAGAGTCAGATTTATTGTCATGGGCGATGGCCCGCTGATGGAAGAGTTCAAGAAGCATGCAAAAGAGAAGAATGTAAATGCTGAGTTTGTAGGAAGACTGAACTATAACGCAATGTGCAGTCTGCTAAAGGCTTGTGATATTACTGTGAACCCCATCGCACATATGGCGGCACAAAGCATTATAAATAAACACGCTGCTTATGTGGCGAGCGGACTTCCAATAGTCAGTACGCAGGAAAATGAGGAGTTTAGGAAACTCGTAGATGAGTATCAGATGGGATTCAATTGTCGCAATAATGACAGTACTGATCTTGCTGAGAAGATTAAAAGACTTGTTGACGATGATCAGCTGCGCAAGCAAATGGGTTGTAATGCGCGAAGATGTGCTGAAGAGAAGTTTGATAGAAAGAACACCTACCGTATATTAGAACAAGAAGTCCTGAGAAAATCCGGGGGGTACTGCGGTCTAGTTAAAATGCCACAGGAAGTATGGCTCGGCTATGCAGGAACTCTTGGGACGAGTTATGATCTACCGCTTGTGTTTGATGCTACTAGGAATATTCAAAATACTTATCTCAGATTCATTGTGATGGGTGATGGACCCTTGAAGGATGAGTTTGAAAGAGCCGCACAAGGCTTGAATGTTACGTTCGTAGGACGACTACCATACGAGCAAATGTGTGGTGTGCTGAGTGCTTGCGATATTGTTGTAAATCCGATTGTAGGTAGTTCTGCTGCAACGATAATCAATAAGCACGCTGACTACGCTGCATGCGGGAAGCCAGTAGTGAATACGCAGAAGAGTGAAGAGTATTGCAGGTTAATTGAAAAATATGAGATGGGATATAGTTGCAATAATGATAGTGAATTAGCGGAAACCATAGAAATGATTATATCTAATCGTGCAGATAGTCTTGTGATGGGAAAAAACGCAAGAAGGTGCGCAGAAGAGAAATTTGATAGAAATAGGACATACACAAAGATAGAAGATTTGATATTGATGAGGAATATAACTGATGAAGTCGTATAAGTCACTACTGAACTCATTGTCCAATGATCCAGCATTGAGACAACTAACAGATGAAGAAGTCAAACAGTTAAGAGGTGTTTTTATTAGTACATATCTTGACTTGGTTAGCTGTTGTGAAAAATGCGGTCTTACAGTAATGCTAATAGGCGGCACTGTAATAGGGGCGGTTAGGCATAAAGGATTTATTCCTTGGGATGATGATCTTGATGTTGCAATGCCAAGGGATGACTTTGAAAAGTTAAAAAAGATTTTTGATGAGAAATTAGGAGATAAATACATACTTTCTTCGCCAAATTATAAAAATAATGCGAACAACAGGTTTCCGATGATGCTTGTAAAAGATACCCTTTTCGTTGAAGCAGGAAATAGTCCGAAAGATGAAGTGTCAAAAATCAAAATCGATATCTTCATAATTGAAAACATTCCTGAAAATTCTATTCATAGAAAACTTAAAGGTCTTTGGTGTTCCGCATTGATGGCAATGGGCAGCTACGAGGAAACTTATGAGCATAAGAGCGAAGCACTTCGTAACTACATGTGTAAAACAGAGGAAGGGGAAAAAGCCTATAAAAGACGAATGAGATTTGGGAAAATATTTTCCTTTTATAGTTTTCAAAAATGGATGAACATTATTGATACGGCATGTCAGTATAAGAAAAAAACATCTCTGATGGGCATTCCTTCTGGCAGAGGACATTATTTTGGGGAAATTAGACCAGCACAGACCTTTTTACCTACTTCGTATGGAGAATTTGAGGGGCTAAAAGTTAAACTGCCTGGAAATCCAGATGACTATTTAAGCAATCTGTATGGATCTGATTATATGACATTACCACCAGAAGACAAAAGGGAAAGACATTTCTTTGTGGATATAAGATTTAAGGGGGAATAGTGATGGCAAACATTGGCTTATTAATCGCCGGTGGTTCCGGCAATCGTATGCACCAAGACATACCAAAGCAGTTTATTACAGTCAACGAGCGTCCAGTTATAGTATACACATTGGAGGTATTTGAGAATCATCCAGAAATAGATGCTATTGCTGTTGTGTGCATTGAAGGCTGGGAGCAGGTTTTATGGGCGTATGCAAAGCAGTTTAATATTACAAAATTGAAGTATGTTGTGCCTGGCGGAAAGAATGGACAGGATTCTATTCGTAATGGTGTCTATGAGCTTGAGAAGCACTTTGCTAAAGATGACCTGGTATTAATACATGACGCAATACGACCTATGGTTAGCGCAGAAATCATCTCTGACAATATTCGCGTAGCACGTGAATTTGGAAACGCTATCACGGTCATTCCATGTGCAGAGGCGATGATGCAGACTGAGGATGGAGTTGTTTCTGTAGGGTCTTATCCCCGTGATCGTCTTAAGAGAACTCAGACTCCTCAGGCGTTCCATATCGGAGATATATGCGATCTTCATAGAAGAGCACTCGAAGCAGGTATTACAAACTCCGTAGCATCCTGTACTCTTAAGATTGAGATGGGCGAGCAAGTGTACTTTTCTGCTGGATCTGAAAAGAATATCAAGCTCACCACAGTAGAGGATATTGATATTTTCAAGGCATTACTGGCTGCGAAGCGTTCGGAATGGCTGAAGGACTGACATGAGTATTTACGATAGTGAATTATGGATTTCTGACTTGGATGAGACAATTGCTTCATTACCTGAAGCAGATGAACTGGCTGGCAAGAGCGTGATGGTCACAGGATGTACAGGATTAATCTGCTCTGCTGTGGTAGATGTTCTCATCAGATGGAATGAAACACATGGTGAAAAGATAAGAATTCTTGCGGCGGGGAGAGATGAGAAGAAAGTGAGAGATCGTTTTGCTCCGTATAACAACGAGGATTGGTTTACATGTGTACTTTATGATGCCTCTTCCACAGAAAATAAATTGAATATTTCCTGTGATTACATAATTCATGGAGCCAGTAATGCATCTCCAAATAAAATCATCAAGGAACCGGTTGAGACGATGATGAGCAATTTCATTGGTATGAAGTATCTACTGGACTACGCCAAGAGAAATGGGACAAAGCGAGTTCTTTATATCTCGACCTCCGAGGTCTATGGTAGGAAAGAGCATGATAGACCGAGTGAGGTTGATGAGTACGGATGGATCGATATCTTAAACTCTCGCAGTTCTTATTCAATTGGAAAGTGTGCAGCGGAGACACTGTGTGCTTCTTATTACGATGAGTATGACGTAGATTCTGTGATTATCAGGCCTGGTCACATCTACGGTCCTACAGCTGTTGAATCAGATAACCGCGTTTCTTCTGCGTGGGCTTACGCGGTAGCAAGAGGTGAGGACATTGTGATGAAGAGCGATGGCTCTCAGATACGCAGTTATTGTTATTGTCTTGATAGTGCCTCTGCGATTTTGACTGTTCTTCTTAGAGGACAGAGCGTCAAAGCATATAATATATCAAACCCGAATTCGATTGCCAGCATCCGCGACATCGCTGAGATACTGACAAAATCTGCGGGGGTTGAACTCCGAATGGAGCTTCCAACAGAGACGGAGAAGAAGGGGTTTAATCCGATGAGCAACTCATCCCTTGATAGTACTGAACTTCTCGCTCTTGGATGGAAGGGATTATTTGATGCGGAAAGAGGATTTTCTCATACAGTTGAGATTTTGAAGGAAATCATTTGAGAAACAAGGTGGCAAGATGCTGGAAGAACTGAAACGCCAAGTGTGCGAAGCAAATTTAGAATTGGTACGCCGTGGAGTAGTTATTTACACATGGGGCAATGTTAGCGGCATAGATCGCGAAAAGAGTCTTATTGTGATCAAACCATCAGGCGTTGATTATGATGGTATGAAACCAGAGGATATGGTTGTTGTAGATTTAATGACTGGTGAGACTGTTGAAGGACAGTATAAACCTTCTTCTGATACAGCCACTCATCTCGAAATATATCGTGCTTTTCCTACTATCGGTGGCATCACTCACACCCATTCTATCAACGCAGTTGCTTTTGCACAGGCAGGACTTGATATTCCAGCACTTGGTACGACTCATGCAGATTACTTCTATGGTAATATTCCTTGTACGAGAGACCTGAGTAAACAAGAGGTTAAAGATTCTTACGAGGTTAACACGGGGAAAGTCATTGTAGAGTGTATTCATGATCGTGGGATTGATCCAACAGCTGTTCCGGGAGTTGTGGTCAAGAACCACGGACCTTTTACTTGGGGATTGGATTCCGCAGCATCAGTATATCATGCAGTTGTTATGGAGGCAGTTGCTGAGATGGGCTTAAAAACATTATTTCTGAATAAGAGAGCATCCATGGAACAGTATGTATTGGATAAGCATTATATGAGAAAACATGGTCCAAATGCATATTATGGGCAGCATGATAGCAAGTTGGAAAAAATCGAAGGTAATGAAGGCGTATTATGGTAAAAGAAGCGTGTTTTTTTTGCACATCACCGTATCAAATATTTTCAATTTTATCTATTTCTCAAAATATTGCTGGCGGTGTTGATGTGTATGTTATGAAACAATTTGGTAAAGCTGATGAATATGTTGACAGACTGGCGCTAACTGGTCTGTTTGACAAAGTGATTATGGTCGATGAAGCATCATTTAGCAAAAATAAAACCAAGAAACACAATAAGTTATGGAATTATATGAATGCTGCTTTTAGCTATACTAATGTGGACGAATTAGCAAAAAATGTACTTCTTCCTGATATTGAATATAATAATTTCTATATATCATCACGAGCATATATCCCGAGAATGGTCCAGTTTAGCTTGATGAAGAAAAATGCTAAAACGAAATACTGTTATTTTGATGATGGATTGGGAAGTTACTTTAATAGTGTATACGACATAAAAAAATTTGATTTAATACTTAGATGGTTACTGTTTAGAAAGAAAAAGGAAGATTTTGAATTCGATAAGTATTTATTTTCCCCGGATTTTTATAAGAAAACAAATCCGGAGAATAAAGAAGTAATTCACGCTATTAAACCATATTGGAATGATAGAGACTCCTTAAGAGCGATTAATTCGATTTTCGGATATACAGAGGAAAACGCAATACAACAAAAATATATATTGTTTGGAGAAGCTGCTGGTGGGTCTAAGACAAACTCCTTTCATGATGAATTAGAAGATGTATTTAGAGCCATCCTGGAGAAGGTAGGAAGAAATAATACTATTTTAAAGAATCATCCGCGTAACGAAAGGCCACACCTTCCTGGAATGAGTTATTACACCGATTATAATATGCCGTTTGAATGCATTTGTTTTAATTGTGATATTTCAAATAAAGTATTGGTTTCGTTGAGAAGTACTGGGGTTATTACTCCCAAAATGTTAACTGGTCAAGAACCATTTGTGATTTTACTCTATGAAATGGAGGAACTTAGTAATTCACAGGGCAACAATACTATCAGTGAGTTGTCCCAAAGATTTTTTGAGGCATTTAGAGAAGTTTATAATAATAAGGAGAAAATATTCATTCCTAAAAATACAGAAGAGCTGATAGATGCTATCAATACTATTGAAGGAATTACATCTGATTCAATATTGAAAGATTAAAAGAAGAAATGAGTAATAATGTTAAGGCTTTAAAATCAGGCATATGGTACACTGCTTCAAGCTTTTTAGTTAAAAGCATAGGGTTTATTACAACTCCTATTTTCACAAGACTCCTAACCAAGGCAGAGTTTGGCGCTTATAACAATTATACCTCTTGGTTAAGTATAGTTACCATATTTGTCACACTTGATTTGGAAGCAACTCTCATAAGCGCACGGTTTGATTTCAAAGATAAATTTGATGAGTATATACTGTCGGTTCTTTCGCTAAGTACATTATCAGCCTTCATATGGTTCGCAATAGCCAATGCCTTCTATGAACCGATTGGAAACTTTTTGTCGCTTGACCGAATATATATAAACACGATGCTTGTATATCTGTTATTCCTCCCAGCGATCAATTTGTTTCAGGCGAGAGAAAGATATTTATATGAGTATAAAAAGACTGTGGCTACAAGTCTGATCCATTCTGTGAGCACTGCACTTGTTTCAGTATTACTGGTTCTGTGCATGTCAGATAGGCTTACTGGACGTATATTTGGTGCAGCGATTCCTACGATTATAATAGGCATTGTTTTTTATATATATTTCATAAGAAAAGGGAAGAAGGTTAATTTTAATTATTGGAAATATGCTTTACCAATTTGCTTGCCATTTATACCACATCTCCTATCAATGACATTCTTGAATTCTACGGATCGAGTAATGATTACCAGGTTTTGTGGATCAGAAGATACAGCATTATATAGTCTTGCTTACAGTTGTGGAGCAATTGTGACCATCCTTTTGACAGCTATCAATAAAGCTTTTGGGCCGTGGCTTGCTGAAAAAATCAATGAAAACAAATTTGGAGAGATAAGAAAGTTCTCAAAGATATATATTAGCGGATTTATTTTTTTTGCTATTGGAATCATGCTTGTTTCCCCAGAAGTTCTTTTGATTCTTGGGGGACAGAAATATATGGAAGCGATCTATGTAATGACTCCGGTTTCTATGGGATGTATATGTCAGTTCCTATATACAATGTTCGTTAATATTGAGCAATTGAAAAAGAAAACAGTTGGTATGGCTATTGCCAGTGCCATTGCTGCTGCTATGAATTTAGGACTTAATTATATTTTTATTCCACGCTTCGGGTATCTCGCAGCTGCTTATACGACACTCGTAGGTTATCTTGTGTTACTGACAATTCATATGTATCTCGTATACAGATTGAAGCTGAACAATGCATATAGCTATAAATTCGTTGCGCTTGCAGTTGGCGTCAGCTTGATAGCAATGGTTTTAATAACATTGTCATTCGGCAATAATATTGTTCGTTATGTAGCGATTGGTATTTATATCTTGGCCTTTGTATATTTGATTCGAAGATATAAAGACAGAATTCTTACAGTGTTACACAGAAGCAAAAAACAAGAAAAAGCATAGGAGTACCTCATGAGTAAATTAACCGTTGTAATGTATCATTATATACGTGATTTAAATAATAGCCGATATCCCGGAATCAAAGGTTTGGATTCATCATTGTTCAGACATCAGATTGAGTTCCTCACCAATAACTTTCATGTTGTACGGATGGAAGAAGTGGTGGACGCTTTTGATAATAAGAACGTATTGCCAGAAAATGCATTGCTATTAACTTTTGATGATGGATATATAGACAACTATACTTTTGCATTCCCAGTTCTTGATGAATTTGGTGTTCAGGGAAGTTTCTTTATTCCTGGAAAGACATTTGCGGAGCACAAACTCCTTGATGTGAATAAGATCCATTATATTCTTGCCAGCGGAAACTCAAAAGATATTGGACGAGATCTGCGAGTTGAAATGGACTATTACCGCGGAGAGGAGTTTGATTATAAAACAACTGATGAGTTGTACCATGAATACGGAATTCCAAACAGGTTTGATGATGGGGAGACAATATTCATAAAACGAATGCTTCAGACTGTTTTGCCGGAGAAACTCAGAAATATTATTTCAAGCAAATTATTCGAGAAATATGTTGGGATTTCTGAGGAAAAATTGGCGTATGAGCTCTATATGAACAGAGATCAGATCAAAACAATGATTAGACATGGTATGCACATAGGCATTCACGGTTACGACCATTATTGGCTTGGAAACCTGGAAACAGGCGAGATGAAAAGGGATATAGATCAGGCGCTGGATACACTAAGAGAGTTTATTAATCCTTCAGCATGGTCTATTGCATATCCATATGGAAACTACAATCAGGATGTACTTGATTATGTTGCCTCAAAGGGTGCAAAGGTGGGTGTGACTACAGCGGTTCGGATGTGTAATCTGGCAATGGATTCATCCCTTTTAATTCCCCGATTTGATTGCAATGATTTTCCGCCGAAGTCAGAGAATTATTTGACCATACATTAGAAAGATATCAGCGAGAGGAGATTGTTATTATGACTAATATAGAAAAATACCAAAATGTCTTTGTTGAGATTTTTGAAATTAATCCTTCGGAATTAAACGATCAATTTACATTTAAGCAGGTCGAAGCGTGGGATTCCATGACACACCTCACTCTTATTAGTGAGCTTGAGGACGCTTTTGAAGTTATGTTTGAAACAGACGATATCCTTCATTTTGGTGGATATAAGAATGGTATAAAGATCCTGACCCGTTATGGAGTTGAGTTTTAATGCCGGAGCTAAATACAACATCCGTTGTATGTAAGAAACCCATGGTTCTTCAGCTTTCTTATGGGATAGAGAAGGCCAACACTTATGTGATAATCATTGATGGCTGTGCAGTAGTCATCGATGCATGTTCAGCAGAAGTTGCTGAAGAACTGAAAAGAAGAGACATCACTCCTGACTACCTTCTCCTCACGCACGAACACTGTGATCATCTGTGGGGTGTGAATGAGATCCGGGATTCGTTCCCAAATGTTCAGGTTTTGGCACAGAAATACTGTAGCGATGCAATCGGTGATTCGAAGCGGAACAAGGCAAAGCAGTATCACATTTATGCAACGCTGCGGTTTGGCGAAAACTATCAGAACGAGGAAGCTCGGAACAGAAAATACGCATGTACGCCAGCGGAGATCACCTTTGAAGAGAAGATCGATGTGACGTGGCGTGGTTATGAGATAGCTTGTTACCACGCGCCCGGTCATAGTCCGGGCAGTGTGTTAATTTATATGAAGGAAGTGGGTATCTTTTCAGGAGACTCGATATTGTTGCAAGAGGAGACATTACTGAAATTTGACGGAGGCGATGAGGATGCATTCAATGGCATCACGCTACCGCTAATAAATAAGATTCCCGATGAAACAGTTATATTCCCTGGACACGGTGATGTGTTCCAAATGAAAGAATGGAGAGCAAATGGGTGAACTGCTGAAAAATAAAGTATGTATCGTAACGGGATCAGCCAGAGGAATCGGCAGGTCGATTGCGGAGTTATATGCTGAAGAGGGTGCGGATGTAATCGTCAACGGAACGAGACCGAGGTCAGCGGATGAGTGGATCGCGAATAGTGAATACAGAGATCATCTATATCCGTATTACTTCGATATCTCAGATCCTGCTGCTGTCCGTCAGAATGTCATGGCAATCAAGAAGCAGTTCGGACACATTGATGTGCTTGTAAACAATGCAGGCGTCGAGTTCAACGAACTTATTGGCATGATCTCACACGATAATATGGAAAAAATGTTTAGCGTGAATGTCTATGGGACTATTGAGATGATCCAGACAGTGAGCAGGATCATGAGCCGCAATGAGAATGGTGGGAGCATCATCAATATCTCTTCTATGGTTGGACTTCGTGGTAATCCAGGACAGCTCGTGTACTCTGCTACTAAAGGAGCAGTGATTGCTTTAACAAAATCCGCAGCAAAAGAACTGGCACCAAAAGGTATCCGGGTAAACTCCATCGCTCCCGGTCTGACACAGACGGAAATGATGGAACAGGCGGATCTGGAAAAGCTGCAAGGCAGGATTAGCAATATCTGCATGGGGAGGATAGCACAGCCTATGGACATCGCTGGAGCTTGCTTAATGCTGGCATCAGATTACGCAGGATATATTTCTGGACAAATAATACCTGTTGATGGGTGCACTATTATGTAGCATCTTCTGCTCACACTAGGAAAACTGTGAACAGAAGAGCGATGAAAAGAGGAGTTTGGAAGGAGCAGGAAGACGATGTTTTTAAATATCGATCAGCAAAATAAAACATCTGTGGCACTCGTGGACAACGAAGGGAATAGCATCACCTATGGCGAACTGGCAGAGAAAATGGTCGGGATTGGCAAGAGCGTCGATGCGCGATCAATCATATTCATTCTCTGTAAGAATACTGTAGGAGCAATGCTTGGTTATCTCGGCTTTGTTGAAAAAGGGGCTGTTCCTCTGAACCTGAGCAGCAAGATTGACAATGCGCTCCTTCAAGATCTGCTTGATACCTATACGCCTGCATATTTATGGGTGCCAACGGAGTACGTAGAGAAGTTCAGCTATGAAACTGTAACAACAGAATATGGCTATACGCTTCTAAGAACTGGATATGAAATCTATCCGGTCAACGATAAGCTTCAGTTCCTTATGACCACATCTGGTTCCACAGGAAGTCCGAAACTTGTGCGTTATAAGAAAGGTAACCTGGAAGCTAATGCTAAGAATGTAGCTATTGCATTCGGATGGAGCGAGAAAGAGCGTCCAGTGTGCGATCTGGGAATGCAGTACACCATGGGATTGAATTTGATCAATACCCATCTCTATGTCGGTGCAACAGTTCTTTTAACAACATACAACATCATGAGCGGAGAGTTCTGGGATTACATTAGAGATCAACAAGCTACGAACTTTACAGGTGTACCTTTCAGCTATGATTTATTCTATCGCCTTCATTTTGAGCGGATGAACCTGCCGGATTTGACTACTCTTTCTGAGGGAGGAGGCAAGCTTACGGATGCAAGGTTCATTCAACTGGCAGAGTACGCACAAAAGACAGGGAAACGGTTCATCGCTTCCTTCGGTACAACGGAGACATCCGCTCGAATGGCTTGCCTCCCGGCAGAACTTGCACTCACAAAGACAGGCAGTATTGGCCGAGCAATCCCAGAGGGTGAGCTGTTCCTGATCGATTCGGATGGGACGGTTCTGACTGATCCTGTGGCAGAGGGTGAGATGTGTTACAAAGGTCCCAACGTCACGATGGGCTATGCAGTCTGCAGGGAAGATCTAATGAAGGATGACGAGTTTAATGGCGAATACCACACTGGTGACCTGGCAAGGCGCGATGAGGACGGCTGCTATTTTGTGACTGGCCGCATGTCCCGCTTCCTGAAGCTTCTCAGCTACCGTGTAAGCCTTGACCAGAGTGAAAGACTTATACAGGAAAAGTTCGGAATTGAGTGTGCGTGTTCCGGCACGGATCAGCGGATGAATATATACATCACGGATGCGGGCAAGAAGAAAGAAGTGCTGGAGTTTATTGCTGCCAAGACCAATCTGTATAAGACACTGTTCAAGGTGTTTGTTGTGGATGAAATTTTGCGAAATGACAGTGGGAAAATCAGATACAAAGACATGGATGCGAAATGGGCGAATTAGGATCGGTGATCAATAATGAATAAAACAGTGGATAAAATGTATGAGAGATACAAGAAAATGTATGATCCTATGTATAAGATTTCAATCTGCAAAAAGGATGAGATTGATGATGTCGTAGAATTCATCGACAAGTATTGGAAAAAGGATCATGCACTTGTAAAATCTCGTTCTTTGATGGATTGGCAATACTATAACGAACAGAATCAAACTTACAATTTTATTATTGCAAGAAATAAAGCTACAGGAGAAATTCATGCAATAGAGGGATTTATATCGACTTCGCATTTTGATCCGCAAATATCCAAACCTATGACATGGGGATCAATCTGGAAAGCAATCCCAGATGTTGCACCTCCTGGATTAGGATTTGTTGTAAAAAAATATAGAGAGACAGAATATGACTCAGAATATAACTGTGAAGTCGGAATTTCTGTTGATGCGAAAAAATACAATACTCAATTCAAAAATACCATATTTGCATTGAATAACTGGTATATCACGAATCCTGATATTGAAAAGTATGAGTTGGTGGAATGTAAAAGCCATCAATCATCTGTATCACATGATAATAATTATAGCAATGTCGCGTATATTGACATAGATCCTGAAAAATGGTATTTGATTTCAGATGACCTTCGTATACCGGAATTTAAATCCAAGGACTACTATGCCAATAGATTTTTTAACCATCCGATCTACAAGTATCACGCTGTTACTCTATTCAGTTCAGATACGGAAGAGCGGGAAGTGGTTTTTTATAGAGTCCTGGAACACTCGGGAAGAAAGAGTATCTTCTTTGTTGATTATATTGGAAATGGTCATGTTCTAAAAGGTGCAAACAGTGTGCTTGTTAAGCTGCTTGGGCAGTACGAAGCTGAGTACATCGTATTTCCTTGCTTTGGCGTTGATGTGGAAAGTCTGAAGGAAGCTGGATTCTTAAATCCAGAAGAAACGGAGGATGTGATTCCTCTATATTATGAGCCTTTCTTAAAAAAGAATGTGGAGATTCTTTGCGCATCGAAAATGGAATCCATAAATTGGATGACATTTAAAGGAGATGCTGACCAGGATAGACCAAACATAATAATGTAACGAAAATGTGTAAAACTTCACAATTAACGAGATTGTAAAGAAATGAAGGATACAAGTGGGAAATAAAAAATTTGTTATTAAACTAAACAAAGAGAATATGTTGAGGGTTGAGGAAATAGCCTTCATTCTATTTTTCGCAGGCACAGCTTTGAGATATTTTTTCGTAAGGATATTGAGTGCTGTTGGGTTATCTGGTATTAGCAATATCTTTACGGTAGGGCTAATTGTTATAACTGCATTTTGCCTTCTGATTGGAGTCCTGAATCTTGGCATAGCAAGAGCGGGTAAATGTATGTTGTTTTTAGTCTTCATTTGCCTGATTCTTATATTAAGTTATTTTCTAAACCCGGAGATTGGCTCTTGGCTGACAGAACATGAGTATGGGTTGACAGATATATTCGGTTTGGATGGCGGAGTTTTTTCTGCAGGAGTTTTTGCGTTCTTTATATTGATAATCCAGAAAGATTCGAAGCGTATTTTTCGTAGTTTGAAAATCTGCAATGTATTGTTGGCTTTGTATCTTCTCATAATGCTATATAACCGTTTTAGAAATGGGTACTTCATGATTGATAACAATGGAGTAATGGTACAGAGCTTATACAATATGTCGTTTGGATATTTAAGTACATTTGTGAGTACAGTAAATATTATTATTTGGAGGAGAGAGCAAAGAAAGGCGTATTTGATTATTGGGATATTCTTTGCTGTTATATCTTTACTATATGGCTCAAGAGGTGTAGTTGTCATATACGCCCTTTTAATAGCAGCTCTAATATGGACGTCACTTAGGGAGGCGAGAGTAAGTCGAAAGATTATCATTATTATTGCAATACTGGCAGTTGCATGTGCTATTGTAAGTTTTTATACAGAAATTCTTATGGGGATTCAATATCTGTTATCGTCTATTGGCATTACAGATTCACGGACAATAACAAAACTTATATCTGGGGATTTTACTAGCAGCAGTGGCCGCGACAATATATGGGCTATTGCTATGGATATGATCAAGAATAAGTTTCCGCTTGGTTATGGCGCTTATGGGGACCGTATCGAATTGGGCAAAACTTACAGATGGGGATATAGTCATAATCTCTTTTTAGAAATAATCCTGGAATTTGGCCTGATTGGCTTAATGTTAGAGATCTTTATGGTTGTTAAATCTGCACTGCTTATTAACAATGACATGGATATGGACTGGAATTATCTCTTCATCCTGTTTTTTGCGAATTGCGGAATGCTTTTTGTTTCAAACACATTTTGGGTTCACCCATATTTCTGGGCGGCAATTGGAGCAGGTGTGTTGTACAGCAGAAAGATAAAGGAGTCCCGAACTTCAAATCAGGTGATGGATCAATCCATTTTAAATCATAATAAAGATGTTGGGGTCGAAACCCCACTAATAAGTTAACGTTAATAGTTCATTTGCACCTTGAAAATTTCATAACTGGCTAAACTCAGCTCATTCGTGTGGATCCTTTCGTATAGTTGCAGGGTTTCTCC
>Ga0256406_1000700_pt1 | contig 59174 bp, 47 predicted proteins | sample RumenRJG_03DNA_FD_185986 | JGI IMG/M metagenome (GOLD analysis project Ga0256406, IMG submission 185986) | Bovine rumen microbial communities from Lethbridge, Alberta, Canada - RJG_03 | ecosystem: Host-associated > Mammals > Digestive system > Stomach > Rumen | place: Canada: Alberta | collected... | reverse complement strand
ATGCTACAACCAATTATGAAATTACCAGCGAGTCTGATTTCAAGAATAATGGTATTCCTGTAACAAAGTTCTACAATGTAAACAAGGACGGCAGCAAGCCTGCATCAACCGAGGCTTACACCGACTTCCCATTGTTCCGTCTTGGCGAGGTCTATCTGAATCTTGCCGAAGCCGTACTCCGTGGCGGCCAGGGTGCAACAAGATCCGAAGCCATCGGCTATATCAATGACCTGCGCAAGCGTGCATATACCGACAAACTTGCAGCACCTATCTCAGACAGCGATTTCAATCTTGACTTCATGCTTGACGAGCGTGGACGTGAGATGTTCTTCGAGGCACAGCGCCGTACTGACCTTGTCCGTTTCGGCAAGTACACCGGCGATGACTATGTATGGCCATGGAAGGGCGGAGTCGCCGAGGGTAAGGGTGTAGCAAGCTATTACTCAGTTTTCCCATTGCCTTCTGACGATATTGGCTCTAATGAGAATTTGACACAAAATGAAGGTTACTAAAAAGCAAAGTATTATGAAACTAAAAAAATATATATTCCTTGCCGCAACAGTCCTTGCAATGGTGTCGTGCTCTGACGACATCACCGACCCTGTTTTGCAACTGCGGCATACTGCCACGCTGAATCCAGTTTCTCCGTCGGATGTTGTAATAACAAAGGACAACAGATCAGAGAACTTCCCTGAGATTTCATGGGAAAAGGCGAATTACGGCGCCGGAGCAGTAGTCAACTATGAAGTAACGCTGACCAATAACAGCAATCAGGAGAGTACCGTCATTGGCGAGACCGGCGATAATAAGCTTACTTTTACCAACTCGGAGATGAACAGCATCCTTGCTAAGATCGGTGCCTATCCTGGTCAGAGCAACGATTACACTGTATCGCTGAAGTCAAAGGCTTTTGACAATGCGCAGGACAGCGCGTCAAATACCGTCAGCTTCAAAGCTACTGCCTATGACCCGAATACTGACAATATCGATTGGCCTTATGCCTATGTCGCAGTTGGCTATCCTGACTGGGACTTCACAAAGGCTTATCTCATCGGCGACCCTGATGGCGATGGCGTTTACCAGGGATACGTACAGTTTGACAATGCAACCTCATACGCAATACTTGATGGTAAGGATGTAAGCAAGGTGCTTGCTAGCAACCAGACCGTTACAGATGAAGGCAAGGGGTTTGTCGAAGTAACACTCAATCCTGACGGCTCAGTTTCACAGTCTGTTCCATGCAACACATGGGGCATTATTGGCGACGCCACATCCGGTGGTTGGAGTACCGACACACAAATGGAGTATGACGAGAATACACGTTTGTGGACTGTCATAACATCCCTGACCCCAAATCATTTCAAGTTCCGTGCAAACAATGACTGGACTATCAACTATGGTGGCGACGGAGCAACAGAATTTGGTCTTGCACCGAGTGGCTCTGATATTCCTGTAGCAAATGAGAGTGCATACATCGTAACTCTGAATCTCACGAATGCTGGCAAATACACATACTCGCTCGAAGAGACAACTATCGAACTGAGTAGTGCGTTCATGACCCTTCCTGGCAGTTACCAGGGCTGGTCGCCGGAGGCAGAGTCGGCATACAAGGTAACATCAGAGGCTCGCGACTTCAAGTACACAGGCTCAGGTTACTTCGATGCTGGTACAGAGTTCAAGTTCTATGACGGTGGCACATGGATTGGAGTCGTTGGCGACATAACATGGAACGATGATCAGTCGAAGGGTGATTTCGTCATTGGTGATGGCGCGAATATCGTTATTCCGAATGCCGGTTACTACAAGATTACTGCTGATACCAAGAAGATGGTTGCATCGGTAGCAAAGACCGGATGGGAAATCATCGGTGATGCTCTGCCTGACGGTTGGGATAAGGGACAGCTTATGACTTATGATCCCGCCACTCAGACTTGGTCGATTACAGCCACTGTCAATGACGGCGACCTCAAGTTCCGTTGGGATGCATCATGGACTATCAACCTTGGTGGTGACCTCAACGCCCTCACTCAAGACGGACCGAACATTCACGTAAGTGCAGGCACATACAAGATTACCCTTGATGCCAATAACAACAAGGCAACAATCACTCCTGCATAAAATTTCTATATTTTGCTTCTGGGGTATAAAACAGCTACCCCAGAAGCAATTTGTTTTATAGTTTTTATGAAGAAAAGCATTCGTTATTTTTTTTGTCTACTGTTTCTTTTCTTTCCTTGTTTAATATTAGCACAGAACAATATATCCAATGTCATGATGCAGGCATTCTATTGGGATGTGCCTGTTGACGAGGCAAACAAGAACGGGTCATGGTGGGATCATTTGAGAGAGATCGCGCCTGAATTAAAGGATGTAGGTATAACAAGCGTATGGACTCCGGTCCCTGCAAAAGGAAATTGGGGCATAGTTGACAGCGGATATGGAATTTATGACCATTTTGATTTAGGCAACTACTTTCAGAAAGGTACCATAGAGACAAGATATGGCAGCCGAAAGGAATTGGAAGAAATGATTGCCGAAATGCACAGAAATAATATCAAAGTATATTCTGATGTAGTACTCAATCATCTATATGGTGGCGATGAAAACTTTGAAAAGAATCCTGTTGTTACTGATTATGTAAAATCTGGAAGAAAAGAAGCTTATCCGGAAGAAGATATTCGTTGGATAGACTCTGTTGCTTACACAAAGACTCATCTTTATTTCCCAAAGCATAATGGTGCAGGTGAACCAAATTATGAATGGAGATATTGGAATTTTCACCCTTCGTCAGAAAATGATTCTCTGACGGATTTTACCGACGATGTGCTGCGTCCAAGGACAAAATTCTTTGGAAACGATTTGGACACATATAGCGTGGAAGTACAGACCAGACTATGTAACTGGGGCAAATGGCTAAGAAACGAAATTGGATTTGACGGATTCAGAATGGATTTTGTTCGTGGACTTCAACCTGAATTCGTCAGCAGATGGATTTGCGGTCTACCGCTATTAAATGGTAAACAGCCATTTGTTGTTGGCGAATACTGGGGGTCGGCTAAATACATTAAAGAATGGGTTGACAGCGTAGCAAAAGGCAACGCAAATGTACATGCGTTTGATTTTCCTTTGAAATTTACACTAACAGAAATGTGCAATAATAGTGGCAACGACTTTGATATATCACGTCTTAATCACGCAGGTATGATTCGTAATAACGAAGGTTACGCCTTGCCACCAGACAATGTTGTCACTTTCGTCGATAACCACGATACAGGCAAAGAGCATGATAAGTGGATAACTAAAGATTATGCAATGGCTTATGCTTATATCCTGACTCATGAAGGAACGCCTTGCATTTTCTATCCACATTATTTTACTGTTAAACAATATGACGTTAATGACCATCAGCAAATAGTTGAAGCCCCAACAAGTCTTAAAGACACGATCTCAAAGCTCATTGAAATAAGGAAAAAGTATATTGGCGGTAAGACCGTAGTTCTTACAGAAACAGGGAATCCATCACCAGAGAAAGTTACAAAAAACGTTTATGTTGCCCGACGGCAAGGCACAAGATCTACAAGTGGAGCTATTATCGTTTTAAACAACAATGATACAGACACTTTAAGCATTAACCTCTCAGTTAATTCTCAAGGTTTTAAAGATTTGTCCGATACACAACTGGTTGATGCATTTTCACCAACGAATAAAGTAAAAGTTTCTAAAGATGGACGTGTAACATTTATTGTGCAGCCAAGGGGCTTCTCTATTTGGGTAAAGGAAAACGAATTGTAGGTATCGGATCTGCTTGAATCAGTTTACAAGCAAATTATTTGAGAAATTATCTCAAATAATTTGCTTTTTTTGCATCTCGTACGCTGTCGGTAGGGTGGGGATAACTCCCATCCCTATCAGCTGCGATGTATCTTTTACTCCTCGTCAGCTATTGGTAGGGTGGGGGTAACTCCCATCCTTATCAGCTCCGATGTATCTTTTGCTCCTCGTCCGCTGTCGGTAGGGTGGGGATAAACCCCACCCCTACGTGGGATTGGCAATCGGGAGGCCACTACGACCGCCCCTCCAACCGTCCTGTGCCGCACGCCCGTTTGTCTGCATCAACGCTTGTCAGACGCAAAAACGCCATTATATTATGTAAAGATATTTCGTTCCGTTTTTGTTTTGAATTTAGTTGGGTAACCCGTTGATTATCAGTACTTTTCCAAAACGGTCCAAATGGCGTTGCAAAACGGTCCTTTTGGGAACGCGAAACGGTCCGTTTTGCACGATGAAACGGTCTGTTTTGCAACGCCAAATGGCATGTATGGGAATGGTGTAAAATAAATTCAGAGTCGAAGGCGGGAAAGGATGTTGCGACGGAGGGTAATTTGTAGCACAGTCGTGAGGACCTACCGGTCATTCACGATGGATTAGCTGGGAAGGTGAAAACAGATTTGGGTATTCACACAGTAGACCTATCGGACATTCACGATGGGTAATTGAGGAAGAACAACGGGCCGTGCAATTGTCTTACTACAATAGGATGCCTTGCACTCTGCATCTGCTTGGCTGCACGATGTTTATCCCGTGATTCCAGCATCAAGCAAAAAATCAGGGCCACTGCATTACTCTTATGAGTAGCAGTGGCCCTTAGTGAGTTCTTTATGAGATTAAAAGGGTTTTATCTATTGTGATGGTTTGCGCCACGATGGGCGGCTTTCGCAACTGCGAGGCGCGCTGATGTCGTCCGTTAATCGCTACGATGGACTGCATGATAGCTTTCTCGGTGATTTGTGAACGACTAAAGCGGTGCAAGGATCTGGACATAATGGCCCACGAATCCGGGTTAAATGGACAGCAGCTCCGGTTGTAATGGCTCTCGGCTCCATTTAAAACAGTCTCCCGGCGAGGGTGAACTTCAGGACGGGATAGACCTTGAACTTGTCGACAAACTTCGATACGTCATCGTCCTTGTTCTTGTCGAGCTCGTTGATATTCACCTCCTTGTCGTTCTGGTAGATCTTCATCTTACCCATGAACTGGCAGCCGAGTTCTACGCGGAAACCCAGACGGTGCTTGGGAACGAGACGGCCGTAACCGAGACCGAGGTAAGGACGGAAGGCGTTGACACGGATGTCGCCCTTCACATCACCGTTATGGTCGAAGTCTACCTGGTACTTGTCGATCTCAGCATATACCTGATCCTTGGCAGCCTCGGGCACGTCGGTTCTGGCCATGAAGTTCTTTACGTCCTCACTGTGACCGGAGATCTTGGCAATCTTCTTACCGCCAAAGGAGAATCCCGCAGCCACAAAGAGGTCGTTCTTCGTGCCGAAAGGATAGACATTAGCCTTGAAATCGAATACCGTGCGTGCTAACTTAGCCTGAACGTTGACCTCGCTCATCGGGATCGTCACCGGAACGGAGAGTCCCGTGCCAGCATCGGTATAGGTGTATTTGATGTCGTTGACATCGACGTCGCCCTTAATTTTCACTCCCGGCATGAAGTTGACGCCGAGGCCGAGCTCGAGATAATTGGTTACTGGTGTGGCTACGTTGATGCCGATACCCTCTGTGCCTACGCTGACTCCGGCTCCCATGTGCTTGAATACCCCGAAGTCCTCAACTTTCTGGGCCTGTACCGTCGAACAGAAGAGTAGTGCTACGAGGGGCAGCAGTGTTCTTAAAATTTTCATAGATGTGTGAGTTTTAGTTGTTTTTATAGATTCTCTTTTTCCGTTGGTAAACAAGTGTTGGCGGCCAGCACCCGCTTGGTACATTTGTGATGTTGTATTTGTCTGCAAATGTATTCTTTTTCTTCCTTTTCTCCAAATATATTCCGCTGTTTTTTCGGTCAATCAGTCAATTATTTTGATTTTTCCGCAATGACACTGCCGCCGTGCCGCCTGTCTACGCACACAGCCGTTTTCCCGTGACCCGGATAGCCGTGACCGGCAAGCGCTCTTAGCTGCATCAATTTCATAATCTATCCTTCCTCGTAAAGGAATGTAGACAACGCATCGATAACCAATGTACTGCACCTATCCTCCGTAGGGGCTGGGTTTATCCCAGCCCTCGCAGCTGCGGACGAGAATCACTGTGAATTCCCCCGCAGCTGGTAGGATGGGGATAAACCTCACACCTACAGTGGCAGAGTTCTGCAAGAGTCTTAGTATCAACGGTTTGCACATAATATTTGGTGGTTGGTGCCCAAGGACAACGGGTAAATATATTGTGGCCGTCCTCATAATATGAAATGCAGAGATTCGGTCTGTCGACCGAGCGGACGGCCACGAGGGCCGCCCCTGCAGCCGCACTGTGCAGCTTGTCCGTAGTTTCCAGACCGAAATTTAACGGTTTTCAATAAGCCCTGCAACCGCACTGTGCCGCATGCCTTACCTCTCCAAACGACTCGTTATATCCCCGTTGTTCGCTGACGGCCCTAACCCTATATTATATGGCAATAAAAAACGGAGAGGGCTCGCGCCTTCTCCGTTGTGGTTCATGAACCGGAGATGTCCGGACGACGGGGAGATTAGTTCTCGTCGCTCTCGCCCCACACGTTCACATTCAGATTATTGTAGTCCTCATTGCCGAAGGCATTGCTCTTGGCTGTACCCTCGCCACTTCCTGTTTCGTCGTGTACTGTCGGGTCACTGGCAGCTAAAATGCTCTCTGTCTCAATCTTGCGCACCTTGATGGCTGGTGCTGTATACGTCTTCTTCATTTTCTTTATTCCTTTTTGTATGTTGTTTTTTATTGTTCGCTTGTCCGCCACCGCTCTGCTTTCGCCTTTGGTGATTGACCTTGGTGATGCTTTGGATGGTGGACGGTGGTTGCGGTTTACTTGTTGATGAACTTCTTGCCGTTCTGGATGACGACGCCCTTGTAGGCCTTTGTCACGCGCTGACCGGCGAGGTTGTACATTTCTGCGTTGTCGTTCAGGCTGTTAGCTGATGTGCTGACGGCACTGATGCCTGTCGTCTCATCGGGGAACGAGAAGCCCTTGGCAGCCTGAGCCTTGGTGACCTTAAGGTAAGCGCGGCCAGCAACGGTCGTAACGCTGGTGCCGTCGGTGCCCTTCTGCCAGTAGAAACCGGTGTTGGCATTGTTGGCGTCGTTGGTGAGGACGTAGTACATATAGCCTGCCTCGTTGACGGCAGTGCTGGTCTCGGAACCGTTGAGGAGGTTTGTGCCGCTGAACTCGGCAGCGTCGGCGTTAACGCTTGCGGTGTAGGTGCCGGCAGCGGTGGCCTTGACGAGGACGGCAGTCTTGGCGGGAACAGCATCACCGGCATTGTAGGTGTTGCCATAGACAACCTTATTGTTGTCGTCGATGCCACTGATGGTGTAGGCGGCGAGACCCTCAGGAAGAGTGTAACCCTTTGTGCTGTAGAATGTTGCGTAGTTGCTGTAGCCCTCCTTGACGACGATAGAAAGCTCGCTGACAGCTGGCTCGAAGACAATCTTCTTGATTTTTATCGAGTTGTCGCCACCTATCGTAACGTCACCGGCCTCTACGCTTATTGGATCGGTAGTCACGTCAGTCTTTCCTGTTGCCTCCGAGTAGTTTGTCTTCGTGCCATTGACCGTGAGGAATCTGTCGCCGTTACCGCCGGTGTTGCAGAAGGTGACGGTTATCGTTCCTGCCGTTGATGTCTTGAATGCCAGAACATCCTTTGTGTTGACGCGGCATGCTGTTCCATTATCGGAAACGGGGTATTGACCAACGTAGGTCATAGCGTCGGCGGCGAAGTCGTCGGATGTTTTTGCTCCGATATTTGCGTAGAGCACCGGGTCGCTGACTTTATCGAACGATGTGAGCCCGGTCTTGGAGAAATCCCATGTGGTGGCAGCCGCTACCGTACGCTGTTCCGTGGCTGTGACGAGAGCGGAATAGTTGACGGTGATATTGTCGGAAAGCGTACCTACAGTTGCGGAAATCGTGGCTGTGGCAGCCTCGGTGTCCTTTGTAGGCTCATAAGTGATGGTGAACTGCTGGTTACACTTGCCGTCGGTACCTACGGTGAAGGCCGTCGGACTGACGGTGAGGCCGTCGACAGTAGGGACATTCAGATTGTAGTCGCCGGCTGTGAGGTTCTCGCCCGAGAGCATGAATGTGGTGCTGACAGTAGGATTAAATGGGTATGCGTTGAGATTTATGGTGGCCGGGTTCAAGGTGAGGGTAGGCTGTGTGGAGGCCTCCTGGACGACCTTGATGAAGAGTATGCCTATCTCTTTCTTGTTTCTCGTTATTGAATGTTCGCCATCGGCAATTGACTTCGTGTAGACAATGACAGTGTTGTCTGCGTCGGCAGTACCTTCTGACTGTGGAACTTCTGTGCCGTCAAATTTAAATGTATTAGTACCATTAGCCGATGTCGACTGGACAATGGTAATGGTGGCGTTGGCTGTGGTAGTGAATTTGACGGTTGTGGCACTCTCCATCTTCAGTCCTGTAGTGTAAGTGACACCGTCATAAGTACCCGTGTACTTGGCGTTTAGGCTGTGTTTACTACCAAGGTCGAACCATCCTTCTGTCGACTGGGTGATACTGTTGTTGTTGAACGACACCGTGTAGGTAGATTGGGCGTGTCCCGTCATTACCCCGATGATACACATCAGAAGCATCGTGATTAGTAAATGTAGACTTCTTTTCATTTTAGTTTAAAATTAGTTATTTATTAGTTATTAGCTGGTTCTGGATTATTGGCCTTTGGTTGGTTTTGCTGTTTTGTTCCTTTCCATCCGACAATGAGCCTAATGTTTCAGCCGGAAGGTGCAGGTTACAGATGCCTTTTATTCGTGGCACCTGATTGAAAGTTCTTAGTAATTTACTTGTTTTAGCAGTTATTTTTTGCAAAACTAATAATATAACTAAAGTTTCCCACTTGTTCAAAATGCCCATAAACAAGGGGTTTCTGAAAAGTTCAAATAGCAGGATGCCCATAAACAAAGTAGTTTAACAAGTGCTTAATAAATGTGAAAGGGCAAATGACCTTAAAAGGAGAAGTCCGATAATGCAATATTCTACTGCTCATAAAAAGTTTTTTGAAAAGTTAAAGATGCGCATACCCTTTGGGAAAGCCTTTTTATAAAGGGGTTCTCCAAGTGGGAAACTTTAGTAATATAATATGTAAAATAGATAATATCAGTGAATTAATTATGTTTTCTTAACATTACATACCGCTCTTGCCTTTGACAATTCCATGGTTCCGTTGCTTTTGGTATACAATTGTTGAAGGGCTGGACTGTAAAGTTCGGTGTTCGTGACGGTGGCTGACCTGAGGCTGTGGCGGAAGCGCGGGGCGACAGCGATGGAGGGCGTTGGTAATCGGGAAGTTACGTTGGTAGAGGTGCAGATAGGTTGGATTAAATAATAAAAAGAAAGGGATAAAAAGATAAAAATATTTGGTCAGTTAGCCGTTATTGCATAACTTTGTGGGTGTAAATATTTAATTCAGTGAGTTTAATCTTGGAATCTAAACAATATGGCTATTGAAAACAACAACTACTGCGTTATCCTCGCCGGTGGCAAAGGTATGCGCCTATGGCCGAGCAGCCGCGAGAATGAGCCGAAGCAGTTTATCGATTTCTTCGGTGTCGGACGCACACAGCTGCAACAGACCTACGAGCGTTTTGCAAAGATAATTCCTAAGGAGAATATCTTCATCAACACCACGCAGCAGTATCTGCACTATGTTGTGGAGCAGTTGCCCGATGTCGACGGCAATCATATTATGGCTGAGCCCGTTCACCGCAATACCGCACCGAGCGTGGCGTGGGCCAGTCACCGTATTCAGCATATCAACCCGAAGGCGAATCTTATCGTCACACCGAGTGATCAGGCTGTATTCAAGGAGGACGTCTTCAAGGAGAATATCCTTGAGGGACTCGACTTCGTGGCTAAGCACGACCGTCTGCTGACGATGGGCGTGAAACCCACGCGACCCGAACCGGGCTATGGCTATATCCAGCTCGGCGACCATTCGGGTGAGGACGATATATATAAGGTAAAGGCTTTCACCGAGAAACCCGACCGCGAGTTTGCGAAGATGTTCGTCGACAGCGGTGAATGGTACTGGAATACGGGCCTCTTCCTGGCTAATGTCAAATATCTCAGGAAATGTCTGGCATCGTTCCTGCCGTCGGTTCTGCCGAATCTCGACCTCGCGCGCCCCGATTGGACGATAGCGGAGGAGAACGAATTCGTGGAGCAATACTTCCCGTCGTTCCCTAATGTGAGCCTCGACTACGGCGTCCTGGAGAAGAGCGATAACGTGTATGTGATGAAGTGCGACTTCGGATGGGCCGACCTCGGCACGTGGCACGGCATCTACGAGGCTACGCGAAAGGTCGACGGCGATAACGTGTGTGTCGATACTCAGGCTTATTTCGATGATTCGCATAACAACATCGTGAAGCTGCCGAAGGGCCGCATCGGCGTTATCAACGGCCTCGACGGATATATCGTCGCTGAGAAAGACAACGTCCTCTTCATCTGCAAGAAGGGCGATTCGTCGTCGCTGATACGGAAATATGTCAACGAAATACAACTCAAGCTTGGCGAGAAATACGTCTGAATACGTTGAGCGACAGAGGCTTATGAAACTGGATGACCGATTCCTTATCCGGCTTTGACCATGATATGGGACTTCTTTTGGTTGTCACGCATTTCATGTCGGGTCTAAATTGGATTGGGATTGGCCGAAACGGTCTTTCATCCTGATTCTTTCATCGGACGGAAAAGTGCGGAGATTGTTGTTGGGACGGCTCGGTAACGGCCTCGGAAATAGCGGATACTGAATAAAGATAAGAAAATGAACAGCAGTAAACTGAAATCGTTTTTAGTGGTTTTCCTTCTCGGAGTGTTCTCGCTCTCCGCCTTTGCCCATGAGCGTCCTAAGGTGGCGCTGGTCCTTGGCGGCGGCGGAGCGAAGGGTGCGGCAGAGTGTGGAGCCCTGAAAGTGATTGAGAAGTCGGGCATTCCTATCGACTATATCGTGGGAACGAGTATAGGGAGCATCGTCGGTGGCCTCTATTCGATGGGCTATCGCGCCGATGACATTGAGCAGATGTTCAACTCGCAGGAGTGGGTATCGTTGCTCACCGACCGCGACGAGGCCCGTAGCCGCAAGTTCTTCAGCCGCGACAGTATCGGTGTGAGCTATATCCTTGGGTTCCCGGTCCACCGCCGTCACACCGTTGTGGCTGACACTCTGCCCGGCATTTTCAAGGGTGCGAAGGTTATGGCACTTCTCGATTCGATGGTCCGTATAAGTCCTGTGGCACGCCGTGAGGCCGGTGCGAGGCGCATACCTTTCCGCTGTGTGGCCGTCGATGTGGCCCACGGCGACTTCCGGGAGGTCGTCCTCAACCCCGACAGTGTGCGCCTCGACAGTTGCATGAGGGCGAGTATGGCCATTCCGGGGGTCTTCAAGCCGATGAGGATAGGTGAGAATGTCCTCATCGACGGTGGCGCAATGAATAATCTTCCGGTCGATGTGGCACGGAAAATGGGTGCCGATATCGTTATTGCCATTGACCTTCAGCAGAATAAGCACGACGATTACAAGTCGCCGCTGAGTTTCATCAAGGGCTCCAGCGGTGTGGCGTCGTGGCTGAAAAACCGCCCCGACATAGCGAAATATAATGAGATGCGGCGCAGTGCCGACGTCTATGTCAATCCCGATTTGGGCAAGTACGATGTCATGAGCTTTAGCAATAAGGCCATACAAACGATGATCGACCTTGGCGACAAAGCAATGGAAAAGCATTACCACGACCTCGTGAAAATAGCCAAAAAGCTGAAAACAAAAATAGGAAAAGGCCACATGAAGTAACCTCTCCCTATCTATGGCGACTTAAAGCCTTGAATATCATGTTCTTATGTTGCTGATATCAGAGCTTTAAGCCGCTTAAATTATGTCCTTATGCCGCTGAAGATACCTTCGTGAGCCGTTGAAGATATGTTCGTGAGCCATTGAAGATACCTTCGTGGGTCGTTGAAGATATGTTCGTGGGTCGTTGAATATATGTTCATTTGCGGTTGAAGATATGCTCTCCGGTCGTGGGTATCAGGGCTTGAAATCGGCTTCGTGATGTCGTTGTCAGTGTGCTGAGCAGGTGAAAGCGACTGTGGCGAAGACCTCATTGCCGTCGGTAACGGAAATTTTTGCGGTCGTATTGTCGCCGTCGGTGGTCATCGCGCTGAATACGAAATCGACGGTGGCGGTCGTCAATGGCGACAAAACATTGAGAAATTTTATGTCCTTTGCCGCGATTATTTCCATCTTTTTCCCCGTTATTTCGCCCAACAGCTCAGCGCAGGTCTGGACGATGCACACTCCCGGTGTGATGGGATTGCCCGGAAAATGGGCCTTGTAGATGAAGCACTCCGGATTGAGAGCCACGGTAAAGATGTCCTTGCCGTCCTCTGTCTTATGGTCTGAGATAGTGTATAACTGGTTCTGTAGAATCATTTCTCGTCCTCCTTCACTGCCAATTTTATCTGCGATTGAGCCATCAGCGTACCGTTGCACGACACCGTAGCCACTGCGAGGGTGACTCCCATCAGCTCCTCAATAATCTGCACGCGGGTCGTTATTGTGCTGCCGGCCTTAGGATGACCGTTGATTTTCAACTTCCTCACGTTGCCGATGACGCCAATTTGGACGCCTTTCTTGAGGATATACTTGTTTATGAAGCCTATCCTTGCGGCACAGGTCTGGGCGATGTTCTCAATCATCCCTGCTGAACTGAACTCCCCATTGTCGACGAAGATATTGTCGGGAGCTATCGTTGTGGCTGTTTCGACGGTCCCGTCGTCGTAGTGAGTCAGTCGTCCGACCATGACAAACGGCTCCTGCTGGGGTAGGAGAGTGTGGATGTCGATCGACTCTAAGTTTATATTTTCCATTATGTTAATGTCTTTCTGCCACCCCCGGCCCACATTATTATATAGTGGTCCGGGGCATTTTATTGTTTTGGGGCCATTATCCGTCTTTTCTGTTTGCTTTATGCGGCGGCCCCGAAGGATTCTCTCATCAGTGCCGGAGCCATACCTCCGGGTTCAGTTTTGCCGTCTCCTTACGCAGCTGGAACTGCAGGACGCCGTCGCCGGCAACGTTTCCGATGGTCTGACCGGTGTTGACCTGCTGTCCCTTATGTACGTTGACGTGTCCGAGGTTGGCGTAGACGGAGATGTAAGCACCATGGCGCACCATCACCACCGAGGCTCCACCGAAACTGAAAACGGCGCTGACCTCACCGCGGAATACCGAGCGTACACCGGCTCCTCCGCCTGCCTTGATGTTTATTCCGCTGTTGCTGAGCTGCACGTTGCCGAGTCCTTCGACGCTGTACTGGCCGTAGTGGTTCACTATCCTGCCGCTCATAGGCATCGGCAGACGGCCTCTGTTGCTTGCGAAACTGCCTGTCAGAGCCCTGTCGGCGGTGCTCATCGCACTTGCGGCGGCATCGTTGGAGTTGTCCTCGCGGGCCGCATTCTCAGCCCGTTTCTTCTCGACGGCAGCCTTCCGTTCAGCCGCCTTTCGTTGTGCCTCAGCCTCACGGGCAGCCTGCTGGGCTTGCTGCTCTCGTGCTGCCGCTGCTCTTGCGGCCTCCTCAGCCCTCTGGCGTGCCGCTGCCTGCTGCTTCTCGGCCTCCGCCTGGCGCCGTGCTTTCTCAGCAGCGATAGCCGCCTGACGTGCCGCCTCCTTGGCCTGAGCCTCACGGGCACGTGCCTCGGCAACGCGACGGGCATTCTCCTGGGCTGCGCGCTGGGCCGCAGCACGTTTTTGGGCCATCTCCGCAGCCTTGGCCTTGCGTGCCGCTGCCAATGCTGCTGAGCGCGCCCGCTCCTCGGCGATAGCCCTCTGACGAGCCTTCTCTATCTCGATTGAGATGAGGCGGTCAATCTGTGCGTCGAGTGAGGCCTGCTTCTGCCGTTTCTGGTCGATGACATTCTGTAGTACCTCCTGGTCCTGCTTCAGCGATGCCACGACCCCCTGTTGCTCCATCTTTGCCTGCTCCATCTGTGCGTGAGCCATCTGGTTCTTGCTGAGCAGGGTGCGTTTCGTGCCGCGGACTTTCTCCAAGTCCTTGTGCTTATTCTCCACAAGCTCCTGCTGTTGCTTCAGCAGCTCACCCTGAGTGCGCTGATACAGAGCATATTCGCGGACGAAACGAAGACGGCGGTACATCTGCGTCAGACTCTTGGCCGAGAAGATAAACATTATCTTATCCTGGATGCTGCGGTGACGGGCCATATATCTCATCGACTCGATGAACTTCTGGCGGCGCTCGCCGAGGTCGGCCTCGAGGGTCGAAATCTGGCCTTTCAGCACCCCGATGTTAGTGTCGATGCCCTTGATGCTGGTCTGGATGGTATCGATACTGCGCTGCCGCTTGTCGATATCGGCACTCAGCGACTCGATTTTTGCCAGCCTTTGCTTTACGTCGGCCTCCTTGTCGTCGTATTCTTTCTGCTTGCTGTTGATGTCGCGCTGTATGTTCTGCTTCTCTTTCTCAAGACCCTTAATCTGCTGAGTCTTAGTGTAAGTCGGTTCGCTGTGCTGGTTCCGTGCCGGCTGACGGCGCCCCGCGGTCTGCCTCTGACCGCCTTTGCCGCGTTGCTGAGCCCCACGCTGAGGCTGTCTTGCTGTGTTCCGCCTTGCGCTTTGGCGGTTCCTGTCAGCCGTTTGTCCTCCTTTGCCCTGCTTTTTGGCTGCGGTCTGAGTGCGCTGAGCTTTCCGCCCCTGAGTGGCCTGAGCCTTTCCGGCGGCAGCCTTACCCGTTGCTGCGTGTCTTGCCGACTTCTGCTGCACGGCCGATGGCGCGGTTTTCTTAGCCGTTTTCTTGTGTTGGGCGAACGGCGTCAGTGAGAATGATATTAAAAAGAGAAAGAGTAATAGCCTTTTCATCAATGTTTAAATATTCGATAGTTTGCCAAGTATCTCTTCCACAGATACTTGTCTGTACTTATTTGAAAGTGTTGTAGTTGTCTCCCAGTCGTTGGCTGTCGTGATATTGTTTATCGTGTACGAAGCCTTCAGTTCCTTAGCCTTCCCTTTAGCCGGTGTCGTTATCGTCATCGTATTGCCGTAAGGGAACATTTTTGAGCCGAAATTAGTGAAGTTGGAGTAGTCCCACGTCAGTGCCGACGTGCCCTGCGCCGCACTCTTATATTCCACTTTTGTGCGGCTGATGACCCCATTGGCCCTGTTGGCTGTCCATGTGTAGGTCATCTTTCCGTCCTTCAGGACTACCGGAATGGTGGCGTTGGTGCCGTTGATGTCGGCCGAAAATCTGTCGAGGTCGGTGTAGTTCACCTGCGACTTTCCCGGCAACAGCAGTCTGTTCCAGAAAAGAGCTTGAAGCGAATAGAAGTTTATTCCGTTGTCGCGGAGGAATCCCACGTCGCTGTATTTGGCCTTTACGTATTCCTTGTGCATCCTGTCGACGAAGAGGACGTAGTCCTTTGCGAATTCTATCCGTCCCACCTCAGTGCCCAGAATAGGCACTTGCAGCGACAGTCTTATGACCTCGTCCTTCCTCATCCGGAGCTGTCCGGGCACCGAAATCTCCTTTCCGTTGCCCTGTGTCAGCCGGAACGTTATTGCTGCGGCGATATTTTTCTGATACGACGCGTTGCTGTTTACCTTGTCGAGGAAGTCGATTCTTGCCTTCTCGTCGGCCTTGTTGGTCTGCACCGTCTTCGCCACGGGCTTCGCCGACGATACCGCTGCCTTCTGCGAACCGCAGGCTGCAAGGGTTATTGTAGCCGCCGTCATCACTGCCGCAATACCCATTCTTGCCATCAGGCGGAGACTTCTTGTCATCGTCGGGATGCTTGCCGCACCCTCGTTTCGGCCGGAGCGTCCTGCTTTAAGCCCCTCGCTGATGTATGATGCCTTATATTTCTTCATTTCGTTACAATCCTTTTCAGTTTTATTTTCTTGCTGAGGAGACCGCTGCCTTCACCTTTTTCGGCCGCTTTCGTCCAGAAATCAAGAGCTTTCTCCTTCTCTCCGCTCATGTAATAGATGTCTCCTGCATGTTCCAGGACGACATCTCCGAGTGTCGAGTCGTTCTCTATGGCCTGGTCGATATACGTCTTTGCGTCGGCATATTTCCCCTGCTGGAACAGTATCCATGCGTAGGTGTCGAGGAAAGTGCTGTTTTTCGGCTGTGCGTCGATGGTCTTCCGGCTCATCTGTTCGGCCTTCTCGAGGTCCTCGTTTTTCTCGCTGAGATAGTAAGCGTAGTTGTTCAGAGCACCCACATTGTCGGGTTTCCATTGCAGACTCTTCTCGTACGACTGGAATGCGAGGCTGTCCTGGCCTTTGGCGTGGTAGATATCTCCCATCACCGAGTACAGGTCGGTGACGATGTCGGGGTCGCTGTCCTTGTTTATCTGTTCCACGGCCTTCTTGAAAGTCTCCAAGGTCTTGTCGTTGTCTTTTTTCATATAGTGAGCCAGACCCTCGAAGTAGTAGAACGCCATGTCGTCGGGGTTGTACTCCTGACCCGGATGTGCCACCTCGATAACCCTGTCGTAGTTCTTCGTCGGCCATATATCCTGAAGCAGCAGCAGACGGGCCCTCGAATTGTCGGGTTCTACCTTCAGTGCCTGCTGGTACACCGTGTCGATGGCCTCGGTAGGTTGCTTGTGGAGAGCCATATACGCCGCTTTCATCATATACATGTCGCCGTCTTTCTGCGGAGTGGCAAGAATCTTGTCGAAGAGCCTCTCCACCGCCGTGCTGTCGGTCTTGTCGTAGTCGATGATGGTCTGCCGGAGCAGGGCGAGTTTGGTCTTTGAGGGTACATCCTTTTCCGTCATGAGCTGTTCGGCGAGATCCTTCTCTTTCTCTTTCTTTCCCGTTGCCGAGTAGAAGTCGAGCATTGTCAGCCGTGCCCCCACATCCGTCGGGTTCTCCTTCAGCACCTGCTGCAGTCGCTTGCCGGCCTCCTTGGTTCTGCCGTTGTTCATCAGCCAGTTACAGAACATCACCACGTAGCTCGGGTCGTTGGGATATTTGGCCACCATCCCTTTCAGTAGGTCCTCCTGCTCCTTCTTTTTCCCCTGCTGCTCATACACTTGCAGCTTCGTCATCGATATGCGGTCACTGCTTCCCTGCACCGTCTCCAGCCGGTCGAGCATGTCGATCATACGGCTGTAATCGTTCTGAGTACCATAGAGTTGCAGCAGGATGGTGATGACGTTCGGGTTGTCGTGCTGCAGGGCATAGAGTTTCTCGTATGCCTTTATGGCATTCTTGTAGTCCTTGGCGTTGATGTAGAACTGTCCCAGATGTTCGATATACGTAGTGTTTTTCGGTGCGAGCTCAGCGGCTTTCTCAAAGTTTGCCTTCGACAGAGAGTCGTTCCTAAGTGTCACATAATATCCGGCGAGGTTGAAGTAAACCTCCGGTGCGTCGGGCTTTATCTCCAGGGCATGGGTGAAGAGGTCGAAAGCCGCCGACATATTTCCTGCCGCCTGCTGGTTGACAGCCTCCAAGAAGAAATAGTCGAAGCGCCTGTTGTCGTTGTACGACAGCTTCCGCCCGTCGGCCTCCGCTTCCAACGCCGTTGCCGACAGCAGCGTCATGACGGTGAGAATCCTTATGTAGAGTTTGTTTATCTTCATTTTTTCCGAAGTGTTCTATTTCGTTCCTGTGTGTCCGTATCCGCCTTCGCCTCTCTCGGTCTCATCGAGCTTGTCGACGACGACGAACTCGCCCTGCTCATGGCGTGCGATAACCATCTGAGCTATCCGCTCCCCGTCGTTCACCGTGAAGTCGTCGTTCGAGAGGTTTATGAGCAGCACCATCACTTCTCCACGGTAGTCGGCATCGATTGTTCCCGGCGTATTGAGCACCGTGATGCCGTGTTTCAGAGCCAGTCCGCTGCGTGGTCTCACCTGCGCCTCGTAGCCCGCGGGCAGCTCAATCTTCAGTCCCGTGGGTATGAGCCGCCGTTCCATGGGGTGCAGCACCACCGGTTCGTCGATATTCGCACGCAGATCCATGCCTGCACTCTGTGGTGTGGCATAGGCGGGCAGCTGCTGCCGCCCAATGTTTACAACCTTTATCTGTATCATTGTCTTAGTCATGAGAGTCATGGTGGGATAGCCCCTCGCCGCGGACTCTATGTCATCCTTTTGTCGTTGTGGCTATCCGCATGATATGTTTGAACTGCAAATTTAATGTAAAAGCGTGGAATATCAAAGCGATTTTGTTTTTTTCATCTTACGGGGATTGTTATTTAGCCAATTTTAATTACTTTTGCGGCAGTAAATTAAGAATAGTACAGAATAATGGATTGGCTACGACTCATCTCCAATAAGCGTTTAGGTCAGGAGGACCGTCATCCTCAGCGCCACGACGACCGTTCCGAGTTCAAGCGCGACAGCGACCGCCTTGTCTACTCGGCCGCTTTCCGCCGTCTTCAGAACAAGACTCAGGTGTTCCCTCTTCCGGGTTCCATCTTCGTCCATAACCGCCTCACCCACTCCCTTGAGGTGTCGTCGTTGGGCAAGTCGCTCGGCGATGATGTTGCCCGTGAGCTTACGAAACGCCATCCCGAACTGCGCGGAACGCTCTTCGAGGAGATTGGCACCATCGTCCAGACTGCCGGTCTGGCCCACGATATGGGCAACCCTCCCTTCGGCCACAGTGGTGAGAAAGCCATCCAGACCTTCTTCACCGAGGGCAACGGCCGTAGTCTCCAGGGCTCCGTGTCGCCGCGCCTGTGGTCGGACATCACCCATTTCGAGGGCAACGCCAATGCTTTCCGCCTTCTCACCCACCGTTTCCGCGGCCGTCGTCCCGGCGGTTTCGTCATGACCTATTCCACCCTTGCCTCCATCGTCAAGTACCCGTTCTCCTCCCTTTGTGCCTCGCGCCATGGCAAGTTCGGCTTCTTCCGCGACGAGCAGGAGTACTTCCGCCGTGTCGCCGACGACCTCGGCATGATCTGTCTCGACCCCTCCGCCGACACCCTTCGCTACGTCCGCCATCCTCTCGTCTACCTCACTGAGGCCGCCGACGACATCTGTTACGAGATTATGGACATCGAGGATGCCCACAAGCTCAAGCTCCTGTCGTTCGACGAGACCGTCGACCTGCTCCTCGGCTATTTCGACGATGCTGCGCGGGCCCGCATCTTCCAGCGCATCAAGGACGAGGGCGTCGACGACGAAAATGAGAAAATCGTCTACATGCGGGCTTGTGCCGTCGGTCATCTCGAGCAGGCGTGTGTCCGTACCTTCGTCGACAACGAGGAGGCAATCCTCAACGGCACCTTCGAGGGGTCGCTTGTCAGCCATCTGCCCGACAAATCGCGTGCCGCCTACCGCCACTGTTCCGAGGTGTCGGTGAGGAAAATATATCAGTCGAAGACCGTCACCGACGTCGAGCTCAGCGGTTACAAGATTATGGAGACCCTCATGGACGCCTTCGTCGGTGCTGCCGTCCACCCCGAGACCTTCCACTCCAAGCAGCTCATCCGCCGCGTCAGCAGCCAGTATGATATCCACAGCGACAACCTCGAGACCCGCATCATGGCCGTGGCCGACTATATCAGCGGCATGACCGATGTGTACGCCCTCGACATATATCAGAAAATCAATGGCATATCATTGCCCATAGTATAAAAAATAAATTAAAAACAACAGTGGAACAAGCTAAAATAACACATACACTCCATCTTATGGAGGGCAAGAAAATCATGTATGTTCACGGATTTATGTCGGCCGGCAGTACCCATACCGCCCAGATTCTCCGCGACATTCTCCCCGAGGCTACCGTCATCGCCCCCGACCTACCCATTCATCCTGCTGAGGCTATGGACCTCCTGCACAGTCTCGCCGACAGCGAGCACCCCGACCTCATCATCGGCACGTCCATGGGCGGCATGTATACCGAGATGCTCTATGGCTACGACCGCATCTGTGTCAACCCCGCCTTTGAGATGGGGACGACCATTCTGAAGAACAATATGCTCGGAAAGCAGACCTATCAGAACCCGCGCCAGGACGGAGTGCAGGACGTCATCGTCACGAAAGCCCTGCAGAAGGAGTATGAGGAGATTACCACCCACTGCTTCAGCCATGTCGATGCCGCCGAGCAGAGCCGCGTCTACGGTCTCTTCGGCGATGCCGACCCCGTCGTCCACACCTTCGACATGTTCCACGAGCACTATCCGCAGGCTATCCGCTTCCATGGCGAGCACCGCCTTAACGACAAGATTGTCTTCCATTATCTCATGCCCGTCATCCGCTGGATCGACGACCGTCAGTCCGACCGCACGCGCCCCGTGGTCTTTATCCACAGCGACTGCCTTGCCGACGACTATGGCAAACCGCTCTCCAGCCTGCATAAGGCCTACGAGTTCCTCCTCGAGAACTACGCTGTCTACTTTGTCGCTCCGGCTCCCACCAACGACCATGCCTTCGTGCCCCACGTCCAGGAGTGGATTGAAGAGTATATCAGCGCACCGGCGTGGAACCACATCGTCTTCACCAACAACCCGCAATTCCTCTATGCCGACTACCTCATCTCGCGCCACCATTCGGCCGAGGGCCTTGGCACCGGTATCGAGTTTGGTTCCGACGAGTTTAAGACTTGGGAAGAGATAATAACCTTCTTCGACCGCTTGGGCGGACAGTAGGGCTGAGTTTCTCATGACACAAAAAAAGGACTACCGCCGTAGTCCAACCTTTGTTAACCTTAAATCTAATACTATGAAAAACACACTGCAAAGATAACACATCTTTATAAAGGAAACAAGCGAAATTGAAAGAATGTGTGCGCAAACATCAATTTTTTGATATAAATCAATTGTTGTTGCCTTTTGTTAAAACCTTTCCGCCACTGCTAAGAAAAAGAAATAAAGGTTATGCGTATTGCAAGTTTCGCTGTTAAAATTTGGCCGTTTGCAAAATAATGCCTACCTTTGCAACTCACAGAACAGAAAAGTGGCAAATTTAAAGATATAGGATTCCGGCATTCACGTGATGTTGGAATTCTTTATTTTTTTGCTACTATCGAAAACCTATATTAATAATTTAAGTATTATAGCATTATGGCATACATGTCGCAAGAGGGCTACGACAAACTCGTGGCAGAGCTCAAGAGACTGGAGTCTGTTGAGCGCCCTAAGGCATCGGCAGCAATCGCCGAGGCAGCCGACAAGGGTGATTTAAGTGAGAATTCAGAATATGATGCGGCCAAGGAGGCCCAGGCTCATCTTGAGGCCAAGATCAACGACCTGAAGATGACTATTTCGCAGGCAAAGATTGTTGACGTGTCGCGTTTGAGCACCGACACCGTCCAGCTCATGTCGACGGTGACGATGACCAACCTCACCACGCACCGGCAGATGAAGTACACTATCGTCAGCGAGAGCGAGGCAAACCTCAAGCAGGGCAAGATTTCCATTAAGACTCCTATTGCCCAGGGACTGCTCAACAAGAAGGTTGGTGACGACGTCGAGATCAGCATTCCCCGCGGCAAGCTCCGCGTACACATCGACGGCATCGCTATCGAGGCTTAACAGTCATCACGTTTCACACGAAAAAATAATTCATTATGGCAACATTGTTCAGTAAGATTGCAGCTGGCGAGATTCCCAGCTTCAAGTGTGCCGAGGACGAGAACTTCTATGCTTTCCTCGACATCAATCCCGTGGTGAAGGCCCACACGCTGGTCATTCCCCGCAAGGAGGTCGACTACATCTTCGATATGTCCGACGCCGACCTTGCCGCCTTCGAGGTTTTTGCCAAGAAAGTGGCCCGCGCCATCAAGGCTGCCTTCCCCTGCCGTAAGGTTGCCGAGGTCGTCCTCGGTCTCGAGGTCAACCACGCCCACATCCATCTGTTGCCCATCAACAGTGAGGCCGATGTCGACTTCCACCATCATGTGAAGCTCACCGACGACGAGCAGCGTGACATTGCCGCCCGCATCTATGCTGAGTTTCAGAAACTTTAACTACAGTCAGTCCACGTAAGTATAGCTTTCGATGACTATAGAGAACAACAAGAAAACGGGACTCCTGCTGTATCCCTCCACCCAGTGGAAAGGCTACGGCATGGAGTTCCGTTTTTTGCATCCTTCCGGCGACGCTTTCCGTCAGGGCGATTTTGTCACCGACGGTGGCGACGACGCTGCTATCAACCGTCTCATCACCCTCTGCGAGGCGGTAACCCCCGAGAGTATCTACAATATGGCGGGCCGCAACACCTTCCGCACCCAGAAGAAATTCTTCGCCGAAGCCGATGCCTCCATTCGCAACTATGTCGACCGCATCGTAGCCCGCAAGGTCGTCGAGGCTGTCACCTTGGCTGCCGCCAATGCCATTCCCATCTTCTTCAAGCCCGGTCCTAAGGAACTTCTCGATGCCAACCGCCAGCTCCACTATGTCGATGAGCCCGTGGCCCTCCACACCTTCTACCGCAAGACCGGCGAAGGCATCGACTACCGGCTGACCGTCGGGCACGGCATCGTTCCGTCGTCGCACCGTACCGCTGTCATCAGCAACGAGCCCTCACTGTTCTGTATCGACGACAAAATAATGCATTTCGACTCCAGTCTCAACGGCAATCTCCTCCTTCCGTTCACCAAGAAAGAGTGGATAAAAATTCCGCAGCGCGTGGAGATGGAGTATTTCCGGAAGATGATTTTCAAGATTGCCTCCAAAATCGACATCGACTCAGAAGGTTTTGACGTCCGTGAGCTTCATCCTGCCGGTAAGCCCCGGCTGTTCATGGAGATGGTTGTCACCGGCGACTATCATCTGCGGCTGTCGTTCGTCTACGACGGCAAGAATTTCGAGGCCGGCAGCAAGAAAGAGAAGAGTGTCACCCTCCTCGACGGCGGCGACAGCGTCAGCTTCGTATGTATCCACCGCAACCGCGAGTGGGAGGAGGCCATTGCCCACCGTCTCACCGACGATATGCACATGCCCAAGAATGCCCCGCTCCAGGGAATCCTCGACTGGGCCAAACATTACAAGCCCGCCCTCGACGCTATGGGCATTGAGTTTGAGCAACTTACGAGCAAGAAATACTATATCGGCGACGTGAGGGTGGAGCACGACGATACCGTCGTCGGCGACTGGTTCCAACTCCATATCGTTGTCCACTTCGACGACGGTCTCTCCGTTCCCCTTACCTCCATGCGCCAGGCCATTCTCAACGGCGACAGTCTCTACCTGCTGCCTAACGGTAAGAGCTTCGTCATCCCCGACGAGTGGAAGGCCCGCTACAGTCCTCTCATGCTCTTCGGCCTGAAGAAGGACGCCGACACCATCAGCGTCCACCGCAGTCAGCAACAGTTGCTCATGCCGTTGTCGATCGGCGATGAGGCCAAGGCGGCGTGGCGTGCCGACGACACCGCCGACGACAGCCTTCCCACCGGTCTTGCTGCCACCCTGCGTCCCTATCAGGAGGTGGGCTATCGTTGGATGTTAGGCCACCTGCGTGCCGGCAACGGCTGCTGCCTTAGCGACGATATGGGTCTCGGAAAGACCGTCCAGACCATCGCTGTCATCCTCAAGTACCGTGCTGAGGCCGGTGCCGCCGCCCGTCCCGTCCTCGTTGTTGCTCCCGCCTCGGTGGTCCACAACTGGCGCAACGAGCTCCACCGCTTTGCGCCCCACCAGCGGGTGATAGTATATACCGGCACGACGGTGCACCGTCAGCTCCTGCTGACCTATGCCGACGGTGCTGCTGTGGTGGTGACAACCTATGCCACACTGCGCAACGACATCAGCATGATAGGACAGAAAGAGTGGGGCATCGTCGTCTACGACGAGTCGCAGGTGTTCAAGAACAGCGATTCGATGACCTACGATGCCGTGGCCTCAATCCGTTGCCGTCACCGCATAGCCCTCAGCGGTACGCCCATGGAGAACAACCTCCGTGAGCTCTGGACGCTCATGAGTGTGCTCAATCCTGCCCTCCTCGGCGATGAGAGCGACTTCAGGAGCAATTTCATCCATCCCATCAATGCCAACCTCGCCGGGAAGAATACTGCCGTGCTGCGCGATCTCGTGGCTCCTTACTTCCTCCGCCGCACGAAGGCCGCTGTCCTCGACAGTCTGCCGGAGTGCCAGGACGAGACCGTCTACTGTGATATGACGCCGGCCCAGACCTCGCTGTATGTCGCCGAGCAGAGCCGCATGCGCAATCTGCTGCTCGAGCACGATGCCCACAGCAATACCATCAACGCCCTGAGCACGATTATGAAGTTGCGGCAGATAGCCTGCGCCCCCGCCCTCGTCGGCAGCGAGGCACCGTCGGGCAAGATGGCGGAGATCATGGAGCGTCTCACCGACCTCCGCGGCACATCGCACAAGGTGCTTATCTTCAGTGAGTTCAAGCAGCTCCTCAATATCGTCGCCAAGGCTATGGACGACCGGGGATGGAGCTATGCCATGCTCACCGGCGAAACCAGGGACCGCGAGGGTGTCATCGACCACTTCCAGAACGATGCCTCCTGTCAGTTCTTCCTCATCACGCTGAAGGCTGGCGGTGTCGGGCTGAACCTCACCGAGGCTGACTATGTGTTCCTTCTTGACCCGTGGTGGAACCATGCCGTTGAGGAACAGGCCATCAGCCGTGCCCACCGTCAGGGACAGCGCCGGGCCGTCTTCGTCTATAAGTTTATCAGTGTCGGTACCCTCGAGGAACAAATCCTCAAGGTGCAGGACCACAAGCAGAGTCTCGCCAATGCCGTCATCAAGTGTATGAACGAGAGCAATGAAGAGGCTGACGATACAGATGAGGAGACCCCAGAAGACGGCAAAGGATAGCGAAAAATATTTACTGTATTCTGATATGGCCCATTTCGGGTTGCAAAACGGTCCGTTTCGGCTTGCGAAATGGACCGTTTTGCATTGCGAAATGGGCCGTTTCGCAATGCAAAACGACCCACTTCTGTAAGCCGTTGATTATCAATGGGCTACAGATACGGGTAAAGAAGAGATTAGGTTTGAATTATCTTTACATATAGAAGAGACTGCGCTGCGCGTCCGGGAAGGCTATGCTGCGGGGCGGCGGGTTGTAACCCGCCGAACACAACGGGCTAAACCACAGAACAGGCCGGACATAGCCGCCGAGCAAGCCAAGCTAAACCGCAGAACAGACCGGACGCAGCCGCCGAGCAAGCCAAGCTAAACCGCAAGGCAGGTCGGGCTGTACCGCTGCTCATGGCAGGCTGTGCCGTCGGCTTCCGGCGTGGGGAGTTGGGCCGACAACCGGGTGACGAATATCTTCAGACAGTGGCGGCTTGTCAGCGTTTTGTCGTAGACGACCACAAGCATCCGGCGACGTGGGCTCCAGCGGGCGGAGAACACCCCCGGCTGGGCACTGACTATCGAGTCGACATAGGTCTTCTGGTCCTTTTCTGCTGTCAGCATGAACTTTGCCGACATGTAACGGCTGCGTGCCGTTGCGCTAATGGTTGTCAGCAACAGGATCAGCAGCAAGGCCAAAGCCCTGCGCTGACTGTGCTGACTGAAACAAACTTTTATCATCATTTCATTTTCTTGAGGTTCACATGACTGTATATACGCTCCACGAACAGTGGGAAGACGAAGAGTGTGAAGATTGTTGCACCTACGAGACCGCCGATAATCACCGTTGCCAACGGCCGCTGGCTCTCGCTGCCAATGCCGTGGCTGAGGGCTGCCGGCATCAGTCCGAGGGTGGCCATCATTGCCGTCATCAGCACACTGCGTATGCGCGAGTGCATGCCCCGCGTCACCGCCTCCGGCAGCGGGTATCGGTGTCGCAGGAAGTGCTTGATGTCCATAAGCATTATCACACCGTTCTGTATGCAGATACCGAAGAGGCAGATGAAGCCGATACCCGCCGAAATGGAGAAGTTGGTGTGGGTGATGAGTAGGATGAGTATGCCTCCCACGGCCGCAAACGGCACATTGGTGAGCACGAGACCGGCGTCGCGCGCGTTGCCGAAGAGCACGTAGAGGATTATGAAGATGAGCAGCACGCTGATAGGCACCACCTGCGCCAATCGTGCCGTGGCTCGCTTCTGGTTCTCGAAGTCACCGTTCCACGTTATCTTATAGCCAGCGGGCAGTTTTACGGCCTTGGCTACCTTCTCGCGGGCCTCGTCGACAGCCGAGCCCATGTCGCGGTCGCGGACGCTGAACTTCACGGCGCAGTAGCGGCTGTGGTTCTCGCGGTAGATAATCAGCGGTCCGGTAATCGAACGGATTGTGGCCAGTTCGCTGATAGGTATCATCTGGCCGTCCTCCGTGGGCACCTTAATCTTTGCTATCGCCTCGGCATTGTCGCGGAACGGTTCCTCGTATCGCACCACGAGATTGAACTTACGCTCGTCCTCGTAAACCTGCGAGGCGGCTTTTCCGCCGATGGCCATCTCGATGATGCTCTGTACGTCGTCCTTCTTAACACCATAGCGAGCCAGACGGTCCTCGTCGATGTCGATCTGCAGTTCCGGCTGTCCCATATTGCGGATGACACCGAGGTCGGTGATGCCGGCGATGGGTTTCATCGTGTGGTAGACCTGCCAGGCCAATTTTTCGCTCTCGGCGAGGTCCTTGCCGTAGACTTTTGCCACGATGGCACCTTTCACACCGCTGACGGCCTCCTCCACATTGTCGGATATCGGCTGCGAGAAGTTGAAGTCGATGCCGGGGTATACGCTCAGCCGCCGGTTCATATCGTCGACGACTTGCTCCTTTGTGCGCCCCGTCTTCCACTCCTTCTCGGGATAGAGTTTCACGAACAGTTCTATATTATAGAATCCCGTGGCGTCGGTACCGTCGTTAGGGCGTCCCGTCTGAGTCATCACCTGACTCACCTCAGGGTATTTCAGTAGTATTGATCGGAACTCGTTGGCCAATTTTACGCTCTGCGGCAGCGACACGCTCTGCGGCAGTGTGGCTCGCGCATAGATGGAGCCCTCGTTCATCTCGGGCAGAAACTCAGAGCCGAGGAAGCGGAAACAGGCCAGTCCCGCTATCATGGCGATGAGTGCCACGGCTATGACCTTGCGGCAGTGGTGGTGGCAGTAGGCGAAGATGGTGTCGGCAAAGCGGTAGACAGCGTGCAGAAAGCGGTTCTTCTTCTCTACGACATTCTTCTTCAGCAGCATCGACGACAGCACCGGTACGAGCGTCAGCGTGAAAATGAGTGCTCCCAACAGCGCAAAGCCGAGGGTGTAAGCCAACGGTGAGAACATCTTTCCCTCCACTTTCTGGAACGTGAAGATGGGCAGCAGGGCGGTGATAATGATGAGCTTGGAGAAGAATACCGACTTGGCTTTCCCTCGTGCCGTCTGCCGGATCATTCCCATGTGGCTGCGGCGGTTGAAGGCCTCCATGCCGATGGTACGGGCCTGTCCCGACAGTGCCACGAAGAGAGCTTCGACCATTACCACCGCTCCGTCGATGATAATACCAAAGTCTATTGCTCCCATACTCAGGAGGTTGGCACTCATTCCACATACGTGCAGGGCTATGAACGCAAAGAGCAGTGCCAACGGGATGACCGACGCGACGATGACTGTCGTGCGCCAGTCCTTCATGAACAGCAGAACGACGAGCGTGACGAGGACGATACCCTCTAACACGTTGTGCATCACCGTACCTACGGCTAAGTTGACGAGGTCCTCGCGGTCGTAGAACGGCACTATCTTCACGTCCTTCGGCAGGTCGTTCTGTATCTCGCCGATTTTCGCCTTCAGGTCCTTTATGACCTGCTCAGTGTTCTCGCCCTTACGCATGACGACGATGCCCTCGACGACATCGTTATCGCTGCCGCGGCCCACCTGTCCCAACCGGGGCTGACAGCTCTCGTGGACGGTGGCGAGATTGCGTACGAGAATCGGTGTTCCGCCGACGTTTTTCACTACTATGTCGCCAATCTCGCGCTCATTGTTGATAAGGCCGATGCCGCGCACGACGTAGGCCTGGGAGCTGCGCTGGATGACATCGCCGCCGACGTTGACATTACTGTTGGCGATGGCCTGGTAGAGTTCGAGGGAGCTCACGCCGTAGGTGGCGAGCTGGTTGGGGTTGACACTGACCTCAAAAGTCTTCACCTCACCACCGAAACTGACAATGTCGGCAATGCCGGGCACCGACCGCAGCTTGCGCTCTATGACCCAGTCCTGCAGCGTTTTAAGCTCGCGCACCGACCGGGTGTCGCTCTTCAGGGTGTAGCGGAAAATCTCTCCCGTTGGGCCCGACAGCGGCTGGACATCGGGTTCCACACCGTCGGGGAGGTCGGCATCGTGCAGGAGGTTGTACACCTGCTGCCGTGCAAACTCGTCGTCGACGTGGTCGTCGAAGCACACCGTGACCACGGAGAGGCCGAAAAGCGTTGTCGACCGGATGTCGGTCTTTTTCTGTACCGAGTTCATGGCAATCTCTATAGGGATGGTCACGAACTTCTCTATCTCCTCCGCCGACCGCCCCGGCCACTGCGTAATGATTGTTACCTTCGTGTTTGTGACGTCCGGGAAGGCGTCGATAGGTGTCTGGCGGAAGTTCACCACACCCATGACGACCACCGCGAGGGTGACGACGAGGATGAGGTACTTGCGTTTGAGCGAGAAGGCTATGATGAAATCGATGAATTTATTCATTGCCAAGAGTGTTAAAAACTAATAATGCGTTGTTGCTCACGACCCGTTCGCCGGGGCGCAGACCGCTGACGATGTAGGCATAGTCCTGCCCCACATGCTCCGTCTTGACGGCTTGGCGGCGGTAATGGCGGTTGCCGTCGTCGACGACAACATAGTCGACGCCACCGTCGAAGACTATCGCCTTGGCGGGAACGCAGCACAGCGGCTTGCTGCCGGTGCCTGTGGCTACGTGTACGGTGGCGAACATTCCCGGGCGCAGCAGCCCGCGGCTGTTGTCGAGGGTTATGCGAACCTTCATCGTTTTGCTCTCGTTGTCGAGTACGCGGTACACCTTATCTATATGTCCGCTGAACACCTGACCGTCGTAAGCCATGGTTGTGACGGTCACGGGGGCTCCCTGCCGTATCTTGGCTATATCGCTCTCGTAGACGTCGGCGATAACCCATACGCGGTTGAGATTGGCAATCTCGAGGGCCTCACCGCCGTCGCCGCCGTCCTGACTGACGTAGCTGTCGTTGTAGATGTTCTTCGTCGTGACGTAACCGCTTATCGGTGAGCGCAGTACGGCTGTGGCCTTACCACCGAAGCCGTTGATTCCGCCGACGGCCGAGAGCCTGTTGCGCTCGGCAATGGTCATGAGCAGCTGCTCGCGGGCCTCGGCAACCTCCTTGTCCGACACCATTCCCGAGCGGTGCATGTCCTGTTTCATCTGGTAGTCGCGTTCGGCCATCTTCGTCTGAGCGTCGGCGTCGGCAATGCCTTTGTTGTAGTCGGCGGCCTCCTCGCTGTGGATGACGGCCAACCGCTGTCCCGCCGACACCTGATCGCCGACCTCGACGGTCAGCCCACTGACGCGTCCGCTGCACGGGATAAACACCTTTCGCACAAGGGCCTCGTCGCAGCTGACATCGCCGTTGAGCGTCAGTTCATCGCCGTAGGCACGCATCTCCACGGGCGTTGTCTCCACAACCTCGTTGCTCAGCGACTTGTAGGTGTCCTGCTGCGCCTTATCGTCTTTCGTATTGCAGGATGCCAGACACAGCAGTCCGGCAAGAAGAATAATATTTTGTCTCATCATCTGTATTGTTTGTCGGTTTTTCATATACGTTCCATCCCATTCTTTTTCATTTACGTTATATCTCATTCATTGTCAGAGGATTATTGTACGCCGCCCCATACTATTCTGAGTCTTTCGGCAGCTTGGAGCATCTTGCTCTTAGCGTCGAGGCGCGCGAGCATTGTATCGCGGTAGTTGCCGTAGAGGTCGACGAACTCCACGAGCGATATGTGGCGGCTCATAAACTGCTTCTCGGCAGCATGGAGCATCTCGGTGAGGTCGCTGTCGAGGGTCGGCGTGGGCTCGGCGAGCTGCTTGAGATACTGCCCCACGATGTCGAGATCGGCCTTCCGCTGCTGCATAATGGCGTTGCGCTGTCTGTCGGCATCTACGGCGGCCTGCTCTATGGCGGCCTGGGCCTTACGGATATTGCCGCGGTTGCGGTTCCACAGCGGTACGGCGACGCTCAGTCCTACGGCAAAGAAGTTGTGGCCTATGCTTCCGTTCTTATCGTATTCGCCCTGCACCGACATCTGTGGCAGACTCTGGCTGCGCTCCCAGCGGAGGGCGTGCTCGGCAGCCTCGACCTGACTGCCTATCAGCTGCATCTCAGGCATGGCTTCGATGGATGCTGCCGGTTTGGCCGCAACGGCGAGATAGAGCCGTGAGGCAGCGTCGATAGCCTCTTTTTCATCGATGTCGACGGTGATGGAATCGTCGGCGGGGAGCACGAGCAGCTGCCGGAGCTGAGCCTGCAGGGCCGAGGCCTCGAGGATCAGGTCGGCACGCGACTTGCGGAGCTGATACACCATTGTAGCTATGCGCTGTGTCTCGATGGCTGCGATATTGCCTTTCGCCGTCTGCTCACGGTAGGCCGCGAGAATCTTCTCCGCCGAGGCTATCTCCTCATCGTAGACGGCAGCCTGCCGTTGCTGGTAGTAGAGGTCGACCATCGCCACGTGGACCTCGCTGCGGAGGTCGCGGTGGGTGACTGTCAGCTGGTTACGCGAGGCCCGCAGCAAGGCCGCGTCTTGCTTTACCTGTTCGGCATGCTGACCACCGATGGCAAAGGGCTGAGAGAACTGAACGTCGACCTCACCGGTGCGCCCGGGGTCGAACCACCGGTGATTGGTGGGGTTATAGATGTTGTACATGACGCTCATCGTCGGGTTGTCGTAGCGGCTCGACTGGGCCAACTGGCCCTCGGCAGCCGAAATATCGAGGCGCGCCGAGCGGAGGTTGTGGTTGCGGAGGGCTAACAGACTGTCGGCCTGGCAGAAAGTCAGGCGGCTGCCCATGGCACTTCCGCACCATGTGGTGGCTAACAGGAATGCCAGCCATAATCGGAAATTTATGATACTGTTTCGTTTCATCGCCGCAAAGGTACTGAGAATGCGCAAGGTACTGAAAAAGAAACGATTAGAATGCTTTCATACTATATTAGAGGTTTTTAATCACCTTTTCTTGTACACGTGGCCGAAGGTGGCTCCCTTTGCACTGTCAAAGAGCGAAGACGCGAGGTTTTCGCCATAAAATTATATTTGTATTCAGTTATGCTATTAAAATTCTTTCTCACCTGCAATAAGATTGGAGCGTTCACCCTTGGTGGCGGCTATGCCATGATTCCAATAATGGAACGGGAGTATGTCGACAAGAACCATTGGCTTGACCGTGAGGAGTTTATGGATATCATGGTAGTGGCGCAGACCACCCCCGGTATATTCTCCATCGACATGGCGAGCCACATAGGCTACAAGCTTCGCGGAGTGTGGGGAGGCATCGTCGGAGCGTTGGGCATAGCCCTGCCCTCGATAGTCGCTATCCTGCTCATAGCCATCTTCTTCCACAACTTCAAGGACAACGTCTGGGTCGAGAAATTCTTCCGCGGCGTACGCCCGGCAGTGGTAGCCCTCATTGCCGCTCCATGCTTCAAGATGGCCCGTACGGCCCATATCACGTGGTCGACGTGCTGGATTCCCCTCGTCAGCTGTCTGCTCATAGCGGCATTCTCAGTTTCGCCGATATGGATTATCATCGTCGCGGGATTAGGCGGATACCTCTATGGAAGAGTCAGGGACCGTAAACAACAGCAACAGAACAAATAAAATTGAAATAAGAAATGCTTTTCCTCAAATTATTCTACGTATTCAGCAAGATAGGCATCTTCAACTTCGGAGGTGGCTATGCCATGCTCTCACTCATATACAGCGAGACGGTTGTGAAGAACCACTGGCTCACCAATGCCGAGTTTACGGATATTGTAGCCATCAGCCAGTCGACCCCGGGCCCTATCGGCATCAACGCCGCCACTTACGTGGGCTACACATCAGTAGTCAATGCCGGTTATCCTGTGTGGGCGGCAGTGCTCGGATCGGTGTTAGCATCGCTGAGTATCATGTGGTTATCGTTCATCCTCATGATAAGCATCAGCCACTATCTGCTCACCCATAAGGACGCGCCATGGGTGAAGAATGTCTTTGCGGCCCTCCGTCCGGCCATCATCGGACTCATCGCCGCCGCTGCCCTGCTGCTGATGAACAAGGAAAATTTTGGTTCACCGGCCGACAGCATACCATACTTTGTCCTCAGCATCGGCCTCTGCGTGGCGGTTTTCGTGGCCACACTGCGCTTTAAGGTCAATCCAATCCTGGCACTGCTCGTCTGCGGCATCGTAGGACTGATAGTTTATTAGCAAAGGCTTGTTTCTCAAAAAAAACTGCTATCTTTGCACAAAATAAACTCGATAAGATATGAAACGGATACTGCTTGCTGAGGATGAGGAGAATATTGCCGACTTCGTCTGCCGTGGCTTGGAGAGTTTCGGCTTCGATGTTGACAGAGCCCGACGGGGCGATGAGGCCTGGACGAAGCTCCAGCAGGGCGACTACGACCTCGCCCTGCTCGACATACGGATGCCGGGCATGACGGGACTGGAGGTGTGCAGCCATCTGCGCGAGGAGCGTGGCTACGCCCTTCCGGTACTGATGCTCACGGCCTTAGGTACCACCGACGACATCGTCCTCGGTCTGCAGGCGGGTGCCGACGACTATATGGTGAAACCGTTTAAGTTCACCGAGCTCGTAGCCCGCATCAATGCCCTTCTGCGCCGCGTCGAGAGCTACCGCCAGGCAGCGCCTCTGACGTGTGGCGACCTGAGCATCAACGCTGCCACACACAAGGCGCGGCGCCAGGATACCGAGGTGGAACTGAGCACTAAGGAGTACCGGCTGTTGGAGTATCTCATACGCCACGAGGGTGAGACGCTGACGCGCCGGCAGCTGCTTCGCGACGTGTGGGACAAGGATTTCGATACCAACACCAATGTCGTGGATGTCTACGTGAGATACCTGCGGCAGAAAATTGATGAGGGTTTTGACCAGAAACTCATCCACACCATCGTAGGTGTGGGCTACTGTTTCGGCAGAGAGGAATAGGATGAAGACAGGCCATAAATTATCGCTCATATACTCGGGTATCACCATCGGACTGATACTCATTGCCGGGCTGGTGTTCTACTTCTTCACCTCCAACTACATCCGCAACCTCTACTTCCACTATATGCAGGAGAAGGCGCACGCAGTGGCGGAGGAGAAATTCTCGAAGGACGAACTCGACCCGGTGAAATACCGCAATGTGGTGATACGGCGGAAAACGTCAATCCCTACGTCGAAGGAGCTCTTCGTCAATCTCGAGAACCGCAATCTGGCCCGGCAGGTGCTCAGCACGTATCTCGATGATGAGCAGATAGGCCATCTGTATGCTAACCAGACGGTTAACTTCGAACACGGACAGGAGGTAGGTACGGCCTTTGTATACTACGATAACACCGGCACCTTCGCCGTCATCGTCCTCAGCCGTAATCCTTATGGCACTGATATAGCTAAAACGCTGCGGTGGGCCCTGCTCCTGCTCGTAATCGTCTCGGCTGCAGTGCTCTGGCTCATCAGCAGGCTCTACGCCATGCGGATGCTCAACCGCATCGACCAGGACTATCAGACGGAGAAGATGTTCGTCAACAACGCATCGCACGAGATAAATAATCCGATGACGGCCATCGAGGGCGAATGCGAGGTGGGACTGCTGCGCAAATATTCCACTCAGGAGTATCAGGACATCCTGCGGCGCATAGCCCATGAGGCCGACCGCGTGGAGACGATAATGCGCGAGCTCCTGCAGTTCTCGCATGTCAGGAGCGGCGAGGAGATGGCCGAGCGCGAACCCGTGAGCGTGGGCACGATGCTGAGGGATATGGCTGAGGGAAACTGCGATGTGGACTGTCAGGACGATTTCATCGTTCTCGGCGACCGCCACCTGCTGCGCATGGCATTCCACAACCTCATCAACAACGCCGTGAAATATTCCGACGGCAAGCCCGTGACGGTGACCGTCGCCGGACGCACGGTAAAAGTCAGCGACCAGGGCATCGGTATCCCGCCGGAGGACTTGCAGCATGTCTTCGAGCCGTTCTACAGGGCATCGAACACGGGAACGGTGATGGGCCACGGTGTCGGTCTGGCCCTGGCGAAAGCGATATTGGAGAAGCACGGCGCAAAGATAAACATGGAATCGGAACCGGGAAAAGGAACAACGGTGAGGGTGGTTTTCAGATAGCACGGCCCTATCGTTTAGCTATTGTCTGATATACCAAAAATATTTACACCATTCCAATACCTATCGTTTTGGCTTCTAAAACGGCCCGTTTCAGCTTGCAAAACGGCCCGTTTCGCGTCCTAAAACAGCCCGTTTTGCAACGCGAAATGATATGTATTAGTAACCAGTTGATAATCAATGTGGTACAAAGGCGGTGCAAAACGCAAAACAAAACGAATTATTTTTACATATCATTGCCGGTATTCCATTATCCATCCTCGCTTCTACATAATAATATTGGCTAATGAAAGCACCATAGCCGCATGCTTCAGAGAATCCTTTACTATAGAGCGTGTGTAGGTAATATCGTCTTTCTTTCCGAAGTACTGATAAAGTGCAGAGTACCAAATCGGTCTTTTTTTTGTTAATAAATCGGAATTAACCGGAAAAATAATTCATTTTTTTTCGGGTCTCTGATTCCCTTTGATTATGCGGTAAATACGGCATTTTTGTCGTGTTTTTCAGAGGACTGCCGATGAGAAAATCCTCGAAAAATTTGGATTTCGCTTATTTTTTTAGTAACTTTGTAGCACTAACTGAAAAACTAAAGGCTATGCTTGGAGCTATAATAGGCGACATAGTGGGATCGAGGTTTGAGTTCGGTCCTGCACCAGAAGAAGGCTTTGACCTTTTCACCGACGACTGTTCATTCACCGACGATACTGTTTGCACTATTGCTGTGGCCGATGCCGTACTCAACGGCAAGAGCTATAAGGACGCCCTCGTGGAGTGGTGCCAGCGCTATCCCGATCCAAAGGGCGGCTACGGGGCCCGTTTCTACGACTGGATATTCAGCGACGACCATGCGCCCAACAACAGTTGCGGCAATGGTTCGGCAATGCGCGTGAGCAGTATCGGCTGGCTCTTCGACGAATGGGAGGATGTCGTGGAGGAGGCCCGCAAGAGTGCTGCCGTCAGCCACAACCACCCCGAAGGCATCAAAGGGGCGGAATGCGTAGCCGAGGTGATATGCTGGCTCAGGCACATGCGGTTCTCGAAGAATGACGTGGAGCGGAAAGTGCAGAAGTTCTATGGTTATAAGCTGCCGCCGTTGTCCGACATCATGCGCATAGGCAGTGAGGGTCACTTCGACAGTACATGTCAGGAAACCGTTCCTGCGGCCATCCGTTGTCTCGTCGACTCGTCGACATTCGAGGATGCCATCCGCTTGGCGGTCCTCTGCGACGGCGATACCGACACGAAAGCCGACATTACCGGGGCCATGGCTGAGGCCTGCTACGGTGTTCCCGACGAGATGGTGGAGAGGGCGGTGAGCTATCTGCCTGCCGACATGAGGAAAATTCTCTGCCAGTTCTACCAGCATATACAGGATGAGATAGGCTGACGGCCGGTGAGTGGGGGACGCTCCTTGGGAATAATAATGTGGCATTTGCAGTATAAACTACTTATAATTGCATCATAAAAACAGAATCGATAGAATGTTAAGACCAACGAAATGTCTTTTAATAGTCCTTTTATTGTTGCTGACAGTACAGCTGAAGGCAACGCCGGCAGGATCATATAATATCTTTTATCTGAACCTGTCGACGGGAATGCCAAGCAATTTTGTCGACGACATATATCAGGATAGTGACGGTTTCGTATGGATATCGACTCACAATGGCGGACTGCTGCGCTATGACGGTTACTCGTATGCGAGCTTCGGACTCAACGGCAACCCGATGATCAGTCTGCGTTCGAACTTCTGCCATAACGTTGTCGAGGACCATTATCACCGGCTGTGGGCCGCCTTCGAGGAGGGCGTGCAGGCCATCGACATGACTGGTGGCGTAGAGGCTGACCTGAAAGCTACCGACGACAAGGTGAAGAAAGCTCTCGACAAGGCTATGAATGCAGCGTGCATGAGTGTCTACTGCGACTCGAAGGGGTGCATCTGGATTATTAGGTTCAACGAGGTCGTCCGCATAGCGTTCAATGCCGACGGCACGGTGAGCAGTGTGCTCACGATAGAGCACAACACTAAGGTGCCCGAACTCGGTGTTGCCGACCTCGACAACGACGGCTCTATATATATAGGTGTAAATGTAAGGCTGACAAAGATATCCGTCAAGGGCAACCGCCTCGTTGCCACTGACCTCTCGAAGGCCTACCCGCAACTTACCGGAACGATTATCGGTTCCATGGTAAGGTGGCAGGGACGGACATGGTTTGCCACGAACCACGGACTCTACAACAGCGACCGCGGCAACAGCGGATGGCATGCCGGAACGCCTGCCGATGCCCTCAGCCATGATGTATGTACATCGTTGGCGGTAAGCGCGGACGGGAAAAATCTGCTCATAGGCACCCTCTGTGGAGTCGATGTCATGGATGCGGGATTCCATATCGTCGACCGTTGGACCGATAAGGTTGCCGGAGGCATACTGTCGAGTCCGTTTGTGAGCATCATAAGGGTTCTCAACGGTCAGACATGGATAGGTACGGAGACGGGAGGAGTGACTCAGCTCGTGCCGCGCCAGCTCAGAGTGGTCAACTTCGTTCATGACGACGCCAACGCAAACACTATTGCTCCCGGCCCCGTCAACTCAATGTATGTAGCCCCTAACGGCGACCTGTGGGCGGGAATCGTCGAGGGCGGTCTCTGTCTTCTGCGCAAGGGATCAAACGATTTCGTCCATTTCACAGTTGCCAACAGCAGTCTGCCGCATAACACCGTGTCGGTGCTAACCGTCGACAAAAGCGGGAATTTGTGGATAGGCACATGGGGCGGTGGTGTGGCCGAGATGCCGTTGCAGTCGGCCGGCGACATACGGCCGCTCGTGGCCGGTGACGGCTATGCCATAGACCTGCTCTTCGTAGGAGCGATGGCCTATGACCCGTACAACGACGGAATATGGATTGGTGCCAACGCAGGACTGTTCTTCTACGACCTGCGGAGCCACAGGGTGAGGGAACCGTTCCCCGACTGCCGCAATATCAACGGTGCCATCGGCAGTCTGGTCACCCGCGACGGTCATCTGCTGATGGGCTGTGTGCCCGGAATGGTGAGTGTCGACATAAAGAAGGGCCCCGACAAGCGCGGTATCTTCTCTTATAAACGTTATGTCAAGAAACTCGACCACCCGTCGGTGGGCGCGCTCGACAAGCTGACATGCTTCTGTCAGGCCCGCGATGGGTCGCTGTGGATAGGCAGTAACGGCTATGGACTGTACCATGTGAAGGGCTCGCTCGACGATACTCTGAACATACATAATTATATTAGTGACGACGGACTGGCCAATAACTCCATAAAAGGGATCGTTGAGGACGGTCACGGCATGCTCTGGATAGCCACCGAGCACGGGCTGTCGAGGCTCAATCCGGCAGTGGGAACGTTCAGCAACTTCACTGAGGCCGACGGTCTGCTCAGCAACCAGTTCTACTTCAATGGTGCCGTAAAGGGCCCGGGGAATGTCATTGCCCTCGGCTCTGACCGCGGACTGACGGTCCTCAACGGTATCAACGCCAGCAATGTACATCGCGGACACCTGCGGTTGACATCGTTAAAGATAGGCAGTGTGTTCGCCCTGCCGGGCAGCGGATATATAGACAAGGAGGTGGGACAGGCCTCGAAGATTACCCTCCACGAGAGCGACCGCGACGTGCGGCTGGAGTTCTCGGCCCTTAATTTCACGGGAAATGAGCAGGGAGCCTACGCCTACAGACTGAAAGGATACGACGATAAGTGGACACCGGTGCCACCGGGGGAGCACAGCGCGTCGTTCTCCATGCTTCCGGCGGGCAGCTACACCTTCGAGGTGCGCTACTCATCGCCATTGGGAACGGAAAGCGATGAGACGGTGGCTGTCGATGTTGTAGTTCGGCCGTATTTCTGGAAGAGCTGGTGGTTCATAACCATCGTGTTGGTGGCACTGGCCTTCGCGGCGCGATGGTTCTACAAGCGCAAGCTGCTCCGTATGAGGGAGAAGGAGGCCGAGCAGCTCTACAGACCCCTCGAGGCGGCTCTGAAGGAGAGCGATGAGCCCGGAGAGCTGCAGGAGAGGATAAAGGAAATACTCAAACGGCAGGAAAACTACCGCCAAAGTCAGCGCAAGAATCTTGAGGCCGACCGTAAGGAGGCTGCTGAGGCCAAGAGCGGTGAGGAGGCCTTCGCCGACCGGTTGCTGAAGGTTATGGAGAAGACATATATGAACTCGGAACTCGATGTACAGACCATCGCCAAGGCTCTCGGCATGTCGCGCTCGGAGTTGAGCAAACGCATCCATGAGGAATGGGGTCTGACGACAACACAGTTCGTTCGCGACTACCGTCTCGACATGGCCCGGCAGATTCTGAAGGATAATGTTGCCGACCGCAATATCACGGAGATCGCATACCGGGTGGGATTCAACGACCCTAAGTATTTCACCCGCTGTTTCTCGCAACGGTTCGGTGTGAAACCATCACAATTCAAGGCGTAAATACTATGCCTGCCACCGGCGACGGACATCGGCAGCCATGCCGGTGGCGGCAAAGTTGCCAACGACACATCAATGAAAAACACGTTTGACGATGTGTTAATGGTAAAAATAAAATCAGAAATATCGTATTTTTCCACCTTTTTGGGGTTAATATGCGATGATTAGCGATTTTTCCACCTTATTTTTCAATTATTCTACCGTGTAAAAATACAATCTTACTAATTTTGCGATGTGAGTTTTACACTCATGTAATGATGTAATTGCTAAAAACTAATAACTAATTAATAACTTTAAACCAACTAAAATGAGAAAACATCTATTCTCAGTTATTGTATGGCTTGCAGTCGGTGGCGGACTTTCACTGTGTCCTCCTCAGGCCCATGCAGCAGTAACACAGCAAGCACAGACCATTAAGGTCAGCGGTACAGTTGTCGACGAACAAGGTGAGCCGCTTATCGGCGCTACGGTGAAGGTTAAGGGTTCCTCGACAGGAGCTATCACCGACCTCGACGGTAAGTTTGAATTCAACGCTCCGGCCAATGCCGTCCTTGAGGTCAGCTATGTCGGCTACAAGACCAGTGAGGTGGCCGTAAGGGGTCGCGCTGTCATTGATCGCATTCAGCTCGCTTCCGATGCCAAGAGCCTCGACCAGGTCGTTGTCGTCGGTTACGGTACTCAGAAGAAAGCCGACCTGACGGGTTCGGTGGCCATCGTCGACGCCGACGAGATGAAAAAGGTGTCGAACTCAAATATCTCTACAATGCTCGAGGGTAAGGTTGCCGGTGTGCAGATTACATCGGACGGTCAGCCGGGTGCCGACCCGTCGGTGCGCATACGTGGTATCGGTACTTTTGGCTCGCAGGCTCCACTGTACGTCATCGACGGTGTGCCTATGGGAACAACGATCCGCGACTTCTCGCCAAACGATATTGAGACTATCCAGATCCTCAAGGATGCATCGGCTGGTGCCATCTATGGTTCGCGTGCAGCTAACGGTGTCGTCATCATCACAACAAAGAATGGTAAGAAGGACCAGCCGCTGAAGGTCGACTACACAGGCTACTACGGATGGGATGTGGTACCAAGCAGTACTTATGATATTATGGATGCCGACCAGTACAGCCAGTATCTTGGTCAGGCTTGCTCCAACTCGGGTACCCCGCTGCCGGGCGGATACAAGCTCGGTGAGGACGGAAAGTACCACTTCCAGGACGCTACCAATACCGACTGGTTCAAGGAGGTGTTCAAGACCGGTACACGTACAAACCACAATGTCAACCTCTCGGGTGGCGGACAGAACAATACATATAATGTGGGTCTTGACTTCTTCCAGCAGAAAGGTGCCATCGAGGGTGCAGGACCAAACTACAAACGATACACGGCACGCGTGAACAACACTATGGACACGAAGTTCATCAAGTTCCGCACAAGTGCCGTATTCTCTCACTCCGACCAGGATAATATGGCCATCTCGAATGCATCGGAATATGTCCAGGGACTCTACGGCGACGTTACCAACGTGCTCCGCGGTACCCTCCTCATGCAGCCGACAATCAAGGCCTACGACCCGTCGACATGGGTGCTCGACGATAAAGTGGGCTCGGCAAACAACTATAACTATGATGCTTATGGCTACGGAGTGTACTATGACAATATCCACGGCGACATCTCGGCTTCAAACCCGTTGCTCGTCAATAATCTGCTGAAGAGAAACACACGCGTCGACCGTTTCGTCGGAACGGCAACAGCTGATGTGGACATCTTAAAGATGCTCGGACTCAATCTCAAGAATCATAACCTTACATATCGCATAAACCTTTCTTATAGTAAGACTCACGCCAAGGACTTCACCTGGATTCCATCGTGGATACAGTCGAACCGCGTGTATCTTGCAAAGACTAACGAGCAGCTTACAAAGGCTTCGCGCGACTACAGCGACGCCCTCGCCGAGAATACTATTACATACGATGGCAGATTCGGTAAGCATAACATCAATTTCGTTGGCGGTATCACCTACGAGGAAGAGCATACCGACCTGCTCACAGGATGGGCCAACGACTTCACGGAGCCTTACTTCCTGCAACTGCAGAACGGTGCTAAGCGAAACGCAAGCTCGTATGAGTACAAGCACGCTCTGGCTTCTTACTTCGCCCGTCTGAACTACAACTACGACGAGAAGTACCTCTTCTCGGCTATCATCCGCCGCGACGGTACCACGAGAACGTATAACCACTGGGACAACTTCCCATCAGTATCTTTGGGATGGCGTATCGATAAGGAGCCGTTCTTCAAGGTGCCAAAGAATATCGTCAACATGCTCAAACTGCGCGCCAGCTACGGACAGCTCGGTAACGAGAATATCGGTGAGTATGCTTACATGGCAACCATGGCACGTAACAATATGAGCTACAGTTTCGGCAATAATGTAGTGTACGGTTCGGCTATCTCCGACTTCGTCAGCCAGAATATCTCCTGGGAGAAAAAGATTACGAAGAACATCGGTCTCGACCTCGCTATGTTCAACAACCGTTTGGAGTTCACTGCCGAGTACTATATGAACCGCGCTCAGGACCTGCTTTACGGTGTTCCGGTGCCGGAAAATGCCGGTGTGGCAAATACGTCGGTGACAATGAACGCGGCAACGATGGACAACAGCGGATGGGAGTTCTCGGGAACATACCGCAACCGCGACCATAAACTGAAATGGGAGGTCAGCGCCAACCTCAGCACTCTGCGCAACAGGGTTAAGAAGCTCGGCTTCACGTCTTCGTCGTACATCTCCGGAGCATATATCACAGAGGTGGGCCAGGAGATCGGTAAGTTCTATGGCTGGAAGTACGCTGGTATCATACGCAGTCAGGAACAGCTCAACGAGCTCAACGCCTATGCCGCTTCGAAAGGCGCTACTACAACTTATCAGCCCGGTGCCAATGTCGGCGACTGCTACTATGAGGATGTCAACGGCGACGGTGTCATCGACGATAAGGACCAGACTGTCCTCGGCAGTGGCCTGCCAAAGGTGAACTTCGGTATCAGCGCACGCCTCGAATATGCTAACTTCGACTTCACCCTGTCTACCTATGGAGCCCTCGGCTACCACGTGTCGGACGATATCTACAACAGTCTGAACTCTTGCTACGGCTACGGCAACAAGGATGTGGCTATGCTCAACGCCAACCAGTGGTCGGACGACGGAACTTATCTGTCGAACGTGCCGCGCACCTACGCAGCCAACAACGCCACTCTCGCTTGGAACGACCTTTTCAGTTCAAGAAAGATTCAGGCCGCTTCGTACTGGAAGTTCGCCAACGTAGAACTTGGTTACACTCTTCCTAATAAGTGGTTCGATGGCTATGTGTCGAACGTAAGACTCTACGTGTCGGCTCAGAACCTCTTCACCATCACTCCGTACAAGGGCTATAACGTCGACTTCGCCGGCGGTACGTTCACTCCGGGATACAACTTCTGCTCGTTCCCGACACCACGTACGTTCATGTGCGGATTGCACTTCACTTTCTAATAAACCTATAGAATTCATTAAGATGAAACTAAATAAAATTTTCCTTGCCCTGGTTTTAGGACTTGGCACATTGACATCGTGCAATGACAAGCTGGACGTGGAGAATCCTAACCAGCAGACTTCGGCCACCTTCGGCTTCAATGCCGACGACCTGAACGAGAGTGTCATTGCTGCATACAATCACTTACGCATGGAGGGCACCAACGCCCGTGCGGGCTACACCATCGACGTCACGCGCGGCGATGAGGTGTGGAACTCGTCACAGGTGTGGTATATGCCTTTCGACGACTACGATAATCCGGCCACCGGAGACATCGACTGGTGGATATGGCGCGACTACTACTATGCTATCAACGTCTGTAACTTTGGACTGTCGCGGTGCGGCAATGACGACGCCCAGCTCTCTGAGGCTATGAAGAGAATCAAAGGACAGCTGCTCTTCATCCGGGGTCTGTCGTATTACACCCTCGCCGGATACTTCCAGAACCCGCCGTTGCTGACGGACTACAGTCAGTATTCGTCGCTCGACGGCCTCTATGCCTCCAACGCTCCTGCCGATTCGACCGGCGAAAGCCAGTACGACATTGTTTTCGACCAGGTGGAGAAGGACCTCTCCGAGGCTATGACCCTTCTGCCATCGCGCAATGAGGGTGGCGAATGGGCCAAAGGACGCGCCACATGCGGTGCTGCCGCCGGCTATTATGTACGTGCTCTGATGATGCGCCATAAGTACAGCCAGGCCCTCGAGGTGCTGAAGGCTATCATCGGCGGTCAGTACGGCTCTTACAAACTGATGGCAAACTATGGCGATAACTTCCGTGAGGGCTCTGAATTCGAGAATAACGACGAGAGTCTCTTCGAGATTCAGTTCCTCGATTATGGCACTCAGGGTTCCGACGATGAGTGGACACCTGTCAACACAAGTAAGAATGCAACTCAGGGACATGCTGTGGAGTCAAACTTCTCACCTGGTGATGATGGCGGATGGGCCGACCTGTCGGCATCGCCTTGGCTCTACAACCTCTTCAAGAGTGAGCGCACTACCGACGGACACCTCGATCCGCGTCTCTACTGGACCATTGGTACTTATGAGGCCGACTGGGACAGCAACGACCAGACCCTCGGCAACATGGAGTTCACAAAGAAGCTGACAAGCAGCTCGAAGTATTGCACTAACAATAACTATGGTGGACTGCCTATCGCCAAGTGGACAAACATGCGCACAGGACTCTACAACTCTGTCACAACGGGTCTACACTGTGGTATCAACCTGCGTCTGATGCGCTACTCCGACGTGCTGCTGCGCGCTGCCGAGTGCGAGAACGAGGTCAACGGACCTACACAGCAGGCTATCGACTGGATTAACCAGGTACGCGAGCGTGCTCATCTTAAGGACTTGAAGCTCTCCGACTTCCCGACAAAGGACAAGCTCTTCGAGCAGATCGCAAACGTTGAGCGCCCGAAGGAGTTCGGATGTGAGTTCGGACGTGGCTTCGACCTCATCCGCTGGGGATTCTATCTCACTCAGGACCGCCAGAACCAGCTCAAGGATCACGAGACTTTCCCGAGAATAAAGAAGGAACAGTGGTCGAACGCTCAGTTCAACGAGTGGCTCCGTAAGGACGTGAAACACGCTGACATCGGTTCGGCTATCGACTCAACGAATGTGAACCTCAAGTCGTCGTTCGACACTTACGTCCAGGGACATGAGTTTGAGCCTATCGTCCAGACGCTGACAAACAAAAACCCGAAACTCGTCGGCAACTCGGCAAACAACAGCACCAGCAATGCCGGTTACTTCCAGAAGAACGGCTGGACGGTGCATCCTGTCGTCGAACTCGGTAAATAACAACTATCAAAATTTTAAACTTCACAACGATGAAATATCTAAACAAAATAGCATCAGTCTTTTGTACGGCAGCCCTGGGGCTGTTGACTCTGACGGGATGTGAGGGAGGCGATATATATAAGGTGGACTCTCCCGACTGGCTTTCGCAGAAGATAGACTCCATCGAGAACGCAAAGAACTCCCAGAATCAGGAGGAGCAGCTCGTGGGTATGCACGAGGATGTATATACCATCGGAAAGACCGACTTCACATCGGGATTCTGGACGGCCTTCTCAAAGTACTATCAGGTGGACGACGGACAGCGGTGGGACGCTCAGTTCAACCTCAGCGTCAACCCCGATGACAATACTTATTACAAGAATTTCGCCCTTATAGTGACTAATGATGTCGACCGTGGCGGCACCGGATATACCGAGTATGGTGCTTTCCGCTTCGATTACACCGGCGACTCGGCAACCTATAACTCTCAGTGGGGTAACTACTTGTGGTTCAAGTATGCCAACAGTACGCAGGTGATGTCGCCTGTCGACAACAAGGATGCTGGCTTGCAGCAGCTCGGCGGTAAGGTGACACTCACCGTCGACCGCACAAAGCCCGACACCTTCCGCATCAAGATAACTAACGGAACGGTGACAAAGACTCTTCTCGAGCCTATCCATCTGCCAAATCTCAATAGCGACCCAGCCGACAAGAAGATCCGGTGCTTCCTCGTGCCGGAAGGCTCTTACATCAACTTCCTGGCATCGAATGTGGAACCAATAGGTGGATATACGTCGGCTGCCGACAAGAATCCGCTGTCGATGGAGCTCCATAACGTGCCGAAGAACGTACAGCTCAACACACCGCTCGACAGTGCCATGAAGGGCGTTTCGGCTACGGTGACTTTCGAGGAAGGAGTAACGAAGGAGGTACCGGCATCTGAGCTCTACTTCGTCGCCGTACCGGATATGGACACAGAGGGTGAAAAGACACTCGTCGTCATATACAATAAGACCTTCAAGGGTGAGAGCGCTGCAAGTCCGATATCGGCAAGGGCTACATTCAACGTGTCGGATATGCCGGTGGAGATAAAGGTTACTGAGGCTCCGGCACATAGAAAATACTACGTCTACACCTCACCGGCAACAACGGGAATGACCAACCGCACACTGGCCTTCGACCCGTCAGGCCTGCAGGTTACGGGAACGTTCAAGGACGGTACTGAGAGGGTGATGGACAATTCGACACTGACATTCTCGTCAGTTCCGGCTACAGCGGGAACCCACGACGTTACAATCTCAACATCCAATGGTGTCTCGACAACGACACGTGTACGGGTTGAGGAGTCGGCTTCGACATTCGCTACCCCGAGTCCTACGGTTCTCGGTGCAGAGGATAACTCTACGGCATGGTGGGGCGCACATCTTAACGCCGACATCAATGTTCCGCAGGGTGAGACACGCCAGTTCTCGTTCACCAACTACACCTCCGGCGCAAACAACTGGAACAACTTCTGCGTGGTTCTGCGCAACTCGGCTCTCGCCGAATATGCTGTCGTCCGTGCCGACAACTACGGTTGGGGCAACGGTTACAGCACTGCCGTCAACAGTGGCGGACAGAGCGACTGGGCTGCTTGGCTCGCTGCCATGAACGGCGCTAAGGTCAATGTCTGGGTGACAAACGTTGGTAACGGAACCGCCGACGTGCAGGCTGTGATGAATGGCAATGACGGAAAGACTTACATACAGTACTACCTCGGCGTCAGCACCGTCGACGTCAACGACCTCAATGTCGACTTCACCGTCGACAACTGTCACCTCGTCTTCAGCAATACTGCCTTTGGCAAGCGTCATTATGCTCCGCGCCACCGTGCACCACGCTACCGTCGCTAACATAATGGCCGTGTAAACGGGATAAACCAAGCCCCTGCCGTAAGCCTTCGCCAGGCGGAGACCTACAGCAGGGGCTTTGATTATTAATAACAGCAACAAAAATATGAAAAATCATTTTTATCTTCTTTCAGCATTGGCTCTGGCAATGCAGATGCCGGCTATGGCACAGAACAGTCTCACCGATGCCGATATCGCCGACAGCTACACGACGAGAACGTACAACCATCGTGTGAGCTGTCACGACCCGTCGATAGTCGTTGATAACGTCACCAATCCTGCATCGCCGGTCTACTATGTCTATGGCTCCCACCTCGGCCACGGCAGTACGACGGCGGCAAGCAACTATCAGGACTGGGATTCGTCGTGGGGCGCAGGCGAGGCAGCCGGAACGGCCAACAGCCTCTTTGCCAACAGCGACGGCACTCTCATAAACTTCGCTAATGCTTACTCCATTCAGGCTGTGAGCAAGGTCAAGGACTATCAGGGCAACATGGTCAACTTCCCCAATTTCGACGCCCATGCATGGCAGTACACCGGCAACAGCGTCCAGGGCATGGAGTGGGCTCCCGACATCATCTATAATACGGCTATGGGCAAGTGGTGCCTGTATATGTCGCTCAACGGCGACAACTGGTGCTCGTCGATAGTGATGTTCACCTCCGACAGCCCCAAAGGTCCGTGGACATACCAGGCTCCCGTGGTGATGTCGGGATTCTCGGGACGTTTCGACCACAACGGATATGGAAAGGCCGATGACTGGAAAAAGACCGACCTCGCCATAGCCACCGGAGCCACCTCGCTGCCCCAACGCTACAGCATCCGGAACTGGGGCGACTACTGGCCAAACTGTATCGACCCTTGTGTGTTCTACGATGATGCCGGAAACCTCTGGATGACCTACGGATCGTGGTCGGGAGGAATATTCGAACTGAAACTCGACGCACAGACGGGACTGCGTGATTATACCCACAAATACGACTATGAGGTCAACGGAACAGTCGCGACACCTGGAGCTGCCGACCAGAACTGCACCTCCGACCCGTATTTCGGCCGGAAAATTGCGGGCGGATATTACGTCTCGGGCGAGGGAAGCTATGTGCAGAAGATAGGCGATTACTACTTCCTCTTCCTCAGCTATGGCGGACTGAACCCGAGCCAGGGCTATCAGATACGTATCTTCAGGTCGACAAGTCCTGAAGGTCCGTTCACCGATGCTAACGGAACATCGGCACGCTTTACGTCTTACGCCATGAACTATGGATCCCGTGCCACCGACAACCGTGGCGTTCTGCTCATGGATGGCTACCAGTGGCAGACGATGCCGAAGGGCGAAGTGGCCCAGGGGCACAACTCGGCTTTCGTCGACGACAAGGGCCGCGCATTCGTGGTTTATCACACCAAGTTCAACGACGGAACCTACGGACACGAGGTCAGGGTGCATCAGCTCTTCCTCAACGAGGACGGATGGCTCGTAGCATCGCCGTATGAGTTCAGCGGCAGCACGGCCACGAACAGCGCCATTGCTTCTGCGGCCTCGGTCGCTGATGCCGAAATTCCCGGCGATTACCAGTTTATCCGCCATCAGTACAACCAGAGCCACCCTCAGGTGTCAAGTTCCGACCAGGCCACAACGGCACGGCTGAAGGAACCGGTCAACATCACTCTCAATGCCGACGGAACCATCACCGGCGCTGCTGGCAGCGGCATCAACTCCACAAGTAAGTGGACGAGAAAGGCTGGTACCGACTTTATCACCCTGACTGTCAACGGGGTGGAATATAAGGGTGTGCTCGTGAAGGAAACAACCGACTATACCGACATCCCGTCGCTGTCCATCGCAGCACTCTCCGATAACAGCGGAAGCAAGGGAGTAGGGCAGGGCAGCTACACGTTCGCTCAGGAAGTGTGGGCCGTCAAGGCCGACACCAAACCGGCAATAAAGTATACCCTCGACCATCTTAATATCCCGTTCCAGGACGGAGCCACAATAAACAGCAATGTGAACCTGCCAGAAACCGGATACCTCGGCACAAAGGTGAAATGGACTTCGAGCGACATGAATGTGTTCGACTCCGATTTCGGCGAGATTACCGGCACGGGACCTGTCACGCTGACGGTCGAGATCGACAAGGATGGATATGCGTATAAGAAAGAATACAGCCTGTATGTCGACAAGAACGCTAAGCCTTCGACACCTGTCTACTACCCAGAGTCGCAGCAGAAGGACCTCGCCGCAGCGTGGTGGACAAACTTCTCAAAGCAGTATTACACCCTCAAGAAGGGCACCGACGCCGAGTTCAAGTTCTACAACTACAGCGACAAAGCCGAGAACTGGGACAACTGGTGCCTCGTGGCTGCCAATGGTGAGCGTAATACCACAGGCTACGCCGAGTACTTTGTCCTGCGCAACGACAACTACGGATGGGGCACATGCTACGATGCCGCCAACCTGTCGAGCGCATTCAACTGGGATACGTTCAAGGACGATATGGACGGATCGCTCGTCGATATGAAGTGTACTTACGCTACCGACGGAAAATTCACCATGACCTCGACGATAACCACTGCGGCAGGGAAGGTTTACAACTACTCTTTCAGCGCGAATATCACTGATGCGCCCGAGCAGACAACGCTGTTCTTCGTCAACGAGAAGTCGTATATCGACGGATCGACTTTGGTGCCGACCGGTATCACGACTGTGAATAGCGACAGCCGGACAGCTAAGTCGTCAGCCTTGTATAATCTTGCAGGACAAAGGGTTAACCGTAACTATCGGGGTGTGGTCATAGAAAACGGCCGAAAGTATATCAACAGGTAGACGAATGATTCTGACTTCATTGTTGGGGGTGGCACTGACTCTTGCCACTCCCTCTTTCAACACCACCGAACCGATGGTCCACGACCCCGTCATGGCCTACGAAAACGGCACTTACTACCTATTCTCGACAGGAGAGAACATTCAGGAAATGACCTCCGCCGACATGCGTACGTGGACACTGAAAAGCAAAGGACCGCTCTCGGGGAAGATTCCGGCATGGACCCGCGACAGCGTTCCGGGTTTCCGCAACCATGTCTGGGCCCCGGACATCATACGGTTCAACGGCAGGTGGTACATGGCCTACTCGGTATCGACCTTCGGACGGAACACATCGGCCATTGGACTGCTGTCGAACGACCGCCTGTCCGACACCGGCGGATGGAAGGACGAGGGCTGTATAATTGCCTCGCGAGGGGGGCGCGACAACTGGAATGCCATCGACCCGAATTTCATTGTCGGCGACGATGGAGTGCCGCGGCTCGTCTTCGGCTCCTTCTGGGACGGCATACAGCTCGTTCGCCTCGACAGCACAATGCATGTGGCGAAAGGCTCCAGCCCCCGCACCATTGCACGGCGGTTGGCGTTCAACCCGCGAAAGAAGAAGTCTGATGGTGGCACCGATGCGTCGTCGTCAGATAACGGCGGCAGCGCCAATGCCAATGGCGCGGGCTCAAAACCTGCTAAGGCCCGTACGACAAAACGTGGAAAAATAGATGTTGAGGCCGGATATAACGCCATCGAGGCCCCGTTCATCTTCCATCATGACGGCTATTATTATCTGTTTGTCAGCTGGGACTACTGCTGTCTCGGCGATCAAAGCTCCTACCGGGTGGTCGTCGGACGAAGCAGGAACGTCGAAGGACCTTACTGCGACGACCGCGGCATCGACATGACCGACGGCGGCGGCTATCCGGTCATACAGGGCGATAAGACCACATTCCAGGCGGCAGGCCATTGTGCGGCATACAATTTCGGCCGTGGCGATGTCTTTATCTGCCATGGATATAAGGTTCCCGATGGCGAACCCGTCCTCGTTGTCAGGAATATTGAATGGAAAGACGGATGGCCACACCTGAAGTGATTCTTACGGCGGTGGCCATACAATCATAATAATATGGAGGAGGCGCTTTTTGGTTATACTTATGGATATGGTTAAATATGGTTGCCACGTAGCTGATAGATGTGTTGCGCCTCCTCCCATATTATTAATCACGTGGCTGAAATGTATTTTTAGCTTTTCTACATGTGCCAATTCGGCATTCAAAACGGTCCCTTTCGGCTTTCGGAGGGGACCGTTTTGACGTTAGGCTGCGCACCTTTTCCACCGCCAGACGTCCACTTCCAACAATCTCATTCTGTGCCATTGCAATCATAATTATGTGTTGTGGCCCTTAATGCTTATCCCTTTGGGTGTGGTCTTGTGTATGTTCGGCATAGTTGGCAGACGTGTCTCGATTCCTCAAATATTATCAATCATACTGCTGAAATATTTTTACAGCATTTCAATACGTGCCATTTCGGCTTCTAAAACGGTCCGTTTCAGCCTGCGAAATGGACCGTTTCGCGTTCTAAAACGGTCCGTTTCGCAACGCCAAATGGCATCTTTTGCAAACCGTTTGATTCTCAACGAGTTACAAGATTGTTAAAAGCAAACTTTCATTCTGAATTTTATTTACATCGTCAATCACTGCTTTTTGTCTTCTTTACTGTCCTTTTCTTCCTTTCATCCAGTCTGTTGTCGCCCATCATCTTATTCTCCACCCTCATCCTTTTTCCCTCTACCGTCCCCGAATTCGTCCATCTCCGTATCCCCTCCACGCCTTCCCCGTCCGCCGATCCCTCCTCTCCGTCATCTTTATTTTCCCTCTCCGTCATCTATATTTTCCCTCTCCGTCATCTATATCTTCCCTCTCCGTCCTCTCTATCTTTCCTTTCCATCTTCTCTATTAGCCCTCTCGTCCCATCTATTATCTTCTTTTTCATCATCTATTTTCTCCCATCCTTCCCATCTTTTTGCCCTCGCGTCCCTCCATTTCCTTCCTTGTCATCATCTATTTTCTCCCATCCTTCCCATCTTTTTGCCCTCGCGTATCGCCCTTTTCCTTATTGTCATCATCAACTTCTTCTTTAATCATTCTCTTCCATTATTCCTCTTGTCCAGATTCTGCCCCTTTTGCGTTCCATCCGACCGAACTAATCCCCTGCCACATTCGTTATAATCATCAACCATAAGATTTTTCCGGCAGTTGAAAATAAATTTCTCTTAACCTATTGTTTATTTTCATTTTTTGTTGTACCTTTGCATCCACATTCATTCGTTATCCATCCTTTTTGGCCCAGATGGCGGAATAGGTAGACGCGCTGGTCTCAAACACCAGTGCCGCAAGGCATCTCGGTTCGAGCCCGAGTCTGGGTACAATATAAATCCCGTAAGTCCTTTTACATAAAGAGCTTACGGGATTTTTCATTCCCTTTTGAGAAACATTTGAGAAAAGAGGACAAGGAGGACAGCCAGCAGGAATATGATGCTGACAACAAGCAAAGGTATCAGGCGCTTCTTGGGTGCGAGGTAGGTTGACATGGGCTTTAACATACTAATAAATAAAGAATGTGAGTGTGATATTGTTTTAAAGACCGACAATGCTTCGACACAGTTTCCGGCATAGTTGAGCACTGGTAATATGCAGTTATTGACGCAGTTATTGACGCAGTTATTGACGCAGATAATCGATTATAAGTCTATGATATATTCCCAATTAGGCTATAACTGTCTCTACTTAACTGACCCAGTACTGACCCAGTACTGACCCAGTCGCTGACCCAGCTACACTCTAAACCCCAATTCTATCTTTTCACCCAATTCTCAAGAGTAATACCAGGCAGGTTCTCAAAGTGCTTGATATTCTCTGTAACCATAACAAACTTGTTATCAATGGCCGTTGCTCCAATAAGGATATCAGCGTCATCAACGATTTTTCCGATTTTCCTTAGATGCGCCTTGCACTTCGCAAATACTTTTAGCGAACTGCTAATGGGAATCATATTGATGTCTTCGATCACTCTGTCCACCAAAGCAGTATTTTTTGCCGGATCAGAACTGCATTCAGCTCCATAAAGAAGCTCAGCATAGGTAATCTCAGATATGTGGCATTGGTCAATACCTATCCTCTTAATGCTATCACGTATGTCCATTTGCCCCCTTAGCAAGAAAACTATTATATTCGTGTCAAGAAGATACTGAGCTTTCATTAGTCGAAGAGATTTGCAAGTTGATTATCGTCTTTATTCTTTCTGGCCGCATAGATATCTGCAATTATTTCATCCGTCGTTCGGCTGTCTTCCCATTTGCCACAGACGCTATCCAAAAAAACTTTTGTCCTTTCAGATTCATTAGCTTGCTTAGCTGGAGTCATATGAACTGTTAAGCTCTTCATGTAGTCAAGAGCTTTCTTCATCAAATCCGTATTGCCGGAGAGCAGCTTTATTTGATTGGCTAACTCGGCATTCAATTGCATTGTAGTCATCATATATTTTTTTGCAAATATAGAAATAGTTTCTGATTTGTGCAAGTTATTAGCCGTTTTTCTACTAAAATGTAGATATGGCACGACAAATAGCATTAAATTCATACAGCTATTTGTCATGCTTGCGTAATGAGCAAATCAAAGTGCCATGTGGCGAGCAGCACCCATAAGCGATCTTGAACGGTGAATTTTCACGCAGATTTCGCAGATTTTCTATTCAGATACTATTATGTTATTGCATCTATGTACTATGGATCTGCGAAATCTGCGAAATCTGCGAAATCTGCGTGGAAATAAAACATACGCATGAACATACTCACGCTGATCTCGCAGATTTCGCGGATTTATTTTTGATTTCATTTGCGGGATTAGGGCGGGGATAAACCCCGCCCCTTCGGTGGCAGAGTGCTGTAATCACTTTTATAATCCATTGATAGCCAAAGTATTGCACACTGCCGCCGTAGGGACGGGGTTTATCCCCGTCCTACTAACAACGAGCAAGAATTGATGTAAATACCCCGCAGTAGCGAGGGTGAAGATAAACGGATCTTACATGAGTAATAATTCTTTAATTCTCTAATTCTTGATATTTTTCAGCGGTTGGGACATTTCTTGAGGGAGGGCATGAAGCCCTCCCCTGCACCGGGTAAATGCGATCAATGTATGAATATGTACGTTATGATTCCCCGAGCGACGATGGTGCCAGTGCAGGGAAGGGCTTTATGCCCTTCCTAAAACAATGTTCGACATATTTTCCCAAAGCGGCGGTGGCGTTTTTTCCTAACTTCATCACATCTTTGGTTGGATGAAGTATCATTATTGATTATCAGTTAGTTATAAGCTTATTTCAGCAATTGATGGTGACGCAATTACGAATTATGGAATGATATCCCTCCTTAACAGCCCGGCAGACATTTAATGTCTTTGTCCTGACTTGCTATCTCCAGATGATACGAAGCAGAAAAATCATGTCTTTTTTCTTTGACATGTCGCTCTTTTGCACTATCTTTTCATAAGATAGGCTGCACTCGGACATGCAACGAAGCAGAAAAAAATCTTTTTTCTTTGACATGTCGCACTTTTGTACTATCTTTTCATAAGATAGGCTGCACTCGGACATGCAACGAAGCAGAAAAAAATTTTTTTTCTTTGACATGTCGCTATTTTGCACTATCTTTTCATAAGATATGCTTCACTCGGACATGCAACGAAAAGAGAAAAACTGTCTTTTTTCTTTGACATGTCGCTCTTTTGCGCTATCTTTTCATAAGATAGGCTGCACTCGGACATGCAACGAAGCAGAAAAAAATCTTTTTTCTTTGACATGTCGCACTTTTGTACTATCTTTGCCGTACAAATCTGTGTCAAGACACATAAATATATTCCAAAGCGATGCTATTTGAACGAAAACATTATCTGAACCTGCTGCAGAATGCCGATGGAAACGGTATGATCAAGGTCATTACCGGTATTCGTCGTTGCGGAAAGTCGTTCCTCCTTTTTAATCTCTTCAGGAAGAGACTCATTGAGAAGGGAATCCATGAAGACCATATCATCCAAGTGAATTTGGAGGACCGCAGGAACAAGCGGTTGCGCGACCCAGACGTTCTTCTCCAGCATATTGACAGTATGATGACCGATACTGACAAGTATTATATTCTGTTGGATGAGGTTCAACTGGTCAACGAGTTTGAGGATGTCCTAAACTCATATCTCAGTGTGCCCAATGCGGAAGTATATGTGACTGGATCCAATGCAAAATTCCTCTCAAAGGACATCATCACAGAGTTTCGTGGGCGAGGCTGGGAAATTCATATTCATCCGCTTAGCTTTGCTGAATATTATGAAGTTGTCGGTGGTGAGAAGGCAGAAGCGCTGGAGCAATATTACAAATATGGCGGTTTACCAGCTGTGGCAGGATTGGAAAGGGCGGAAGACAAGCAACACTACCTGCGTGAAATTTTTGAAACCGTATATCTCAAAGACGTTATAGACCGCAACCATCTGAAAAACGCCGACGGATTGCGCGAACTGGTTCGGATTCTTGCTTCCATCATAGGGTCGAGCACCAATGTGCGTCGCATCGCTAACACTTTCAAAACTGCCGCTGGCATAGACATTACCCCAGCCACCATTACTAAGTACATCGAATGCCTGCAAGATGCATTTATCATCAGCGAGGCATTGCGCTATGATGTCAAGGGAAGGAAATATATCGGCACCGAAACCAAGTATTATTTTGAAGATGTGGGGATAAGGAATGCCATCGTCGATTTCCGTCAACTGGAGCCAACCCACATCATGGAGAACGTAGTTTACAATGAATTACGTCGCAACGGATTCTCTGTAGATGTCGGACAAGTGGAAAGTTTTAAGCGTGACGACCAAGGTCATCTCAAAAGGAGAAACCTCGAGATTGATTTTGTCGTCAACCGTCATGATGAGCGACTGTATATCCAGTCGGCATACGCATTGCCCTCGCAGGAGAAAATGGACCAGGAACAAGCCTCTCTATTGCATATCAAAGACGGATTCCAAAAGGTAATTGTCGCCGGAGACCGTTACATTTCGGGCTATAACGAGAATGGCATTCTTGTCGAAAGCCTCTACGACTTTCTGTTAGGCAAACAAAAATTTTGAAGATGGCTGATAACAGTCCAAGAACTAAGCGAGAGGAAAAATGTCGAACATCGTTTTTAGGAAGGGTATAAAGCCCTTCCCTGCACCGGCCAACCAGAAGAGAACAGTAAAGCATGTGCCGAAAGCAAAGGAGAATACAAGCGAGAGGATATAATAGATGCGGTGCTTGTAGAACTTTTCGAGCAGTGCCTCATGCTTCTGCGGCAGGTTTGCCTCCACTTTCTCAGGGATGCTCTTCAGAAGTTCGTTCTTGAAGGCGGTGAAGTCGTTGATGGCGGTCAGAAGAATATCGGTATTCTCCTGGATATTTGCCTTCATCGCCTCACGCCCCTCATGGTCTGAGAAGTCGCGCGGCGTGTCGTCCTCACGGAGGTAGGCCGAGTCTGGGTACTTTTATTACATCACGACAATCGCTAAAGCCTTATAAACAAAGACTTTAGCGATTTTTCTTTTCCCGATTTGCTCCATCTTTGCTCCATTACCATTGGATTTGGCTGCATTCATAGGCATTTGATTATAGTCGTTCCCATTTGTTTTCATTCGTTTTTCGCCATTACATTTGCTTCTTTGAAAATATTCCTTTATCTTTGTCGAAAAATAAGCAACTATGGATAATACGGACATCAGCGACAAGGTAGAGTATGTGATAGCCGCTATCAGCGAGTTCGGCAAGCGCCACGGACTATCGCATGTTGAAGCATACCGCTATCTCAAACGGTTTCAGGGGATGGATATGCTCGACAAATTCTACGACGTCATGCATACACTGAGCTTCAAAGACGTCACTGACGACCTAACTGCTTTCTGTCATCGCCACGGAGGGGCATTGGTATGAAACTATATCACGGTTCGACAGTGGAGATAAAGGAGATTGACATTGCCAAGTCTAAACCGAACAAAGATTTCGGACGTGGCTTCTACCTCAGTGCCGACAGGATGCAGGCGCAAAGGCTTGCGGAGTATAAGGCTTACCAAATTGGCGGCAATCCAGTTGTCAATGTCTATGACTTTGACGAGCGCCTATTGACGGATGGTACGCTAAAAGTAAGGAGGTTTGATAGCTACTCAAAGGATTGGGCAGAATTCATCTTCGCTAACAGACAATCAAAAACAGGAGAGAGCATTCACGACTACGATGTTGTCATAGGTCCTATAGCCAATGACAAGGTAGGTGTACAGGTTCGTAAATACTTTGACAAGGAAATCACCCTGGAAACATTCCTCGAGAATTTAAAATACATGAAAGGAATTACTTTTCAGTATTTCTTTGGCACGGAAAAGGCAATTAAATATCTAAGAAAACTATGACGGACTTCGATTATATGCTTGAAGGTATGACTCGCGACCTCGCCGTCATGCTTATGGAACGGAGAAAGATGCCAATGACCGATGCTTTGGACACGCTTTATAATTCTGAAACTTATGAAAAGTTGTCTGATCCACGCTCCGGCCTTTATTTCCAGGCCCCCGGTTATGTCTACGACTTCCTTGACAAGGAAATAGAATACGGCAGAATGGAATAATGAGGTTTTTCATATAATAAAGGTGATTGGGCGCTTGCTCCGAAATGCGATGATGCGACGGAGCAAGTACGACTTAGCATTCCATCGTGAAGACGACGGAGTGTGGTATGTGGACTTCCCTGATTGGCCGTTCGCTCACCACAACCTTGCGATGGTCGGTGGTGCCGACAAGCTATGCAGCTACTTGGCTGACGGCAAACGAACCATTCGTGTTGAAGTCATAGCATGCAAACATCCCATTTCCCTCTCAGGTTATAGTATTCTGACCAAGACCTATAGCAACCTCCTCTATGGAGCCGATTACGACGCGACTGGTTTCGAGAGCTTCCATCGAAGCGTATGGATCTGCCCCGTCACGCTGTTCGTGTTAGGGCGGTATCCGAAGTATATCTACGTGAAATAGATATGTAACTGCCTACTTTGATAAATTTAATTTCCTTCGTTTCTTGGAATTTTGGATATTATGTCGTACCTTTGCAACTAAGAAATAAACTAAGGAGGATAATATTATGGCTTTAGCGATAAGTAATGTACCTGTACTTACAGGTGAGGTGGCCGACCGCTTCGTTAAAGAAGCAGAATACAATGCCAAAAACCTTGCAGGCTCTAAGTATGATGCGGATGCTCAGGCAAAGTGCATGAGCATTGTAGAACGTTCACGTCGTTTCCTTGAAAAGATGAAAGGCAATGACGCTGAATGATCTTGTGTTTCTACCGCTTGTACCTGGGAAAACGGATTTTTCCAACTTTGATTGTGGTAGGAATGACATTAATGATTTCTTTCTGAATGACGCTTCTGATTACCAAGAGGAGTTGTTCGGAAAGACTTATGTCTTTGTTCCAGAAGACACTCCAACAAATATAGTCGCTGCCTTTACAGTTGCCAACGCCAGCATTTTTACTAAAAGACTCCCTAATGCACGCAAGAAAAAGATAGGTTATGAAGTTCATCAGTCGAAGGGATTGATCAACTATCCCGCAGTTTTGCTTGGCAGATTAGGTGTAGACTTACGCTATCAGCACGCACACCTTGGACCTCAAATTATTGATTTCGTTGCACAATGGTTTACAAGCGATGATAACAAATCCGGATGTAGGCATCTTATAGTTGATGCATACAACGAGCCAGGTCTTATAGATTTCTATCAGCGCAATGGTTTGAAATTGTTTTTCAGTACGGAACAACAGGAGCGGGAATACCGTGCCTTAGATGTAAACATCTCCGAAAAATTGGAAACAAGATTAATGTATCGCGACCTCATCTTACTGAAGAGGAATTCATTACGGGCAAAGTAGAGTATCCAAGAAAACTATGACGGACTTCGATTATATGCTTGAAGGTATGACTCGCGACCTCGCCGTCATGCTTATGGAACGGAGAAAGATGCCAATGACCGATGCTTTGGACACGCTTTATAATTCTGAAACTTATGAAAAGTTGTCTGATCCACGCTCCGGCCTTTATTTCCAGGCCCCCGGTTATGTCTACGACTTCCTTGACAAGGAAATAGAATACGGCAGAATGGAATAATGAGGTTTTTCATATAATAAAGGTGATTGGGCGCTTGCTCCGAAATGCGATGATGCGACGGAGCAAGTACGACTTAGCATTCCATCGTGAAGACGACGGAGTGTGGTATGTGGACTTCCCTGATTGGCCGTTCGCTCACCACAACCTTGCGATGGTCGGTGGTGCCGACAAGCTATGCAGCTACTTGGCTGACGGCAAACGAACCATTCGTGTTGAAGTCATAGCATGCAAACATCCCATTTCCCTCTCAGGTTATAGTATTCTGACCAAGACCTACAGCAATCTCTTCTATGGAGCCGATTACGACGCTACTGGTTTCGAGAACTTACATCGAAGCGTATGGATCTGCCCCGTCACGCTGTTTGTGTTAGGGCGGTATCCGAAGTATCTTTATTTGAAGAAGATATAAAGGCCCTTATGCATCTACACAAATCAGAGAAATTCACCCTGAATTTAATGTCGGTATGAGTACAGGAGTTACCACTCTTTCAGGCTGTTGGAATGAGCCATATCTCCATTGGAGCTTTGTCTCATTGATCGCATTTCCCCGAGCTGCAGTGGTGCCAGTGCAGGGAAGGGCTTCATGCCCTTCCTAAAACAATGTTCGACATATTTTCCAAAAGCGACGGTGGCGTTTTTTCATATCGGTTGGGACATTTTTTGAGGGAGGGCATAAAGCCCTCCCCTGCACCGGGTAAATGTACGATCGATGCATGGATATGTATGTTATGATTCCCCGAGCGAAGATGGTGCAAGTGCAAGGAAGGGCTTCATGCCCTTCCTAAAACAATGTTCGAGCTATTTTTCGGCGGTCACATATCAAATCGGTGGTGTTTTTTCATATCGGTTGGGACATTTTTTGAGGGAGGGCATAAAGCCCTCCCCTGCACTGGATGTATGCTGCATTGCAGCACTCAGCCGCCGTAGGGACAGGGTTTATCCCTGTCCTATCAGCAACGAGCAAGAATTGATGTAAATACCACGCAGCAGCGAGGGCGGGGATAAACCGAAGCTGCTGAAAAAGTACCTTTTTCAGAAATGTGCTATATAAATTCAATTCGCATTGCATATTCATACTGCCCATACAGCCCTGACGCCATGCCATTTTTGTACAAGTTTTGGCTTTCGACTAA